>Ga0137314_1000583_pt1 | contig 10509 bp, 11 predicted proteins | sample EasRivERMZT199_2_FD_102289 | JGI IMG/M metagenome (GOLD analysis project Ga0137314, IMG submission 102289) | Soil microbial communities from meander-bound floodplain in the East River, Colorado, USA - East River MetaG ERMZT199_2 | ecosystem: Environmental > Terrestrial > Soil > Floodplain ... | reverse complement strand
CTCGACGAAGTCCCTGGCTCCCTCGCCTTCTACGAAGAAACCATCTCTGAACTCCCACGCGAACTCTTGGAACGAGAGCTGACTGTGATGTACGATTTTACAAGTACCACAGAATCGGTTAGTATCTGTTCCACATTATCGGAATCCGCCATGTCTCAGTCTTTAATGCAAAAGATAGTAGAAGCCAGGGTCAAAATCGCTGCGGGCGAGATGACTGACGAGGCTCTCCGCGACCTGCTCAAGGAGATGCGCCAGGACCGCGGGTCTGCTGCCATCGCTTCCGCAAAGTCCCGTGCCAAGAAAACCGAGGTCGATCCAGAAGACGCTCTCAAAGCTTTCCTCTCGTAATCCGGCCACCCTCTGGGGTGTCTCCGTTCCTGTCACAGGAGTCCCGAATGTCCGCTCTCTACCGCCCGCCCTTCCCTGCAGTCGTCGATAACACCATGCTCAATACTTTTCGCGGGTGCCCGCGAAAAGCCGAATTGTCTTACATAGAACACTGGAAGTACAAGGGCAAGAGCGTCCACTTACACGCGGGGGCTGCCTGGGCTCATGGCCTCGAAGCCATCCGCCAAGCATTCTTCGACAACGGACAATCCCAGGATGACTCCATAGCCATCGGAGTCAGTGCGCTCCTCGACTTCTACGGCTCGTTCGAGTGCCCGCCGGAGTCAGCCAAGTCCGCCGAACGCCTTGTCGAGGCCCTGGACTACTACTTCGAAGCCTTCCCCCTTGAAACCGATGCCGCGAGGCCGATTAAGCTCCCCTCCGGCAAGCACGCCATCGAGTTCTCCTTCGCGGAGCCCCTCGACTTCCTCAATCCCGAGACGGGCGATCCTGTCATCTATTGCGGGCGCTCCGACTTCATCGCAGAACTCAACAATGGCCTCTATATCGCAGACGACAAAACCACTTCCGCCCTCGGCTCCTCTTGGTACAACCAGTGGGAAATGCGGGGCCAATTCACTGGTTATTGCTGGGCCGGCCACCGCATCGGATTTCAGGTGGATGGTGTATTGGTCAGGGGCATTGCCATCCTCAAGACAAAATTTAATCACGCTCAGCACATCACCTACAGACCCCAGTGGGAGATTGATCGCTGGTACGCGCAGACTTTAAGAGACCTCAAACGCCTCCAGGATATGTGGGAGCGCGGGGAGTACGACTACAACCTGGGCGAAACCTGTGCCGAGTACGGCGGGTGCCAGTTTTCTCGAGTTTGCAAGTCCCCAGAGCCTATGGAATGGCTCCCGGCTTACTTCGAACGCAGGCGGTGGGACCCGCTTACGCGGACGGAAACCTTACTGGAGGTGGAATGATCCGCCAAGCTATTGAACAACCTGTCAGCCCGCCAGATGAAGCCGGGTGGGAAGACTTCGACGGTACTGATAACCTCGACGACGACGCGGACCCAGATGAAGACAGTGACGAAGATTCCGATGACTAGAGAAGAAGACATGATCGCGGGCATCTGTATCGGGGTGCAGCTCGCCCACGAGAACGCAACCAACAAGGGCTTCTGGGAAGAGAACACCAACTACCCTGAAAAGCTCTGTCTAATCCACGCGGAGGTCTCTGAGCTATTGGAAGCCTATCGCGCGAACACTCTCCGGCAGAACTGCCCCAAGCCAATCCAGTTAACCAACGAGGAAGAAGAACTCGCTGACATAATTATCCGCGTTTTCGACCTTGCAGGCTATCGAGGAATCCACTTGGGCGCAGCCGTTGCAATCAAGATGTCCTACAACCTGACTCGCCCGCACAAGCACAACAAAACCTGTTAAAGGAGTTTTATGGCTAAGGAGCTTAGTCCCTTACCTGGAATCAAAGTCCTACTTCTCGGAGACTCTGGCGTCGGCAAGACCTACGCCCTCCGAACCCTCGTAGACGCAGGCTTAACCCCCTTGTGCCTATTCACAGAAAACTCCTTCGACGTCCTTGGTGACGTGCCGAAGGAAAAGCTCCACTGGATGTACGTCCCGCCGATGCTGGAGAACCTTGAGTCCTTGAAAGAAATGGCTACCAGAATCGGTACCATGACTTTCGAGAACATCACCAAGGCTCACGACAACAAGCGGTTCACCGACTCCCCTGGATGAAGATGCTCGGGGCGCTCACAGACTTCACCTGCGAGCGCACGGGGCAAAAGTTCGGCAATATCGCCTCCTGGGGCACTGACAAGGCTTTCGTCATTGATTCGGGGTCAGGCCTGGGCATAGCTTCCCGCCAGAACGCGGTGGGCAACCGTCCAGCCCTCTCGCCCGCCGACTATGGCCTGATCCAGCGCCAGATCGAGTCCCTGATCAACCAGCTCTGCACCGCCTTCCGCTGTCATTTCGTCCTCAACTGCCACGCCGAGCGCGAAATCGATCCAGTCCAAGGCGGCATGAAAATCATGGCCTCGATGCCAGGGAAAGCTCTCGCCCCGGTCCTCCCGCGCTACTTCACAGACGTAATCCTGGCCAAACGCACCGGCGACAAGTTCCTTTGGGACACCGCTGACGCCCAAGCCGTCCTCAAGGCCCGCAACGCAGTCATCAAAGCGGACCTTCCACCCAGTTTCGTTGGTCTCGTCAACGCTTGGAAAAGCCGCGGCGGAATCATTGAAACGCAGTAGACGTATCTACTGTGCCTTTTCAACTCTTACCTAGGTAAACACACCATGTCCTTTAATCCAGAGCAGTTCATGAACTCAGTCCTCAACGACGCGAACAGCACGTCGATTCCGCTTTGCCCGCCAGGCGAATACGTCGGCAACATCACAGACGTAAACGTTGAATCTGGCACCATCTCGAAAGGTGACAAAGCTGGCCAGCCTTGGGTCAAGCTCAACGTCCAACTCGAGACCTCCGACGCTGCCGCTCTCGCGGGCACCCAGATGACCAAGCGCAAAGTTCGCGCCGGCATCATGCTGGATGTCAACGGCGAAGGCAACCTGGAAATGGGCGAGGGTCGCAACATCACCCTCGGGCGTTTGCGCGAAGCTGTAGGTCTGAATCAGAAGGGCGCTCCGTTTGCTTTCTCCATGCTCCCCGGACGTTCGACTCGTTTCGTTGTCAGCCACCGTGTTGACCGCGACGACGCGGCGAAGTTCTACGAGGATGTGAAGGCTTTCCGCGCACTGTAATTCACCGGGCGAAAGCGGATGCCGAAACTTGGGCCGAGTGAGACTCTATGAGCTTCCAGTGGCAGGGTATTAGGTGCAGCGAGTAGCCCTTTTTCTTGGGGAAACAAATGGCTTATAATGATACATACAGAGGACAACCGCAGGACCCACGGGGTGACGCGGCTGTTCGTTCTCTTGAAGTCCCAGAACAAATCGATCGACTGAAGTCTTCAGTCAAGAATCTCTACGCGATCACAGACCTCCTTAATCAGCGTCTTGAGCCCTTTCTTCGTTGTGAACCTCCAACGGCTGAGAAGGAACACATCCTACGAGGGGAGCCCGCCAGTCCCTTTGCTCGCCAACTTCATGACCTAAATCGTGAATTTCAGAACATCGCGAGCCGCATTGAGGGTGTCTTAAACCGATTGGAAGTGTAGTTGTGCCACGCATAGATCGCCCCGAGATGATGTGCCACGTTACCCCGTGTCATCGCATCGGGCGTTCTCCCACCCATCGCTCCGACGTTTTTAACCCGCCAAAAATCGATTCCCGATGCAACTCTACCCTCTCGCCACGATCAAAATCCCCGCGCACCGCCAGCGTCGAGACTTCGACCCTGACCGCCTTTCAGACCTTGCCTCGGACATCGAACGCAATGGACTGCTCAACCCCATTACCATCAGGGAGGATGGCCAGGATCGAGTTCTTGTTGCTGGAGAACGCCGATTCAAGGCGATCCAGATGCTTGACGAGATGGGGACGAGCTTCAAGTGCAATAACATCACAGTCCCGGCGGGCTGGATTCCCGCCCTCACCCTAGGAGAACTAGATGAACTCTCCCGTGAAGAAGCCGAACTCTCCGAAAACACAGTCCGTGTCGACTTATCGTGGCAGGAGCGCGCTGAGGCAATGGCTCGACTCGCACGTCTCAAGGAAATACAGCGGCCCGAAGCTACACCTGGACAAATCGCAGAGTCCATACTTCCTGATCACGCCGCCCCAGGACAGCGCATACGCGAGGCGCTTCTTGTCACTCGCCATATTGCTGCGGGAGACACTAACGTCGCTAAGGCGAAATCTCTCCACGACGCTCTCAAGATTATCAAGAAGAAAGACGACGCGGCCTACAACACGCAACTCGCGGCCATCATAGGCCTGGAAGCCACGAATGAGCGACACTCTGTATACCACGCCGATTGCCTTCAGTGGCTTCGGCAAACCTCCGATCGTTTTGACTGCATTGTCATCGATCCCCCTTACGGAATCGGAGCGGATAATTTTGGAGATGGGGCTGGCAAATACACTGCAATCGATCATGACTACAAGGACGGGCGGGAAGAAACCCAGACCCTCCTCACAAATCTCATGCCCCTTCTGTGGGAGGTGGCAAGACCTCAGTCTCACATCTACGTCTGGTGTGACATTGACCTCTTCCACTTCATCAGAGGGCGTCTCGAAGGAGCAGGATTCTGGACCCACCGCACTCCTTTAATCAACATTAAGCAGGAAGGGGGGCGGGTCCCCTGGCCTGAACACGGACCACGGAGAACTTATGAACTGGTATGCTATGCAGTTAAAGGTAAACGCCCAGTCACAGGAATATACGGAGATTCCTTTGCCAGTGCCTTTTCGAGCGGGGAATCCCACTCCGGCCACGGTGCAGCAAAGCCTGTATCAGCTTACTGTGAACTTCTCAAACGATCCTGCAAGCCGGGAGATCGCGTGCTCGACTGCTTTGCGGGCAGTGGAACAATTCTTGAGGCAGGTCATATGCTTGGACTCCGAGCCACTGCTGTCGAGCGGGAAGCTTCATATTACGGACTCTGCGTTCAACGACTCCAAGGACTTGGCAAATGATGCCGACGGGGCCTTGCCCGTCACCCCTGATGATAGTCGGGGAAGCGCCGGGAGTTGAAGAAGAGCGTATCGGTAAACCCTTCGTAGGAGCCTCGGGTCAAGAACTCGACCGGATGCTTCACGAGGCAGGGCTCCTCCGTTCCGAGGCCTTTGTCACTAACGTCTGTCGGGTTCGCCCTCCAGGCAACAACCTAGACTTCTTCTTCTCCCGCAAGAAGAAGCCTCCTCCTGGTCAATGGGAGCAGTTTAATGGAGTCTGGGCGAAGCCGGAATTGATTCAAGGAGTAGCTCAGCTTCAACGGGAGATAGCCTTATGCAAGCCGAAGGTGATAGTCGCACTCGGGAATCTTTCCTTGTGGTCGTTGACAGGGAAATGGGGAGTGATGGACTGGAGAGGGTCTGGATTAAAATACGCGCTGAATCCGGCGACGACTGTAATACCGACTCTCCACCCGGCAGCTATATTGCGCATGTGGTCATGGAGACCTTATGTTATCTGCGACTTGAGAAGAGTCAAATCCGCTATCACTGACCCGGTGGATGTGCCACCTTACAGATTCGTAGAAGCGCCACATTACGTCCAAGCCTACACCATCATTCAGTCCTTGCTGGCTCGAGTCCAGCGAGGGCCTGTCCACATAGCAGTTGACATAGAGACGAGAGCAGGCCACATCGCCTGTATCGGCCTCGGGTGGTCGAAATACGACGCCCTTTGCATCCCCCTCATGAAGTCCCCGGCGGGCAGTTACTGGCTCGAGACCGAGGAGTTCCACTTGATGAAGGTCCTCCGGGACCTCTTGACCCACCCGAATTGCCTCGTCTCCGGCCAGAACTTCTCCTACGATGCCCAATACTTTCAGCGTCACCTTGGCTACATCCCGAACCTGGCCCTTGATACAATGGTCACCCACCATGTCTGTTTCCCTGGTACGGACAAAGGACTGGACGTTCTTTCGAGTCTATATTGTGAGAACCACGTCTTCTGGAAGAACGATGGCAAGGAATGGCATCAGCGTCAGGATGAGAAGGTCCTCTGGCACTATAACTGTGAGGATGCTGTCCGGACCTGGGAGATTGCCGAAGTCCTAAGCGAGACCGTCGTGAAGCTCGGCCTAGAAGGCCCATGCCGCTTCCAGCACCGGATGTGGGGGCATGTAGTCCAGACCATGCTCGATGGCGTCAAGGTCGCCATCGAAGCGAAAAAGCAACTATCCTCTGAACTAGCCACGGAGAAAGCCGCCCGCGAAGCCTGGCTTGCTTTCGTCTTCGGCCATCCTGTCAACCCGCGGTCGCCCGCCCAGATGAAAAGGCTCTTCTACGATGACCTCAAACTCCCTGTTCAGTACAAGCGGACTAAAGAAGGTCCTCGCCCGTCTCTGGACGAAAACTCCCTCAAAACCCTCTCCAAGAAGGAGCCAGTCATCCGACCAGTCGTTAAGCGACTTCTTGAAATTCGTAGCCTGGGCGTCTTCAAATCAACTTTCGTTGACGCTACCCTTGACCGCGACCAGCGCATGCGCACATCGTATAACGTTGCTGGAACGGAAACGTATCGCCTCAGTAGTTCTGAGAACGCATTTGGTTCTGGCCTCAACATGCAAAACATCCCAGGGGAGAACAAAGATTCACCAGACGAAGAGTTTTACCTTGACCTGCCCAACGTGCGAAAGCTCTTTGTGCCTGACTCTGGATGTGAAATAGCAGACATGGACTTGTCCCAGGCCGATCTACGCATAGTCGTAGAGGAAGCCGATGAGGAAGAAATGCGCCAGCTCCTTGACGCTGGCCTAGACCCTTATACTGAAATTGCCAAGGAATTCTACAATGACAAAACCATTAGCAAGAAAGATTCCCGCCGTGCTAAGTTCAAGGCTTTCGCCCACGGAACCCACTACCTGGGAACACCAAAAGGTCTTGCTGGGCGCATTGGACTTTCTATTGCAGACGCTGAGAGAACGCAGAGTTGGTATTTCAAGCGCTTTCCGAAGATTCAGCACTACGGGGAGCGGATACGCAACTCTGTCGATAAAACCCGTTCAGTGTCCAATGTATTCGGGTACAGACGGTACTACTTCGATCGGCTTGACAGTACACTTTATAACCAAGCCGCTGCCTGGATCCCCCAGTCAACCGTCGGACTGCTAATAAACCACATCTGGGACCAGGTCCGTACCCACGCACCGGAGATTCGGGTATCCTTGCAAGTTCACGATTCCCTAGTCTTCCAGTACCCTATCGAGGTGGCCGATGAATGTAAAGCCAAGCTCCTCACACTCTCCAGATATCCGATCCCTTACACCCGCCCGCTCATCATCCCGACAGGTCTTAAAACATCCCGCGTTTCGTGGGGAGATTGTAGCTAATAATAAGGGGAGTTCATGTCCCGGAAACTCGGTGACTGGATCGATGGCTTTACGAGGTACGCCGCTTTTGGAGAAGCTCCGAAACGAATGTACTTTTGGGTGGCAGTGTCGACTATTGCGGGGGCGCTTCGCCGTCGAGTCTGGATCGACCAGGCTTATTTCCAGTGGTATCCCAATCTCTATATCGTTCTGGTTGCGCCTCCGGGAATTGTTTCAAAGTCCACCACTGCCGAAATTGGTATGTCTCTCCTGCGGCAAGTCCCTGGAGTTAACTTCGGACCAAGTGTCGTCACCTGGCAGTCCCTGGTCAAATCGTTCGCGGAAGCGTGCGAAAGCTTCTCCATAGGGGAGACTTATTACCCGATGAGCGCGCTCACTATTGTTTCTAGTGAGTTCGGAAACCTTGTCAACCCCAAGGACAAGGACATGATTGACATGCTGGTGAATCTCTGGGACGGTCGCTCGTTTACCAAGGCTACGAAGATGTCGGGGACCGACGAGGTGACAAATCCCTGGATCAACCTCATCGCTTGCACCACGCCAGAGTGGATCGCGGGCAACTTCCCCGAGTATATGATAGGAGGCGGCTTCACTAGCCGTTGCATATTCTGCTATGAAGAAGCAAAAGAGAAGTATGTTGCCTACCCCGGACTGGAAGTCCCTGCTGACCTCAAGGCACAAGAAGCCGACCTCGTACATGATCTTGAGCACATCGCCACTCGGCTGGCCGGGGAGTACAAACTGGATTCTGAAGCAGTGGCTTGGGGCGAGTGGTGGTATAAGTACTGGTACGAAGAGGGCTGCAAGGGCCTGGACACAGTCAGGTTCGGCGGGTACATAGCCCGGAAGCAGACCATGATTCACAAGCTGGCGATGGTCCTCGCTGCCGCCCAGCGGGATGAGCTAGTCATTGTTGAAGAAGATCTCAAGTCCGCTGACAATATGCTCACTGATCTGGAGCCCGCCATGTCCAAGGTCTTCGACCGCATCGGGATGAGTGACGCGGCATTCCAGCAGGAGCGGTTCTTGAAATGGGTCCAGTCGCGGGGAGGCATTTCCCAGTGGGCTGCGCACAACTACCTGCGCAAGTACTTCCCGGACAAGCAGATCGCGGGGAATATTCTGGAATCGCTGCTAATGTCGAACCAGATCAAGTTCGACGGGGTGATGATCCGGCCTACTTGGGAGGGTACAGACCTTCCCAGCCAGGCGGAAGCTCCATAGGGGCCTTCGCGGGATCGAACTGGCCTCGGGCCTTTAGTTCCTGCAGTATCCGATATCGCCGGATGTACTCAGGGGACAAGAACTCATCACCCTTAACCATCTGCATGGCCAGGGGATTATCGAACTGCATCGGCGCGCCAATAGCACTTTTCTTCGCCATGTTGGCAGCTTCTTCCCCAGCGATACTACGATAAGCCGTCCAGTCTGGGTGCGAGCGGCGTTTAGACATTTCTTTGAACAGCACCTGCGCTTCAGGGTTCTCCATCAGGTTCGCGGCTATCTGCGGACGCATTACTACAGCATTGCCTCCAGGGCCCAGTCCATGCTCTTTCTGCACAGCATGCGTTCCCTCGTGGGCTAGAATCCCGCGGACTCCATAAGGCCCTTCAAAGGAGCGGGCATTTGCTTCGATCCAGGACGGATCACCACGGAAGAAGCTCCCACCAGCTTTCTCGTCCCGCGCGACCAAGTTGACTCTCGTCGGCACATTCGCTGACTCGGGGGCATAGCGCAGCAGCTTCTCTAACTCTGCCCCTTCGTAGAAATCCTGGAGCCGCGTGTTCGGGCGTCCAGACATCACATCCATTACTGCGCTCTCAGGAAGCCTGCCCGCCGTTGTCGGAATAGCCTCAGCATACCCGGCCATCTGTCCCTGCTTTCCCACAACAGGGAAGACTCCCACCGCTTTCGCTGCGTCAGAAATTGAGAGACCGCTCTTTACCAGCGCCTGCATCCTCTGCACCAGACTAGCCCCAGCAGCTTTTATCACTCCTGCCCCTCCAGCATTCAGTACTATTTCTTCCGCCCGCTGTTCCGCAGGCTTCGCCATGAACCGCTTGGCGTCTTGGTCCATCTGGTACAAGTTCTCACGGGGATTCACAAACCAGTTCTTGACCCGTTTCTTCACTTCATCCAGGCCCGAGAAAACCTGGCCAAGCACCGGCTGGGGAGTATACCCTTCCAATGCTTTGGCCAGATCTTCTTTCGATGCCATTAGAGCCACCAGCGCGTGAACGCAAACTCTCCGTGTTTCGGATGGACTAGCCAGCTAGTTTGATGCGCTCTGGCGTGACGGCCGCAGGAGTGGTCGAAGGGATTGGTACCACTAAGCGACCCGCCGCTGTTATAAAGCAACGTGCTCACAGCAGTATGAAAGTGCCCAAAGACCATCTTGGTGAAGTTCGCCTCTGGCACATTCATCCGTTTCACAGCTTCCATCGCAGCCCGCCGATCGAAGCCGTAGTACGGAAGCCCGGCCCATCCCTTGATCTCGTGGCCGTGGAAGCATAGATAGCGCTCTCTGCCCACATTCACCAGATGGGAAGACTTCGTATGGATATTCACCTTGACGTTCTTCAGGTTCTGGGTGTGCTGCTTAATCGTATGCGCGACCACATACCCCCAGTTGTTCAACCCGCCATCCGAGGCCTGGTTTTTCCTCGTCATCCTCCCGTGATTGTCTATCGTGATCCAGTCGGAGTCAATGACTTCAAAGTGCGGAGCCAGCATCGCCACCAGCGCACCCAGGTCGTACCCGCAACGAATAGCCTGAACCGGAGCCGGATAAGCATTCGTCGTTTGAAGTTCGATATGGATGTCCCCTGAAACGTAGTCTCCAGTACCAATGATCTGGAGCCTTGGTATATGATAACCCGCCCGCTGGACCTTTGCAAAATCAATGACTCGACGGCCGAGTTCCTGGAGCCGAGCCGTAAAAATCTCAGGAGAGAATTCACCGAAGCCATCTACGTCGTCCCTTTTGGTAACCTCGCCATTGTGAAGGTCAGTCAGGTGCAGCACCATTGTGATCGGAGCCTGCCCAACATGGTCCTTCGGGTTATACAACATCGGCTTGGGCTTGGTCCCAGTAATCGCGTCAGTAAGAGCCAGCACGCGCTCGCGGGCTTCCCCGGTCGCTTTTTGCTCTTGCTTGAGCTTGGTCTCCAGCCCGCGGACTTG
>Ga0137314_1000580_pt1 | contig 10530 bp, 6 predicted proteins | sample EasRivERMZT199_2_FD_102289 | JGI IMG/M metagenome (GOLD analysis project Ga0137314, IMG submission 102289) | Soil microbial communities from meander-bound floodplain in the East River, Colorado, USA - East River MetaG ERMZT199_2 | ecosystem: Environmental > Terrestrial > Soil > Floodplain ... | reverse complement strand
TTTCCGTGAAGACTGTTTCGTGCGACACTTGCGCATGACGGTGGTCCCTCCTTTACGCAACCCCATGATGTCATGGGGCGGAGGACCGCCGTCAACTTTCAACGCTCAGTGGGACAACACCGGGTGCCTACTGGCTCCATCTCGTGGCCCCTCGACAAGTTCCGGACGGACGGCGCCCTGCCGGTCGCAGTCTGCTCTACCCAGCGCCGCATCGCGACGTCCGACAGGGCGTCCCCACGGGTTCGACAACACCCATCGAGGAAACCCGTTGGAGCATCTCACCGTTGCCGACCCGCTGCCCGGACTTCAACTGGTTGATATTCTGCTCCAGCCAGTCCAGCGGAGGTTGCCGGGATATCGAACTCCCCCGCGAACCGTGATTGCTAGCTGATGACCGAGTCTCCAAAGACACCAGGTATCCATCCTGCTTATTAGTGCTTCCTCGGAGACTCGTGCCTCCCACAAGAGCGCCCTTACGGCGGAGGGGTATGAAGTGCTTGAGGCTGGCGACCGCTCAGAGGGAACCAGGTTATTCCGAGACAACCGGCCGAGTGTCGTTTTCCTAGACATCGATTTGCCAGGCAATGATGGGATTGAAGCCGCGAGTGAGATCCTCACCATCGACCCAGATGCTTCGATGTTTATCATCGGCGGCATAGACGAAATCGATAATCACCGGGTGGTGGCAGGCGTTCTGAGGGCAAGGGGCGGGTTCACAAAACCCGCCAAGGTCAGTGAGATACTCAACGCCGCAAACGAGATCACATCCCACCGAAAGGTTGCGCCACCGTGGAAGCCGGATCCCAACCGAATTCACCGCAACCCCTATGACTTCAAGTCAGATGAAGCGGAGCGCCGCGCCACTCTTGCAGGAGATCTGGAGTTCATGGCGCACTTCTTTGACTATCCCAGCGAAGATCTCTTCCATGCTGCGGTGAACAATTACATAGGAAGAAGAGGAGATGCCGGGTTCCTCGCGTTGACCTTTGCAGTTCGACATGTCCAGGACATGGAGAATGAGATTGAGTTCATTCGTCGATGCACTGGTCATCATGTCGTGTATCGAATCGATCGAATAAGGATTCTCCTTCACATCGCCCTAATTGAGCTTGTGGAAAAGGGCCGCTATATCTCTTTTGGTGAGTTTCTACAAGGACGACTGAATGAAGGGGCTTGTCCTCGGCCCAAAGACACGGAACCATCTAGCCTGAAAGAGTGGCTTGCCTTGCTGAGCGAGGAATACCTAGATCAGCAGGGAGCTTCCAGAGCGTTCCAACAGGCACTCTCGGGGGGGTTGACTACGGGCGAGCAAATGCGGCTACTGCAGGCCTTCGCCTTTTCCAAGGAGTACAATCTTGGGAGTCCGAGTCCGGAGCCTCGTCACCTGCATTGTGCTGATCGGGCATCACGGGGATTCCCACTGGAACCGTTCTGCACGAGCCACTGTCAGCGAGCCACTGACGATGAAACGACGCGACTCATGCCGAGGCTTGCAGGACGCTTCTACGACATGCGGTCTGCATTTGTCCATAATGCATCTGGAGTCGGATTCGCTGCGATCGCAGACAAGTTGTTTGAAGGTAGCGGGGGTCGGACACTTTTCGATGTGTTCATGACCAGGAATGATCGCCTGATTCGCTATCATGTGACTATCGACGTGCTAGAACTCGTACGCGTCCTTAGGCAGTGCATATGGACCCGTCTCAGCACGGCAGGTTCCTGATCCCCGCCGCAAGTTCCTCATCCGCCGGATGCGTGTAGACCTTCGTCGTGAGAGGGCTCCCGTGCCGCGCAAAACGCTGCGCGAGAACGAGGGCTACACTTCTGTCGGAATGCGCGTATACCTGGCCAGGACGTCCATCACCGCTTTGATCACCTTCTTGTCGTGGAGCGGTGTGTCGGGACGACTGGGAACGTAGTAGCCCCATTCCGTCCGCAGACCTGTTTCACCAGGAAGATCAAAGTGCAGCCCGAAATTGGTCGGGAAGATGGCGTTGAAAGGCCAGTTCGCTCCCTTGAGCGACTTCTCAAGGTTCTTCAAGGCTCCAGCCAGATCAGTCATCCAGGGCTTCTTGTTTGGAGCTATCCGGGGAGAGGGAGGGAGATTTAGATCGACAAAGAGAATGAAAGGGAGCCCGGGTGGTTTCTGTTTCTTGGCCTTGCGGATGAGATTGAAAACGCCCTCCCAGTCTTGGGAGTAGGAGAAGTCTCCTGGTTCGTGAAGTACACCACTTCGAACGCGGCTCTTGGCTTCCACTCCCATTTCGATCCCGCTCTCCCTGTGGCGAGCGATGAACTCACAGTGCTTCTCCTTCTTTGCTCCCTCGTCCAGAAATCGCGTTTCGAAGCCAGCGCGTGTCATGACGGCCGCAACTGCCACTTCGTAGCGGGCAGCTTGAAAATCACGGTTTCTTGTCAAGCGGTCGACAAGGAAGCTGGGAAGCGCATTCTTTGCCTGAAGACAAAACAGATCGTACCCGAGCATGATAAGCGCCCAGATCGGCCTCGGAGCGTCGACTGCGAACACCTCTCGATTGTCCTCGACGAGGACTTTGTTTGGACGCTGCTGAGTGAGACGAGCCAAGGAGTACTTCCATCGGACAACCACGTGCATGCGAGCTTCCGGGAGCTTGCTCTGGTGTTTCCACCATTCCTGCCCGAGCGTCCACAGGACAACGTTCCTCAGAAACTCGTGGAACGTCTCCGCTTGTGGCCGGACATGGAGCGTGTTGAAAAGGACCCGAACCCGCTGCCCCTGAAATACGACGCTCGGGACAAGGCCCATGTACGGCTCAAGTTGGTCCAGGCGATCCACTTCGTCGTTTCGATCTTGCCGCATTCTGCAGACCCAACTATTCTTGGTCCCTGATTCGGTGCTTCGATCCTACTTCAACAGGGCAGGCCCCTGATCCCCTCGTACAAGCCACGAGTGGACGGCAAATCGCTGCGCCAGAGAGATTGTGCCCACTCGCCCTGATCCCGATACGATGGCGCAGAAGGAGGAGACGCATGTCGAACACGGTGGCGGTGGCAACGGTCGTTATCGCCCTGAGTACCATCCTATATACCGTCGGGACATTCCGACTGCTGAAAGCAACGCGGGACATGTTCCTGCTCAACTTCATCCTTGCCTACCGCGACGCACAGCGGCGGGGTCAGTTGGAGGCGATCGAGGAGAAACGGGCAAGCGCTGTTCTGAACAGGATGCTGGAGCGCCTTTTCCCCGATGAACTAAAAGAGCTTCGCGGGACTAACACGGAAGGTTCCTGACCCCCGCGTACAGCTCCTCGTCCGAGGGATGGGTGTAGATGATCGTGGTGAGCGGCGACGCATGCCGTGCGAACCGCTGGGCGAGGAAGAGGTTGCCCGAGGCCCGGTACACGGCCGTCACCGCGGAGTGACGCAACTGGTGGAAGCCGTAGTGCCGGTCGAACCCGGCCCGCTTCTGCCACCAAGCGAATCGCCACTGGGCTGCTCGTGGAGATAGGCGTCGCCCCTGGGCGGACACGAGCAGCGGCGCCACCATCTCGAGCGACTCGCCGTGGTCGCGCTTCCACGCCAGGAACCGCCGCAGCTTCGGGATGAGCCGGGCCGGGAGGAAGACCTCGCCGCGCCGATCTCCCTTCGTCACCTGGAGGACGATCCGTCGCCGAACCTGCCGGCCGTCCGGGGACACATCGCTGACGTTGAGGCCCAGGAGTTCGCGCAGGCGCAAGCCGGTCCCCAGTGCCATCGAGTAGAGGACGTGGTCCCTAGGCGCCGGATGAGCCGCGGTGGCCCGCAGGAGCGCCGCTTGCTCGGCGGCCGTCATCGTCTCTGGGGCGCGAAATCGGGGGAACATGGAAATACAAGGGCGTGGAGGGGGGAGGAAGTCAAGGGAATTGCCTCGGACCCTTGACTCCGCGTATGCTCTCGCGTGGGAGGCACTCAACAAATGAGTGGCCCACCTAACGCTTCAGCAATCAAGAGATCGATATGGCGCGCAAGAAAAAGCAGGACCCAAACGCCCAAGCAAACGCAGGCGATGCGATAACCTCGATAAAGTATTCAGCAAAGCGGAAGAATATCCCGCCCGCCGGCCTGGAGGCGCAGGGTGTCATTCAAGAAGCGCCGAAGATCCGCCACCAATACAATCCGCATCTCCCGCCGGTACTGCGGTCGGCCGCGGAAGCGACGGAGGTGGACAGCCTCCCGGAGCTACTGGCGATCGCGCGGCAGCGGGCGCTTTCGCCCGAGGAGGCCAAGGTGCTCGCCGAGGCGCTGCGGAGGCACGAGCCATGGCTGGAGTGGAGCGGCAAGCGCGAGAAGCCGTGGTTCGAGGTCGAGCCAGTGGCCCTGCACATGCACGAGAGGATCTCCACCCAAGCTATTCTTCGCGTGCTGGCACGAGAGGATGTGGAGCGCGATCTCTTTGCCGATCCGCAGCTCGAATACGCCAAGGCGGTGCAGTTTTATCAGCACGACATAGACTGGGCAAACCGCATGATCCTCGGCGACTCCCTGCAGGTAATGGCGAGCCTCGCCCGACGCGAGGACCTCGCGGGCAAGGTGCAGATGATCTACCTCGACCCTCCTTACGGTATCAAGTTCGCCTCGAACTTCCAGCCACAGCTCGGCCAGCGTGACGTGAAGGACCGCGAGCAGGACCTTACCCGCGAACCGGAGATGGTCAAGGCCTACCGCGACACCTGGACGCTGGGCATCCACTCCTACCTCGCCTACCTGCGCGACCGCCTCGCTATGGCGAAAGAGCTCCTCGCCGACAGCGGCAGCATCTTCGTGCAGATCAGCGATGAGAATCTGCACCGCGTGCGATGTGTGATGGATGAGGTATTTCGTGCGGAGAACTTCGTCTCACTCATTACGGTTAAGAAGACCGGCGGTATGGGCGAGGCAAAGATAGATAACGTCTCGGATTATCTGTTGTGGTACGCGCGGGACTTGGAGACAATGAAATACAACCCGCTCTATGTGACCAAAGACTTCCTCGAGGGGGCGGGATCGCGGTTTGCTCGAATCGAACTCACGGAAGGATGGTCGCGGCCGATCCTGGACGACGAGCGGGAGAAACCGGAGCTCATGCCGCAAGGGGCGCGAGCATGGCGTGGCGATCCGCTAACTTCGGAGACCGCCAGCGAATCGACGACATTTGATTTCGAACTAGAAGGTGAACTAGTCAGAAGACCAAGGAAAGGCGGCTGGAAGACTAACGCTGGAGGCATGGCACGCCTACGCCAGGCCGGGCGCTTGTTGAAGACACGCGAGTTCGTCAACTTCATTAAGTACTTCCACGACTTCTCTGCCAGCGCCCTTGGTAACCTCTGGGCGGACACAATGGGAACAGCCGAGCAGGACAAGGTTTATGTCGTCCAGACGACGACCAAAGTCGTTGCACGCTGCCTTCTGATGACTACTGACCCAGGCGATCTGGTGCTGGACCCGACTTGCGGAAGCGGGACGACGGCGTATGTGGCGGAGCAGTGGGGGCGCCGCTGGATCACCTGCGATTCAAGCCGCGTGGCGCTGGCGCTGGCGAAGCACAGACTGCTGACTGCACAGTTCGAGTACCTGCGGCTTCGTCCGTTGAGTGCCGAAGACGTATCACGCAATCCGAACGGGACGTGGCTCACCGACCCGACGGGCGAGGTTCCCGCCAAGGCGACGTTCAAATGCAAGACGGTACCGCATGTCACGCTCAAGAGCATCGCCCGCAACACCTCGCTCGATCCAATATTCGCCAAGCACGAGCCGATCCTTGCGATCCAGCTGCAGCGATTGAATCGCGAAGTGGCCATGGTCGGCGCAGCGTTGAAGGAGCAGCTGGTGGAGAAATTGATCCACAAGCATCGTGAGTATGGTGCGAACGCGGTCACAGACGCCGACACGCGCCGCTGGATACTGCCGGACACACACCCAGCGCTGATCAGGTCCATCCCCGCTCGTAAGCCACTCAAGGGCGTGACACCTAAGCAGGCGGAGGCTTATCGCACTGCGATCCCCAAGGGAGGATGGAAGGAATGGGATGTGCCCTTTGACACCGACGAAGAGTGGCCCAAGCCGTTGCAGGAGGCGCTAGTCGCCTACCGCACGGCATGGCGTTTGAAGATGGATGAGGTGAATTCCTGCATCGCCGCCAACGCGGAGCTGGAGGAACTGCTGGACAAGCCCGATCAGGTTAAAGGCGTGGTGCGTGTGGCCGGCCCATTCACCATGGAAGGCGTCATCGCTGTGGAAGATGGTCCGGATACCCCGATTGGCGGGGAGCCTGACGAGTTGGAGGCCTTTGACGGTGACGCGGAGGTGGCCAACGCCGAAGCGCACCTCGACAAGATCATCCGTCTGCTCAAAGCGAGCGGCGTAGATTTCCCCGGCAACAAGAACATGGAGTTTAGCCGGCTCTATCCGCTGACAGTCCCCTCGCTCATCCATGCCGAAGGCGAGTGGAAGAACGGCGACAGGCAGGAGCGCCGGGTGGCCGTGAGTGTCGGCCCGGAAATCGGCAACGTGTCGTCGATGCAGGTTGAAGATGCGGTCCGGGACGCCAACCGCAAAGGCTACGACGACGTCGTCTTCGCCGGATTCGGATTCGATGCGGCGGCGCAGGACGCGATCGAGAGCAGTAGCCATCCGAAGCTGCGCCTGCACATGGCGCTCATTCGCCCAGACGTCGCCATGGGCGACCTGCTCAAGACACAGCCTGGCAGTCAGCTTTTCACCGTTTTCAGCGCGCCGCGCGTGAAAGGCCCGACGGAGCAGGCGGACGGCCAGTTCACCGTCGAAGTCGAGGGCATGGATGTCTATGACCCGGTGAGCAATACGCTCTTCCCGACCGACAGGGAGCGCATCGCAGCGTGGTTTCTCGATCCGGATTATGACGGACGAACGTTCTGCGTCTGCCAGGCGTTTTTCCCCGACAAGAGCAAGTGGGCGAAGCTGGCCAAGGCGCTGAGCGATGCTGACGTGATTGAAGAGAATGCCTTCGAGGCACTGAGCGGACTGATGAGCCTACCCTTCCCTCGGCCCGAGAGGTTGGGCAAAGGTGAGTCATGGCGCGTGGCGGTGAAGATCATTGACCCGCGCGGCAACGAGGGACTGCGGGTGCTCACCATCAACTGAATCGAGGAGTCCCATGCCTCACATCCAGATCCCCATTCAGCCGGTCGAGAACCCGATTCTCTGCTCGCCCTACGAGGCTCCGGACCAGCACTGGCTTTACGACACGCGCACCGGCATCCCGTCGAAGACACCTGGACGCCGACCCGCCAGCTATTGGTTCAAGACGGAGCGCACCGGCAGTGCGCAAATGGCGCTTCTGGCTGAGGAAGAACGCGACGATTTGCCTTTGGTCAATGCGCTGCGCGATGACGTGCGCCACTGGCGGAAATCCGGCTGGGAAAACGCGAGCGAAACCACGAAGACACTGCTGCGACATTGGTGGCGCGAAGACCGCGCGCGGCGGCTGTTCTTCTGTCAGGTGGAAGCGGTGGAGACGATCATCTACCTGAGGGAAATTCTGGCGCTGGGGAAGAAGCCGCGCTGGACACCAAAGCTGACGCTGGATGATTTCAAGGCGCTCAGCCAGGGCCGGAATCCGCGTCCCGAGGAGTGGGTCGCAAAGGTGGCGCAGCATCCGAAGCTGGCGGACATCCCGAACGAACCGGGGTTGAAGCCCATAGGCCGCTACGGATGCAAAATGGCAACCGGCAGCGGCAAGACAGTGGTGATGGCGATGCTCATCTCGTGGGCGTTCTGCAATCGCGGGACGAAGCCCGGCGACCCACGCTTCCCACGACGTGTGCTGGTGATTTGCCCGAACCTCACAATCAAGGAGCGGTTGCATGTTCTGCGGCCTGGTCATCCGAACAACTACTACGAGCAGTTCGACATCGTGCCGTCATCGGTGCGTCCCGAGCTGGCTAAGGGCAAGGTACTGGTAACAAACTGGCATTGGCTGGCGCCGGAACCTGAGGTGCAGAACGTGGGCGGCGCACCGATCGTAAAGCTCGGAGCAGAGAGTGCTGAGGCTTTTGCGCGCAACCGGCTGGGTGATTTATGGGACGAGGAGCCGCTGATGGTGCTGAACGATGAAGGGCATCACGCCTACCGGCCAGCACCCGTCGACGAGGAACTGAAGCTGACCGCCGAGGAAAAGGCGGACCGCGAACAAGCCACGGTATGGGTGAGCGGGCTGGACAAGATCAACGCCGCCTGTGGGATCGAGATCTGCGTGGATATGTCGGCCACGCCATTCTATATCCACGGAAGCGGCTACCCGGAAGGTTCGCCGTTTCCGTGGATCGTAAGCGACTTTTCGTTGGTGGACGCCATTGAGAGCGGCATCACGAAGATTCCGCGACTGCCGGCCATTGATAACACTGGTCGTCCGGACCCGAAGTATTTCAAGCTCTGGGAGCACATAACTCGCGATCTGAAAGCGGGCGAAAGGCTCAACGGCGGCAAGCCAAAGCCAGAGGTCGTATACCGCAAGGCCGAGGATGCGCTGCTGACGCTGGCAGGCGAATGGAAGCAGAAGCTAGAACAAGTGACTTCATCTGCCCCCGGTCAGGACCGGACGCCGCCTGTGATGATTGTGGTTTGCGACAACACCGATGTTGCGAAGCATTTCCATCGGGCCATTTCGGGCGAGGAGCTCATCGATGCAGATGAACCCGATGAGGAGGATGACGACGACGAGGCGCCGAAGCGCAGGAAGAGGAAGCCGAAGGCACAGAAGCATTACGGAACGGGACTTTCAGGCTTCCCGGAGTTGTGGAATCGAAAGGGAGCCGAGGTAACGCTGCGAATCGACTCCGCTCTGCTGGCCGTTGCAGAGAGTGAAGACCCGAAAGCAACGAGGAAGGAAGCAGCGGAGGAGCTGAGAAGAATTGTTTCAACGGTGGGCAGGCCAGGGGAGGCGGGAGGACACATTCGCTGCGTGGTCAGCGTGAACATGCTGAGCGAAGGATGGGACGCGAACAACGTGACGCAGATCCTCGGGCTACGAGCATTCCAGAGTCAACTGCTCTGTGAACAAGTGGTGGGACGCGGGCTCCGACGAATGGATTACACACCAGACCCTCAGACCGGGCTACTAACGGCGGAATACGTGGACATCTTTGGAGTGCCGTTCTCCCTGATTCCGTTCAAGGGCCGCGAGCCTGGAGGCGGTGCGCCACCCGAAGACCGCCCGAAGCACGAAGTGATGGCACTCCCAGAACGGAAAGAATTCGAGATTCGGTTCCCCATCGTCGAGGGGTACGTCGTATCGCTAAAGCGGAATCTGGTGGTCTGCGATGTTCGCGACGTGGAGCGCACGGGACTCGATCCATGGAGTACGCCGACCGACGCGTTCGTCCATCCGCAGGTCGGGTATCAGATCGGACACCCGAGTGCTCTGGGCGGCTTTGGTTTCGAGTTGGTGAACCGGCAAACCTACTATGACTCGGTTCATCCGCAGACCATTCAGTTTGAGATTACACGAGAGATTGTGCGGGCGCTCACCGAGGCCTCGCACCCAGGGAAGGAAGGGCTGCGGCGCGCGAGCCGAAGCGCCCTGTTTCCGCAGGTACTGCGCATCGTACAGAGCTATGTCCAGGAGCGAGTGGAATTCAACGGACTGCATCCGTGCGAAGTGGGTTTGCAGACCTATGCGCAACGGATCATCGGGCTGCTGATTGCGGGCATCACACCTGACGATGACAAAGGTGAGGCACCGCTGCTACCTAGGTTGAACCGCTACAAGCCAATTGGCAGCACGGAAAACGTGCATTTCAAGACTGTTAAGCCGGTGCAGGTGACGAGCGCGAGCCACCTGAATTTCGTTGCTTGCGACACGGACTCGTGGGAGCAGGCGGCGACATTTCAACTCGAGAAGCTGGCCAAGGAGAACAACGTCCTTTTCTACGCCCGGAATGACCGGCTCGAGTTCAACATCCCCTACGAGCTTTACGGGAATCCGCAGGTCTACGAACCGGACTTTCTCGTTCGGCTGCCGAGTGCGGTCACTGTGGTGCTTGAGATCAAAGGTCAGTCACACGAGGAAACGGATGCAAAGCACCAGGCAGCGCGCCGCTGGGTGTCCGCAGTGAATCACTGGGGCAGGCTGGGCGAATGGGAGTTTCTGGTCTGCCGAGAACCGCAGCGTTTAACGGAACAATTCTCTAGACTCATAATGGCGCGAAATGAACGCATCCGCGCCCTAGCGTCCGAATTGAAGGCTCAAGCAGAAGGAGAGGTTGGCCGTCTGCGCTCTCTCGGTTGGACCCAGCCTGATTTTGCGCGGGCGCTCAAGGAACTGCTGGACACACACGGCACAGATTAACCATGCAGACCCAAGGCTATCGAGTGGTGTTAGACACGAATCAAGTCGTGGGTGCGGGAACGAGATGGATGGATCGGGGAGTCCCTTCCCTCTGTGCCAACGTGCTTGAGACAGTGACCTCCAGGAGTTTAGTGTAGAGGGCGAGGAGGTAGAGCGAGATGGATTCGATGCATGAGATGGGGGTTGCGGGGGAAACGGAAGGAGCCCGT
>Ga0137314_1000574_pt1 | contig 10564 bp, 9 predicted proteins | sample EasRivERMZT199_2_FD_102289 | JGI IMG/M metagenome (GOLD analysis project Ga0137314, IMG submission 102289) | Soil microbial communities from meander-bound floodplain in the East River, Colorado, USA - East River MetaG ERMZT199_2 | ecosystem: Environmental > Terrestrial > Soil > Floodplain ... | reverse complement strand
GAGGTCGAGGGCGCGTCACCGAAGCAGATCCTCGCCGTCACCTTCACAAATAAGGCGGCGGGCGAGATGCGCGACCGCATCGGTCGCCTGCTCGGCAGCGACCCGGCCGGCATGTGGGTGGGCACCTTCCACGCGATCGGCGCGCGGATGCTGCGCGCGGCGGCCCACCTCGCGGCGCGGACGGCGGCTTTCACGATCTACGACCAGGACGATTCGACCGCCGTCGTCAAGCGGCTCATGGAGCGGCATCGGATTTCGCACAAGCAGTTCGCGCCGCGCGCGATTCAGTCGGCGATCTCGGACGCCAAGAACGCGCTCGTGCCCCCCGCCGAGTATGAACGGGTGGCGATGGATCCCTTTGCCAAGGCGGTCGCGGCCGTCTACCGGTCGCAGGGCGAGGCGCTGCAGACCGCGAACGCGGTCGATTTCGACGACCTGCTGGTGCTCCCCGTGCGCATGCTCCAGCAGCACCCCGAACAGCTCGCGAAGTACCGCGCGCGCTTCTCGTACATCCTCGTCGACGAATACCAGGACACAAACCGCGCGCAGTACGAGCTGGTCAAGCTGCTCGGGGGCGAACACGGCAACGTGTGCGTCGTCGGCGACGACGACCAATCGATCTATGGCTGGCGCGGCGCCGACATTCGCAACATCCTCGACTTCAACAAAGACTTTCCCGCTGCCGCCGTCGTTCGTCTCGAGGAGAATTATCGGTCGACGTCGCCGATCCTCGAGCTGGCGAACGTCGTCATCAGCGCCAACACGGCGCGCATGGGCAAGACGCTGCGGCCGACGCGCGGTGGCGGTGAGAAAGTGACCGTCGTGCGCTCCCTCGACGAGCGCGATGAAGCCGACTGGCTGGTGACCGAGGCGCTCACGCGGCGCTCGGCGGCCACCGGTTCGCTGGAATTGCGCGACATCGCGGTACTCTATCGCACGAACGCGCAGAGTCGCGCGATGGAGGAGGCGCTGCGGCGGCATCGCGTGCCGTACCGTCTCGTCGGCGCCGTCCGCTTCTACGACCGCCGCGAGATTCGCGACCTGATGGGCTACCTCAAGCTCATCGCCAATCCGGCCGACGACGAAGCGTTCCGCCGATCCGTCGCTGTGCCCAAGCGCGGGCTCGGCGAAACGACGCTCGACCAGCTGGCCGAAGCGGCGCGCGAGCGCGGCATTCCGATGTTCGAGGCGGCCGGCCGCGACGACGTGCGCGCCGGTTTGCGCCAGGGCGCCCGTCTCGCGCTGGCTGAGTTCGTCCAGCTCATCAACACGCTGCGCGAGCGAGCCACGGAGGCGGCGGTCGACGAGTTGCTGAAGGACCTCGTCGACAAGATTCGCTACGGTGACTATCTGCGTGCCGAAGGTCCTGAATCCGCCGAACGGTTGGACAACGTTCGCGAGCTCATCACGGGAGCGGCCGAGCTCGTGGCCGACGAGCTGGGCGAGGTCGGGCTCCGTCCGCTCGATCATTTCCTGCAGCGCACGACGCTCGTCGCCGACGTCGACGGTCTCGATCCGAACGCCGACGCCATCACGCTGATGACGCTGCACAACGCCAAGGGACTCGAGTTTCCGATCGTGTTCATCACCGGGCTGGAAGACGGCTTGTTTCCGCTCGCCAAGGCTTATGACGATCCGCCGCTCCTCGAGGAGGAGCGGCGCCTCTTCTACGTGGGCATCACCCGCGCCGAGCAAAAGCTTTACCTCTCGTACGCCGAGGAGCGCCGGCGCAACGGCGAGATGCTATCGTCGCGCCAGTCGAGCTTCCTCGACGCCATTCCCGACGCCATGGTCGACAAACGCACGACGATCAAGGTGCGCAGCTCCGGGCGCTCGTTCATGCGCGCGGGCGGCGGCGACCGGCTCGCGTACACGCGCGGGTTCGGGCGCGGTGTGACGTCGGGGCGCGACGTCGACGAGTCATTCGCGCGGCCGTCCGCCGCCACGCGCCGTCCCGGCGCGCCGATCACCAGCTACGGCGCCTACGCCGACGAGGACGCGTCGCAGGACGCGGCGGTGATCGCGCTCGGCGCACGCGTGAAGCACCGCAAGTTCGGCACGGGCACGATCGCCGAGCTCGCGGGGAGCGGCCGCGACGCGAAGGTGAAAGTCGACTTCGACGACGAGTCCGTCGGTCGCAAGACGCTCGTCATCGCCCAGGCCAATCTCGAGCGCGGCGACGAGTAATGTCCGTCTCGATCGACGACGTGCGGCACATCGCGGCGCTGGCGCGCCTCGGAATCGACGACGACCGTGCGCGCGCCTTCGCCGAGGAACTCAACTCCATTCTGGTTCACATGGAGCGGCTCGGCCGTGTCGACACGCGCGGCGTCGACGATCCGGCCGTGGACGGTGTGGCGGGACTTCCGCTCCGCGCCGACGAGGGACCGCCGGCACCGCTGGCGCGCGCGATCGGGGAATTCGCACCGCGCACGCGCGACGGCTTTTTTCTCGTGCCGCGCCTTTCGACGCACGAGGACCCCGAGGCCTCGTCGTGAGCGCCGTGCCCGCCGATCTGGCCGCGGGCGAGCTGCGCGATGCCATCGTCGCCCGGTCGCTCTCCGCGCGCGCGGCGGTCGATGCCGCGTTCGTCGCGGCCGATGCGGTGCGCGCCGATCGCGATGGTTTGAACCTGATCCTGTCGTCGGATCGCGCCGACGCGCGCCGCCAGGCGGGCGACGCCGACGACCGCGCGACCGAGGCGAGCCCGCCGCCGCTGCTCGGCGTTCCCGTCGTCGTCAAGGACAACATCGCTACCACGACCCTCACCACGTCGTGCGGCTCGCGCATTCTCGAGGGCTACGTGAGCCCGTACGACGCGACCGCGGTGGAGCGGCTGCGCGCTGCGGGCGCGGTCGTCGTCGCCAAGTCGAACATGGACGAATTCGCGATGGGCTCGTCGACCGAGAACAGCGCGTTCGGTCCAGCGCGCAATCCTGTCGCGCCGGACTACGTGCCGGGTGGCTCGTCGGGCGGGTCGGCCGGGTGCGTCGCCGCGGGCATCGTGCGCATCGCGCTCGGTTCGGAAACCGGGGGGTCGGTGCGGCAACCCGCGGCATTCTGCGGCGTGGTCGGCGTCAAACCGACGTATGGCCGCGTGAGCCGTTACGGGTTGGTCGCCTTTGCGTCGTCGCTCGACCAGATCGGCGTGTTCGGACGCAACGTCGACGATGCCGCCCTCGCCCTCGAGGTCATCGCCGGCGCTGACCCGCGCGATTCGACCGCCGCCGAGCGACTCGTGCCGTCGTACCGGCAGGCCGCGCGCGGCGCGCTCACGGGCATCGTCGTCGGTAGGCCGAAAGAGTATTTCCCCGAGGACCTCGACCCGCGCATAGGCGCGCTCTGCGACGCGGCCATCGATCATCTGCGCGAGCTCGGCGCCGAGGTGCGCGACGTGTCGCTGCCGCACTCCGACCTCGCGGTGCCGACGTACTACATCCTGGCGCCCGCCGAAGCCTCGTCGAACCTCGCGCGATTCGACGGCGCGCGATACGGGCTTCGCATCGAAGGGGACGGTCTGCGTGGCATGTACGAAGCGACGAGGTCGCGCGGGTTCGGTCGCGAGGTCACGCGCCGCATTCTTCTCGGCACGTATGTCCTCTCGGCGGGCTACTACGACGCGTACTATCGCAAGGCGCAGCAGGTGCGCGCGTTGATCCGGCGCGACTTCACCAACGTGTTCGCGCAGGGGGTTCACCTCCTGTTCACGCCGACGACGCCGACCACCGCGTTCAAGCTCGGCGCGAAGTCCGATCCGTACGACATGTATTTGAGCGACATCTTCACCTGCACGGCCAACCTGGCCGGGCTCCCCGCGATGTCATTGCCGATCGGGCGCGCCGGCGGCCTGCCGGTCGGGGGACAGTTCCTCGCTGCGCACTTCGACGAGCGGCAGATGTTCGTTGCCGCCTTCGCGCTTGAGCGCGCCCTCGGCGCCGGGGCGCACCGATGACGCCAACGCTCGCCGGCCGCTATGAGATGGTAGTGGGGCTCGAGGTGCACGTGCAGCTCAACACGCGGACGAAGGCGTTTTGCGGCTGCTCGACGAACTTCGGCGCGCCGCCGAACGCCAATACCTGTCCCGTCTGCCTGGCGCTCCCCGGCGCGCTCCCGGTGCTCAACGCTCACGCCACCGAGTTGGCCGTCCGCGCGGCGCTCGCCCTCGGCTGCACTGTGCACACAACGTCGGTGTTCGCGCGAAAGAACTACTTCTATCCGGACCTGCCGAAGGGTTATCAGATCTCTCAATTCGACAAGCCCGTGGCCACGGGTGGCCGCGTCCGCATCGGCACGCGAGCCGACGGGTCGCCGATCGAGATCGGGGTGACGCGCCTTCACATGGAGGAGGACGCCGGGAAGTCGATTCACGACCGCTTCGCCGGCGTCACGGCCGTCGATCTCAACCGGGCCGGCGTGCCGCTCATCGAAATCGTCAGCGAGCCGGACATGCGATCGGCAGAGGAGGCGGGCGCGTACCTGCGCGCGCTCAGGCAGATCCTCGACTACGTCCGCGTGAGCGACTTGAGCATGGAAGAGGGAAGCCTGCGCGTCGACGCGAACGTCAGCGCGCGCCTGCGCGGCGAGATGGCGCTGGGAACGAAGACCGAGATAAAGAACCTCAACTCATTCTCTTTCGTCGAACGCGCGCTCGACGCCGAGTTCGCCCGTCAGTGCGCGGTGCTCGAGAGAGGCGGCGTCGTGGAGCAGCAGACGATGTTGTGGGACGCCGGCGCCGGCGTCGTGCGCCCGGCGCGCACCAAGGAGGGCAGCCACGACTACCGCTACTTCCCGGAGCCGGACCTCCCGCCGCTCGTCCTCGACCGCGAGGTGATCGACGCGATCGAGCGCGCCCTTCCCGAATTGCCGGACGCGCGACGCGCGCGGTATCGCAAGCTGTATTCGGACCTCACCGACTATGACGTCGGCGTACTCACCGCCGGGGTGGGGCTGGGTGATTACTTCGAGCACGTCGCCCGAGCGCACGGCGACGCCAAGACGGCGGCGAACTGGATTCTTGGCGAGGTGCTGGCCGTGCTGAAGACGACCGGTCAAACGATCGACCACTTTACGGTGCGGCCGGCTGACCTCGCCGCGCTCCTCGATCTAGTCCGCGACGGCACCATTAGCCGCACCGCCGCCAAGCAGGTTTTCGGCACAATGGTCAAGACGGGTGACCCGCCGGCGTCGATCGCCGAGCGCGAGGGCCTGTTCAAGGTGACGGACGACGCCAGCCTGTCGACCTGGATCGACGAGGTATGTGCGGAACACCCGAACGAAGCCGAGCGCTTCCGGGCGGGTGAGCGCCGCCTACAGGGTGTGATTGTCGGGTACGTGATGAAGAAGTCGGGAGGGCGGGCAGACCCCGCGCGCCTCAATCAACTGCTCGCGGGTCGTACCGGCGGGGGCACGTAGAGCGGCGCGTCGAGCTTCGCCGCATACGTCAGCGCAGACTTCGGCATGCCGAAGTGATGGTTCGCTTCTTCGAGCAGCCGTTGCTCCCCGTTTGCGCGGAGGACCGACCGTCGGACCCGCTTCGCGAGCCGGAGCGCGCGGTCACCGGATGGATCGAGCCGATAGGCCTCCGACGAGTCCATCCGGCGCAACAGGTCGATGATGTAGTTGAACGACCGAGCGAGGTACAGTGAGACCTCGTCGTCGGGCAGATCCCAACGGCTGTTCTCCGCCATGACCTGGAAGATCCGCTGCCAGGACTCGCTGTCGGCCACGACCACCATGCCGCGAAAGATCCGCCGGTTGGTGGGGGTACTGAAAATCGTCGGACTGAGCACGCGATCGAGGAGGCCGTCGGACCGGCCGTGGTCCAACAAGATGAGCTCTCGGGCCCGCCGCGCATACTCGGCGCCGAGGTGGGTCTCGAACCGGCTCTCCCAGTAGGAGTGCCCGAGCGCCGAGGTGCTCGACGTGACGGCGAGCTGCTTCGGGACGAAGTAGTTGTGGGCGACGGCGTCGGCGGCGAGGTGGGCGAGATACCCAAGCCCGAACGCCCGCAGTGGCTCGTCGCGCGCTCCCTCGAGGATTTCCATTCCCACCATCCACGAGTGGCAATGGCGCCCGACGGGCGCGTATTTCTTGGCGATGCTCGTGTCCGCCGCGATGGAGCCGTACAGGAAGTCGTAGGGGAACGCGCGCAGGAGGTCCGCCACCCCGGACGGCAGCAGCGACAACGAGCGCATCACGGCTTCGCCCAGGTAGACGTGCGTCCCCGGCGTCCAAGCGTGTGCCACGCTTGGAACGAGTGCGATCGCGACGAGCGCTAGAGCAGCCGAGCCACCAACCGCGGCGGCAACGGCGGCCGCGCGCGACAGACGGCTAGATGCCAAGGCGCTTCCGCTGTCGACGCACCGCCTTGCGCAGGTCCTGCAACTCGGACTCCACGGCATCGTCGATGGCGTCCCGGGCGCGTTCCGCGTACTCGACGACGTCGCGCTTGATCGCCTTGTGCGGAATCCGGTCCCATAGCTGTTCGCCGCGGTCGGCTGCCCAGCGGGCGCCGGACGCTCCGAGCGCGGCGGCGCGCTGGCCGGCCCAACTCGCGCCGCGCCCCACATTCCGGAGCACCGGCTCCAGGGGCCGCGACCCGGTTGGCCCGCGTCGCAGCGCGTAGGTGATGCCGGCGCCGATGGCGGCGCCGATCAGCGCGGCCGTGAGGAGGTCATATTCCGCCTCCCGCCCGTCGGCGTGTCGCTGTACGGGGCCGGACACGCGGGGCCGGGGGCGCTTCCGCGGGCCCATCGGAGTCACTGGGGTCGCCATGGTCGTTCTCCTGAGACTCGCCGTCGGCGAGGTCGGGGTCGTCGATATCGTCGACAGCGTCAGACGCAAGGTCCATCCCACCGCGCACGCTCAGGCTGCTCGCGCCGTGTTTCACCCCCCGGACGGTCGACGCCGTCGACACGAAGAGCTGTTCGGCTTCGTCCTGCACTACGCTGAGCAAGGCGCTGAATTCAGTCAGTCGGTTCTCAGTGAGGGCCACCGCATGCTTCACCCGCTCGTTGGCCTCGGTCAGCGTGGCATTGACGCGCTGAATGTCGCCGCGGATGACCGTCGTAATGTACTCGACATTTTGGGCGGCGGTCGTCGCGTGCTGGATGAGCGGGGCCGACTGATCGAGCACCCGTTCGAGTACCCTGTTGAACTTCTTGTAGCTCCGCCGGAGTTGCCAGGCGATCGGCACCAGGATCACCACCAGCGCGATCAGCGCGATGCTGATAATGACGCTGGCCACCGTCGTGAACTGCGCACTGGTCATGAGGCGGAGCCCCGATGAAAGTGAGAGCGCCGCGCCGCGACCGGCCACCGGCAGGGGGCCGCGCCGGGTAGTCATAACCCGAAGGCGAGGCCTTGTACACGAACCGGATCGTACCCGCAGCCCTGCGCGAGTGTCAAGCGACGCCCCAACCCCCTAAGTTCCTGTCGATCCGTCGCCTCGTTTACCCGTTCACCCGATCACCCGTTAACCGGCTCTCATGAGCGCTCTGCAGTTCGTCGTCGAAGGAGGGCACAAACTGTCCGGCAGTATCAGGCCGTCGGGCAATAAGAACGCGGCGCTGCCGATCATCTCGGCGGCGCTGCTCACCGAGCATCCTGTCATCCTCGAGAACGTCCCGCGCATCCGCGACGTGGAGACGATGGTGGAGCTCGTGCAGTCCGTGGGCGCCGAGGTTGCGTGGACTGACACCAACACCTTGCACATTCACGCGAAGACGGTGAAGGCCGCGGAGCTCGATCCCGTGCTGTGCAAGAAGATCCGCGGCGCCATTCTCCTGGCCGGGCCGCTCCTCGCGCGCTGCGGGGAGATCGAGCTCCCGCCGCCGGGCGGCGACGTGATCGGGCGGCGCCGCGTCGACACCCACTTCCTCGCGCTCGAGCGGCTCGGTGCGTCCTTCGAGCTGGACGAATGCTTCCGACTGTCCACGCCCGGCCTCCGCGGCTCCGACGTGTTTCTCGACGAGCCGAGCGTGACGGGAACGGAAAACGCGCTCATGGCTGCCGTTGCGGCGGTGGGAACGACCGTCCTCCGCAATGCGGCAAGCGAACCCCACGTCCAGGATCTCTGTCACTTTCTCATCGCGCTCGGCGCCGAGATCGAAGGCGTCGGAACCAATAAGCTCACCGTGAACGGCGCCCGCACGCTGGGCGGCGCGTCGCATCGCATCGGTCCCGATCACATCGAGGTGGGCTCGTTCATTGGCCTTGCTGCCGTGACCGGCTCGGAGATCAGAATCGTCGATGCCGGCGTGGAGCACCTGCGGTCGACGCTCATGGGCTTCGCGCGCCTCGGCGTCTCCTGCACCATCGATGGCGCGGACCTCGTCGTGCCTGCCTTGCAGGAGAAGGTGATTCAGACCGACCTCGGCGGGCACGTGCCAAAGCTCGAGGATCAACCGTGGCCGGCGTTTCCGGCGGATACGATGTCGATTGCCCTCGTGACGGCGACGCAGTGCACCGGGCTGATTCTCATCCACGAGAAGATGTTCGAGTCGCGCCTGTTCTTTGTCGACAAACTCGTCGGTATGGGGGCCCGCATCGTTCTGTGCGATCCGCATCGGGCGTTGGTGGCCGGGCCGTCTCGACTGCGGGCCAGCACGGTGGACTCCCCCGACATTCGCGCCGGGATGGCGATGCTCCTCGCCGCCCTCTGCGCCGACGGTGAAAGCACGATCAACAACGTTGGTCAGATCGAGAGGGGCTACGAGCGCATCGACCAGCGGCTGCGCGCGCTGGGGGCTCGTATCGAGCGCGTGGAGGAACGCCGGACGACATGAGCATCATCGCTGATGCCGAAGTGGTGGCCGAGCTCGCCGCCTTCGGCATTCGCGCTTTCACGACGACGCGCGCCTCGGGGACGTTCGGCACCCAGTCGGAAGAACCGGCACGCGTCGTCATGGGGCGGTGGGACCAGTTGCGCGCGGAGCTGCGCAGCGGCGGCTCGCGGTTCGCTACGGCGAGCCAGGTGCACGGCAACCGCGTCATCGTGCACGGTGGCGATTGGGACGGCTGGCTTCGCGCCGACGAGGCGGACGCTCACGCGTCGATCGAGCGGGGCACCGCGCTCGCGGTGACGATTGCCGACTGCGTCCCCGTGTTTGTCGCGCATCCATCGGGCGCGATCGCTTTGCTCCATTCGGGGTGGCGGGGGACCGCGGCGCGCATCGTCGAGCGCGGGATCGACGCACTGGCGCACCGGGGTTGTCCCGCCGCCGAGCTGCGTGTGCACCTTGGTCCGGCGATCTGTGGGAAGTGCTACGAGGTGAGCGCCGACGTCGCGCGGCAACTCACCGGCCGCCACTTCGGCGGGCCGACCACGGTGGACCTCCGGGCCCTGATCGCGGAGCAGGCGCGCGCCGCCAGTGTACGGCATGTGAGCGCGACATCGTCGTGCACGCGGTGCGACAACGATCGGTTTTTCTCACATCGCGCCGGGGACGCGGGTCGCCAGCTCGCCGTGATGATCGCGGACATGTAGCCACTGCGGCGTCTGCTTGACGGGGCCCGGTGGTGCCTCTACTTTACGATTGCTGCGCGGTACTAGGAGCCGCGAGCAGAATGTGGGGGCCGCTCCCCACATTTTTTTGTTCTTTACGACTGCCTCGACGGGATGTGAAGGACGCGCTGGAAGACGTTGTAGTGGCGGAGCTTGATCGGATTGGATTCGATCTTGTCGAGCTGCGGCGGAGGGGAACGCGGAGCCGGCCGGTGATCGAGTTGCGCATCGATCGGCGAGACGGTTCGGCGGTCACGGTGGATGATTGTGCGCGTGCGTCGCGAGCCGTGGAGGCGCGACTGGACGCGAGCGATTTCATGTCTCCGCAGTATGAGCTGCAAGTCTCGTCGCCCGGTGAGCGGCCGCTCCGGACGGCGGGTGATTGGCGTCGATTCATTGGACGCTGGGCGAACGTGCTCAGCCCTGACCATGGAGGGCGGTTTGAAGGGCGCATCCTCGCGATCGAAGGGGATGCGGATGCCGAAGTCGCCGTGCTCGGCGTGAAGCCGGGGGATGAGCGACGCGTTCCGCTGGCCGCCGTCACGGAGGCGAGGCTGGCGTTTCACTTGTAAATGGTTCGCGGCTGTGTGGCGCCGGCGGTCTCGGGGCGCGCCGCCGCGCTCAACATGAGGGGTCAGTGATGGTCAGTTCTGCAGAGATTCTCGCCGCGTTTCGCGAGGTGTCCAACACAAAGCAGCTCGATCGCGCGGAACTGTACGCACTGCTTCAGGACGGCATCCTGGCCGCCCTCGCGAAGAAATACGGCCCGAACGTCCAGGCCGAGGTCAACATCGACGACGGCAAGGGCGACATCCGCATCGTGCTCCTCCGCACGGTGGTCGCGGCCGTCGAGGACCCGAGCCGCGAGATCGCGATCGACGACGCCCGCGTGTTCGACGAAGGCTTCGAAGTCGGCGACGTGCTCGAAGAGCCCATCGACTTCGCGGTGTTCGGCCGCGCCGCGGTACAGGCCGCCAAGCAGCGGATCATCCAGCGCGTTCGCGAAGGTGAGCGCACGCGCATCCGCGACGAGTTCGCCAACCGTGTCGGCGAGCTGTT
>Ga0137314_1000570_pt1 | contig 10599 bp, 16 predicted proteins | sample EasRivERMZT199_2_FD_102289 | JGI IMG/M metagenome (GOLD analysis project Ga0137314, IMG submission 102289) | Soil microbial communities from meander-bound floodplain in the East River, Colorado, USA - East River MetaG ERMZT199_2 | ecosystem: Environmental > Terrestrial > Soil > Floodplain ... | reverse complement strand
GGACTTCGGTAAGACCCGTGCAGGACCGGTGGCCCATATCGAGCTTCCGAATGGACGACGCGCGTATGTCCCGCCCGCGTTGTTGCGCTCCGTCCATCCGTAGCATCAGTCGATATCCACCCCTTCAAAGCCTTTCACGCCTGCCAGCATCTTTTTTAATCCTTCCCGTGTGACCTTGATGCCATTAAAGCTCAGGAGTGAATGGCTCGCGCGTTCACTGGCCCGCTTCCAGGCTCTCCACAGACGACCGCGCTCGCTCTTTGTGGTCCGTGGATACATGGCAACGGTCGCCATATCGAGCATCTTCTCGGCTCGATGGATTTTCATATCCCGGACGTAGCGCTCAAAGACACACCGGGGGAGTTTTCCCCAGTCTCTGTACCCGTAGAGGATGTCGAGGTCGGGGAGGATGTCTCCGTAGTCGACGGGCTCTCCCCTTGATCTTCCCCCTCCGATTCATCCCCTGTCTCCGATAGCCACGCGAGCTTGCGGAGTACGCGGTGACATTTTTCCTGATCCGCGGCGATCAGGCTGGCTTCGCTGAGTCCGAGTCCGTCCACCACGGCAAGCACGATGTCCCGATCCAGCAAGCGATTCGAGGCGGCCTTGATCTCTCCGCTCTCTAGCGTGCTGTGCATAAATGTTTGATAGGCTTGCGCCACGGCTGCCTGGATCTCCACCGGACACCGCTTCCCGTTCACATAGCCACGGAGTTCCTGCCCGTCCCGTGTGATCCCTGTCCCGGCTAGCTCCGGTACCAGATCGCTTAACTCGATTATTCCGTCCGCCATCATCTGGCTCCATTCTGGTATTTTGCTTTTCACCCGGGATCCCGGCACTCAGCGTGCCCACCCGAGATACAGTCGAAGCCGGAGACGGTGATCGCCTCCGGCTTCGCTCCCTGGTAACGATGTCGGCTGCGCTTATCCGATAGGAATCACGTCCGAAATCTTCATGATGCGGCTCGGCACCGTTGATGTGTCCGGCAGTAGCTGCATTTCGAACGCGACGGTCGCCTTATCTTCCGGGTTCACCGTTCCCGTGAAGCCAGCGGTCGGCAGGCATTTCCACCCAAACACCCTAAAGGCCTGTTGGTCTCCTGGATGCAGGATGTCAAAACCTACACTCAGATAGAGGTCCGCGATGGTTCCCGAGATGTCGAGATCGGTATTCCCACGGGCCGCCGTTGTGGCGGCTGTCGTGGTAATTGTTCCCTGCCCGGTCGCAGCCTTAATGTTGGCTGCGGTGAACTCCGCGAATGTCGTCGACATTCTCATATCACGGCCGGTTGCTGGTCGGAGTACCGGATCGAGTTCCTGATCCACGCGGATCTCTCCACGCGTGATCTCAGCGCTAAACGTCAAGCCGCCATCCGTATAGCCGGCTTCCACCCATGGTGACGTCTGCCCTGCCGGCGTTGCCCATGCCGTGCCGTACAGTACGGTGTTGAGCGGCTTTGTGTTGGTCGTGCTCCAGTCTACGGTGTAGACCTTAAAATCGCGACCGCTCAGGATCTTTGTTTGGTCCGCCATTCGGATCAGCTCCTCTCTGGTATCGCTGCTCGCTCAGAATGCGCTCAGCGCGCTACAGCGTGGCCCTACGGCCTTTTATCGCTCTCAGTGGTCCTGGTAGCCCCTGACGCCTGTGGAGACGCGCTGTCGGGCTTCTGTGCGTCTTTCGCCTCGATCACCTTGGCATCGTGCAGGACTTGCCCGCTGTCGTCGACCGGCTGCACGGTCACTGGCTCCGGATCCTGCTCTGGCAGTTCATCCCCGGAGAACTCCTCAAAGCGATGACCCTGCCGCGTGTGATGCTCGGCCATATCCTTGCTGATCGGAATATCCGCCCCCCGTGCATAGGGTTTGTCGTTCCACCAGAACACATCGGACGGTCCCAGGTACTTGTACGCCATGTTTCCGCTCCCTCTCCGCTCCCTAGCGGTCTAGCTGTGTGATGTCGAGCACCTTTGTCTGCGCTCGAGTATTGATCGCTTCCACTAGTTGCTGCGCCTTCGCTGGCGATATGGGCTCTAGTACGCCGAGCGCGACTCCGCCCAGGTTGAGATCTCCTTCCTTGCCTGCGCCGTCCTCCTGGTTGAGCTTACGCGCCATCTCGCTATGTGATGTCGCGAGATCAGGACGCTTGCCAAATATCCGATCCATGGCGGCGAGGCGTTCCTGTTCCGCATGCGTGAGCCGATTCCGCCCCGTCATTCCTAGCGCCGGCTGCGTCCGATAGTACGCATAGACTCCGGCGGTGATCCCGGAGAACGGCCGCTCGATGCAGGCAAGCGTCAGATATGGGTGCTTCCCACCACACCGCTTGCACCGCATGATTTCTCCGAGCGTTCCCTGGCGCACCAGGAAATACCGCCCTCGAAGGATCCGCTCCCGCTCGCGCATCTCGTCCGGCGTCATAATGACCGGATGCGGTCGCGCTATCTGTGGAACTGTCATACTGCGATGCTCCCATACGTGACGACGAACGGCTGGATATACACGGCCCACTCGTTGAATTCTGCCGCCTCGCCCTTGATCGGCTCCGCCTCCTGGCGGACGTCCCGCACACTCGCTCCGGCCGCAATGAAACTACACACCCCGGTCCCAGGATCCGGTGCGATGCACGCGGCGAGAATCCGATTCAATCGCCCGGCCTCATATCCGTTCGCCCCATAACAAAACGTGTCAAACCGCTGGCGAAGTAGTCCGACCTGGATGTCCGATTGTGGTCCACCCGCCGCCCTGATGCGTATGGCATGGGTCGGCATGTTCCAATCGGTATGGAGTTCATCCGATACCCGCGCTTTGGTCTTGCCGGTCTTGGATCCACTCGCCGTGCTGATGAACGCCGTAATCTCCTCGAAGCTGGCGATTCGAACGAGCATGGCTCCCATCACATCCGGCCTGGCTGCAACAACCACTTAGGCTCCCTTATTGAGTGCGGCCCGAATGTAGGGCCCGATCTTCGGTAGCCATAGATCGGCGGTCTGGCGGATCTGCGGATGATAGATAAATTCGTGGTACGCCGTATGCGCGGCGTCACTGCCAAATCGAACTACCAGCTTGCCTGACGTGAAGTAGACCTCACAGAACGCCCTATTGGCCATCTCATGTGTCCACCGGTGCAGATTGGCGTGTAGATAATTCAGGATGTCTTTCTGTAACTGATGGGCCGCGGCAACGGTCCCGTCATCGACCTGCTTTGTCAGTACGCTCCATCGATTCGAGACACGGAAGCTTCCGCGCCCACGCGGTCCACCGGCTGTCTTGAATGCCATCAGGCTGTCTCCGCTCCGGTTAACTGCGCCTGCTTCCGCCATACCGCGCCCATGCTGGCTAATGGCTTGATGTCGCCCACCGTTAATGGACCTTTCGCGAGTACACGCCCTTCCCGATCCTTGATCTCCGTAATGACCTCGCCTTCCTGGAGCGGATCCGCGCTATCGATCATGAGGACCGGCACATTCACCATGACCTGTCCGGCTTCCGTGGTGCTGAGGATTTCCTGCTCCTCGTAGAGGCACCGCTTCACCATGGACTTGCCTGGCGTCCATGTTGCCTGCCCATGGGCGTTATCTTCGCCTTCGATACGCGTTGTCTGCGTGTACCGGTGCACCAGGGTCGGAAGCATGGCTCGCCGCGCGAATCGACTCATGCGGATACTCGGGAACACTACCGCCCCCGCGTTCCATGAGCGAGTCCAAATGCGAACGGCTGCGACGCGGCTCCGGTGGCTACCACGGCGTCCAGTTCCAGTGCCGCTAATGCTTTGAGTTCCGCGGCTCTGGCCTTCATGTCCACGCCTTGACGCTGGATGGTTTCGTTCGCGCTCCGTACGCTGGTGAGTACCGGAATCGTTGGGCACACCAGCGCGGCGGCGTAGTAGATCGCGGCAAGCCGTACCCGGGCCGCCTCATCATCCACCCGTGTCTCCGCATTGGGATCCCTGGCGAGTACCATCCGCTGCGCCTGACCAACAAAGGCGTCCCGAGCGATCTGGTCGTTCGGAAGCTCATCCTCCGTTAATGTGACGTCGATGACTTCGCGGATCTCTTGATAGTCGGCCACCGTTAATAGCGGCATTGATTCCTCATGGTGTGAATGTGGATCGGGAAGGATGAACGGCTGCTGTCATCCTTCCCGCCACTCCTGTGCCTAGCGGCCCCGTCGCTGCCCGCCGTTCTCGTCTTGTTTATTGGCGGCTTCCTGTGTTCGAGATTGGCGCTCCCCAGGCTTTGACGGATCATCCGCCTCGCCCTTCGCGGCTTCCTCCTCGTCGGCCTTGGCCTGCTTTGCGGCTTCCTCCCGTGCCCTGGCCTGGTTCTCGCGCTGTTCGAGTTCCGCCTCGCGGCGTGCTAGCTCGGCTTCACGATCCTGTTGCTCGGTCTTGATGCGCTCAAGATCCGCCGCGGCGGCCTGGAGTTCCTCATCGCTCGGCTTATTGGTGGTCCGCTCGTTCGGATCCTCGTTCTCATCGTCCGGCGCTCCGCGCTCGCTCAGCCCGCGCTTATTCACCGATACCAAACGCCGCTCGCTCATCGCCGTAATGACGTCCGGCGTCTCCTCAACGATGAATGGTGCTTTCTCGCTCCCGGCAACGATGAATACCTCGCCCTCCGGATGGCGCGGATTCACCTCCCAGAATGCGGTCTTCCCGTCCTCCATCTCCGGTGCTGCCTGCACGTAGATCTTGCCCATGATGTCATCCCCTTTTTTACGCGGAAATCTCCCGTCGTCGGGTAGTTTCATGACTACCTCGACGACGGGATCCCGGCTGTTAACTGGTCTGCTACGCTGCCATGTCGAGAATTTTGGTCCCGTTGGCGTTGCCACTGCCAACCTGATATCCCTCGTTCTCGGTCATGAACATTGCTTCGGTCTGCTTCGAGATGTACCGCTCGTTCTCCGTAATCTCCGAGCCTGTCTCCACAACACGCTCGATGGCCACACGCCGATCAATGGCAACGATCTTGGCGGTCGGCGCATCGTCCGTCTCCCCGAGTCCAAGTACCGGGCTCAGTGTCCGGTTGATGGGTCGGATGTTCGGCATGAGCGTGCCACCGGCGATCTGAATGGTCCCAATCGGAAGATTGGCGCTCCCTGTGTTCATCAGCTTGATCTTGAGAGCTTCCGCCTCTCTGGCAAACACGTGCGTCGCGACATACGGATTCTTAAATTTCCCCAGGAAACTTAGCCATGCCTTGACGGTCAGCGTCTGCGATGTTGCCGCGGCGTCCAGTGTGAGCAAGTTGTACGTGGTCGGCGTGGTGTTGACGTTCCCATCGCCGTTCACCAGGATGGTGAGGATGGCTGCGAGTTTGTCGATCTCCGCCTGAACGGCTAGCTCCTGTACCCACATGCGGAGGCGGTCCAGCGTCTCCCGCCGGAGCGTCTCATATGTGAGTTCGATTCCCCGGCCGAATTTGTACAGGACGATGTTTCGATCCCCGAGCCGAATGGTGGCCTTCGGGATCTCAGCGCCTTCCGCGACACGGACGAGGCGCTTCTGCGTGACGGCCGGCTCAATGAGATAGGAGCCTTGCAGGTTCCCGCCGTTAATGGCTCGGGTTCCAGCCAGCACTTCCGCAATGGGAATCGCGGCCTCAAATCCATCGCGGCGGACATCCGTATCAATGGCGTACGGCCGCTGCAACGAGCCCAGGAGGCTATCGCTGCTCATGAGGGTGGCGCGCTGCGCCTGCCGCCAGGATCGCTTCGATAGCTCAACCACACTCGCTCGTCCGCACTCGCGCTCCAGATCATCGAGCGTATCCGCATAGATGCCCTCTTCGATGATGGTGCGGCTCACGATGCCGCCGTCACGTAGAACGCGTTCAAATGCGTCCAGCTCCGTCTCTCCGCTCCGTGTATCGCTGTCCTGGATGGCTTCGAGATACTGGCTGATGCTGCGTTGCTTTTCCCGCGCTTCCACGAGAATCTTCCACGCGCTTCCCGGGTCCTGGAGTGCCCGCCGTAGATCGGCCGTCCCCATTGATCGCTGCTGTATCACTGGCATGTTGATTAGTCCCTTTCCCCTTCCCGGCCGTTACGGCCCGGCCTTTTTAGTACATCAACACCTTGACAGATGCCGTGTCCGACGCGTCGACAATGGCTCCCCGCCCGGTCATGCTCTGCGCCGTGGTCGCGGCCATGGTCTGGATGTAGCCCTTTGCGGCCACGAGCAGATCGCCAACGATGCGTGTTCCTGGCGTTAGCACGGCAGCGGTCCCGCCCTTGAATGTGACAAACGGGCCCGTGTGAACCGTGACCTTCCCGTCTGCTTCGACCTTCTCAATGGCGCCGATGACGGTCTCCCCGTCACCGGCTAGCTGCACGGTCTGGCTGGCGCTCATGTTGACCGCGAGGCCAACGGCGGCTGCCCGTGCCGCCTCTGTGTTGTAGAGAATCGTCACGTTATCCGCGATGAACGTCGCCGTCTGTCGCGGTTCAAGTCCCTCGAAGTCAACTACATTGCGTGGATCCGGCATCCTCGTTTCCTCTCTGTGTTCTGCATGCTCTCAGCGCGTTACAGCGGACCGCCACGGCCCTCCGGTGCTCTTTGTGGTGTCTTTAGACCTTGTAGGCCCTATCCGAGACGTCACGGCCGTTCTTGCGCGTGTCGGTCTCCGTGCGCTCCGGTGCTTCGGTTGTGCTGCGGCCGGTTGGGATCTTCTCCCCGGCCACCCGCTTCCAGTCCGCTATGACGGCACGCAGATGCGGAATGCTGGCATTCGCCAATAGCGCCTCATAGGTGCTCCGGTTGAACTGGTCCCCATAGGCTCGGACGCCCTCTTCCATGGCTTCCGTAAAGAGCGACTCCCGGAAGTCTCGACCGTCCTGGATTGCCTGCCGCGTGGCATCGGTATCAAGCTCTGCGAGCCGATTCCCCTGCCGCGTGTTCTCCTCGATAAGACTCCGCACGGTCAATTCGATGTCAGCCATCGGTGATGCTTCGGTGATGCCGCGTCCGCTCAACACGGATCGGACTCCCGCGAGTCCATCATTGATTGCGGTCTGTCGATCACGCTCGGCCTGTTCTCGCTCGGCCTGCTCCGCTGCTCGCCGTTCCTCGTCTGTCATACCGTGCTCCTCCTCTGAAGCTGTTCGCTCGAGTGTCACGCCAGGTGCTGGCGCTGATCGATATGGGATACGGACCCGGTAGCGCTGTTCGAGTACCGCTACCATGTCCCGCTTGAGTTCGCCGGCATCGGCCATCCGCCGCGCCTTTTTGACCATGCACCCTGGCGTCGCCCCGTCATAGACGCTGCTCGCCTCGGCCTGCCTGGCTCCATGGATCCACGCAACTGCTAGCGCGGTCTGATCGGTATCCTTGCCGTCCTTATCCTTGACGGCGTATTCCATGCCCGGCAGATGCCAGCATGACCAATCCCGCGCCATGTTCTTTTCACAAATGCTGCAGCGGAACTCCCCGCCATAGAATCCGATACTTATGTCTCGCCCGGTCCCGGTGAGAATCGATCGGATGATGTCCTCAGTACCCGCGGCTCCTGGCCCGTTGGGCGTGGCGGATCTCGGGATATAAAACCACTCATCGACCCGTTGCTTTGAGTTCCCACGTCCACCGGATCCCACCATGACAGCATCAAAGCTGCGCCCGTATGGCTGCTCCGCATCGGTGAGCATGCCGCCGGTGCGATGGGAGTTCATGAACGAGATACCCGCTTTGGCATCCTCCGCAAAGTTCTGGAGGCTACTCGGATCCATCCGTGTGTAGTAGGCATCGAGCGTGTTATTGCTGACTTCTGCCTGGAACACGAACACTGGATTCTCGTCAAGGTATTCCGGTGCGACAAATTGCGCACGGATAAGTTCTAGCTGCGGCTCGGTCGGCTCTCCAATGGCGCGGCCGACCAGGGCACGAACGGTGTCGAACGGCTCCGCCTCATCCGACTCTAGTTCCGCTACGATGTGCTCCGCCGTATTCGCTGGCAATAGAAATGCCCTCCACTTTCGGCGTCCTAACAGGAAGGTGCGCCATGGAGGGCAACGAGAGCCCGTATCTATTCGGTTCGCTGGCGTATAGCGGCTAGTCTACTGGATCAGTTTCCCGGAAGCAACACAAAGGCGGAGACCTTTCGATCCCCGCCCCTGTTGGCACGTCGACCATCACCACGCTCAGTGTATCAGGTAAGCGCCTCCATTGGAATACCGTTCTCACTCATCCCGAGATAATCGCTATAGGCTCGTTCGTCGTCAAACCTGATTCGCTGGCAATCGGCGCGCTGGCAATACTGCGTGCCGTGTCCTGTTAGCTTGACTTGCGGATAGAACTCGCCACACCCGTCACACTGCTCGCCTTTTGGCTGATCCAAATCGTCGTCCATGCCGTACCCCTCCGCATCTCGCTTCATTATGAATCGCCCGTCCGCACACTTCCCGCACAGGTACAAGTCCTCATCGTAGAAAGCATCCTGCTCATTGGCGCTCGTTCCGCAAGTGTCACACTCAAACATGGTTGCCATGGTTCCTGCTCCTTGGTTCCCTTCGGTTAGAAATATACTAACCGATCCTGGCAGATTGTGCGCGCTTTTTGTGGACCAATTTTGACCCAATTTCGAATTGGTGTCCATCGCGCTTGATACGGTTCAGGTTGCCTTAATTGAATTTGCCGGTGATATGAGAATACCACCGGCAAATTTCTCCCGTCAGATTCGCACACAGATCGTTACACGGAAACGTCCGTATGTTTTCGGTCTCGGTATACGGTCTGATTCTGATTCCGTATCGGGCACTCCTTCCGGAAGCACCGAGTCCGGATCCAGGTTCCGTTTCCGCTCCCCACCCAATTGCCGCACTTGCGGCACTTGAAATCGTAGGATCCTAGATCGGATCTCGGTGTCGTGGCATGCTCCGATCCATTGACCCTGGCGCTGGCAGATTGCTCCACCGTATGTACGGCTTCCCCGCCGCCGCGTATGTGGTCCTGCCGTCCGGTTCCTTGCGCCATGTTATGCGATGCTCCGATCCGCGCGGCCACTCCGCTCGGCATTCACCATCGTGGCCGTCCTCATGCTCGCATTCCAGCATTATCATCTGCTGACCGATCCCCACGCTGTAGGGTAGTCTCCCCTTGCACATCATCATCCTGGCTCTCCATTCCTGCGATTGTACGATAGGTACGCGCCCACTTCCGTGCCTGCGTGTGGAGCGTGTGCTGATGGTCTACGACGTACCGTAAGCGCTCGGCGTGCTTCCGTCGCATCTGCGGATTCTGGATGTACGCCTCAATGGCGTCCTCCCACTCATCCGCTGTATCTGCCATGTACCCGCATACCGTTCCCTGGATGCCCCACGGCTCCAGTACGCTCCCGTACGGAATCGAGCTTCCGATCACGGCCGCTCCGGCGAGCGCGAACTCGTACGCCTTGATTGGTGACTTGTTCTGATCAAACCGCGTTCGTGGTACCGGGCAGCATCCTATGTCGACCTGCATGCCGCGTCCGTGCTTGCCTGGTAGCGTCCAGTTCCAAAGGACGGTCCTGCCCTCGGGTACATAGCTGAAGTAGTCCTCTGGCATCCACCCCGCCATGCTGAAGGTGACGAACTCATGCCTCTCGGCGATCTTCCCCCACGCCTTGAGCATTGGTACTAAGTCGGTCTGCCGCCGCTGCCCTCCGGCCCACCCGATCACAATCTCGCCTTCGCTCCTGTGCGGGAAGTGCGCGACTCCGTCTGTAAACGCCTCGGCATCAATGGCGTTCTCAATGATGTACGTTCCGTCCGCTCCGCCTCGTAGGTGATAGACAAGATCCCCGAGATCGCCTGTACTCACCGTAACGGCATCGCAAAACGTCATGAGCCAGTGGTGCGCCGCGCGGATCTCCTCAAGCTCGCCGCGCGTCTTGCCTGCTCCCATCTGGCTGTCCACCATCCAATCGACCCAATCACCGGTGAACCAATCGTCATCCGTGTCATAGATAAATTTCCGCCCATGGATGCGCCGTTGCGTCGTCATCCACCGCGCCATGTGGCTCTCATACCCTGGTGTTACTCCGGCGTTGGGTAGAACGATTATCTGCGTTCCGTCCGGTATCGGTATCCGATCCATCGCCTCGTGGTAGCCATAGAACGTCGGATGCCCCTGCTTTGCGAGATAGCTGTACGGCCTGGCAATGCGCCACCACAGATGTCCGACCGTGTCGGCGCTCTCTGCGAGTGCAAACGTTCCCGGCGCCGGGTACTTTGGCTCGGTCATTGGAGCACGCCCTTTGTGTAGTCCGGCCACTCCGGTCCGATCTCGTTCTCAACGTCCGGACTATTGCCCCGTGAATTGCTCCCGAGTCGCCGTATCGCCATCTGATCGGCTCGAACCATGTGCCCCTTCGTACACACCCACCACTGGTATCCGCCCGGCTTCCTCGGCTCTGGCTTCGCTGGTAGTCCACACTCCGTTGATCGAACGTTCTTATCCTGTCGCCGTGCGCATGGGAGCGTGCCTTCCGCGCTCAGGATGCCGTACTTCTCCTGTAGCTCTGCTGTTGGCAACCTGCCGGTCATCCGTGCGGCACCTTTCGGTATACCTGCGTGACGATCTCGCCTGCCCCGTCCTTTGCTGGCTCCCTGCTCACTTCCTCCCATC
>Ga0137314_1000569_pt1 | contig 10602 bp, 10 predicted proteins | sample EasRivERMZT199_2_FD_102289 | JGI IMG/M metagenome (GOLD analysis project Ga0137314, IMG submission 102289) | Soil microbial communities from meander-bound floodplain in the East River, Colorado, USA - East River MetaG ERMZT199_2 | ecosystem: Environmental > Terrestrial > Soil > Floodplain ... | reverse complement strand
TCGCCGCTTTCGTCGCGGCGAATCTCGCGGGCGCGGATCCGAACCGCACCGGCTGGGTGGCGATGGCCTTCGGCTGGACGCTGTTCGTGATTCCCTTCCTGTTCGTGTTCTCCGGGACGCTGTTGCTGAAAGGCGATGCGCTGTCGATCGCCGTCGATTTGTTCCTCGCGGTCGCGGGGGTCTGGTTCATATCCGCGGCGATGATGGGCTATGCCGCGCGTCCGCTCGGGTTTGCCGCCCGCATCTGCCACGGCGTCACGGGCGTGTGCCTGTTCATGCCGGCGAATGCCTTCGGCGCCGGGCGCTGGATCAACGCGGCGGGATTGGGCCTCGCCGTCGCGATGCTCGTCCGGGAGAAAGCCTCCCGCCGGCGCGCTGTCGCCGCCGAGGGATGATTCGAGCCGACCGGAGGGCGATCGTGCACAAAGCCAAGAGGGTCAAGATCATCCGTCTGGTGAAGCGCCGAGCGGACCTGACGCTCGCGCAATTCAAGGACTACTGGCTCACTCAGCACGCCCGGCACGAGCGTCGCGCAATCGAAACGACGCCGCTGCGAAAGGTCGTGGCGAGCTTCGCCACCGGCGAGGTCGCCCTGGGCGGGACGGTGCCGCCGTTCGACGGCATGGTGGCGCTTTATTTCAGGAACCTCAAGGACGCCCGCGCGACTTTTTCGGGGCCGGCGACGGCGGCGATGCGCGAGGACGCGAAGAGCTTCGTCGACTTGAGCCTGGTTCCCCCGCAGATCTTCGCAGACGAGTACCTGATGTCCGAGAAGCCGGGCGCCGGGGCTTCGATAAAGTCCTCCGGGCAGCTCAAGATCATCCGCACGGTCACCCGGCGAAGCGATCTGGCCCACTCGCGGTTCAAGGAGTACTGGTTGAAAAACCACTCGAAACTCGAGGAGCGGGTGATCGCGCAGACGGCGATGCAGCGCATCGTCGCGACTTTCGCCCTTCCGGAAAAGGACAGGAAGCCGGATTTCGACGGCATGGCCGAGCTTTACTTCAACGGCCTTGAGGACATCCGCACGATGTTCGCCGGGCCCGTTCCGGCGATGATGCGCAAGGACGAGGACAATTTCGTGCAGATGGACGCTCCTGCGGTGCGGCTGGTGGCGGAGGAATATGTGATCGGTGACAAAACGTAGAATCAATCAATGCTGTCATCCTGAGCGAAGCGAAGGATCTGCTTTTGCGTGACTTGAAAAGCAGATTCTTCGGGCCGTGCCCTCAGAATGACGATTATTATAGGAGGGGGCATGATCCAGGAAAAAGACGTGCTGGTCCCGGTGCGGGACGGCGTGAAGATCGGCGTGCGCATTTATCGGCCGGAGGGAAGCGGGCCGTTTCCGGCGCTCTTTGCGGCGTCGCCCTACCGCTACGACAACAACGAGCTGCCGCCGCGGCCGATGTTCCTGTGGCGCGAGACCGGTCCGATCGAATGGTACGTCGAGCAGGGCTACGCCTACGTGCACGCCGACGTGCGCGGCACCGGCATCTCGGGCGGGGAATTCGGTTTCCTCTCCCGCGCGGAGCAGCAGGATCTCTACGACGTCATCGAATGGATCGCCAAGCAGAAATGGTCGAGCGGCAAGGTCGGGGGCATCGGTCAATCGTACTACTGCATGTCGCAGTGGTTCATGGGCATCCAGAATCCGCCGCACCTCGCCTGCCTCGCCGTCTACGACGGGATGAACGATCCCTATCGCTACCTCGCGTTTCGCGGCGGGATCGAGAGCAATTTCCCCCTGTACTGGTTCAACGCGAGCGTGCGCGTGCCGAATCTCTATCCCGCGAACGGCGATCATCCGCGCATCCTCGAAAGAGATTTCTATCTCGACGTTCAGGGCCACCCGAACTACGACACGTACTGGAGGGAGCGCACCGCCGCCGAGCACTTGGAAAAAATCAAGGTGCCGATCTTCTCGATCGGCGTGTGGGCGAAGATGGAGCTGCATCTGGCCGGGAATATTCTCGGCTATCAAAAGGCGCAGGGTCCGAAGAAGCTCTTCATCACCGGGACAGCCACCGCGGTCACTTCGCAGATCGATTTCAACAACATCGAATTCCACAAGAAATACCTGCTGCCGTTCTACGGCAAGCACCTGAAAGGCGAGAAGACGAGCTACGACGAGCGTCCCAGCGTCGAGTACGTTGTGAAGAACACGGGCGTCGCGCGGTCTTTCGATTCCTGGCCGCCGCCCGGCACGCGAAAGGCGAGGCTCTATCTCGGCAAGGGGCCCACGGGAAGCGTCACTTCGCTCAACGACGGCTCATTGCAAGGCGCGTCTCCCGGAGCGGACGGCGGGAGCACGACTTACGCCTATCCGCATGCGCGCTGGGTGCTGGGGGTGGTCGCGGTCGGGCCGCAGGGCCCCGACCCCGCGGCGGCGGTGCTGACTTTCACCGGCGCGCCGCTCGAGGCGGACATGGAAGTCGCCGGCCACGGCAAGGCGATCCTGCACGCCTCCTCCACACGCAATGACATGGATTTCCACGTCAAGATTTCCGAGCAGTTCCCCCAGGCGCCCGAAGAGCGCGCGAAGGGAATCCAGCCGCGTTACGCGATCGTGACCAAAGGCTGGCTGCGCGCCTCGCACGCGATGGACCGCGACCCGGCGCGCAGCACCGAGGACGTCCCGCATTACACGCACGCGAACCCCCAACCGCTTGCGCCGGGCAAGATCTACGAGCTCGAGATTCCCCTGATGGCGATCGCCTGGCGCTTCCAGAAAGGCAGCCGAATCCGCGTCGAGATCGCCTGCGGCGATTCACCCATCACCGACGGCCTCTTCTTCCACGTCTATCGCCCGGACAAGATCGGCAGCGACACGATTCACCACGACGCCGGCCGTCCCTCGCAGCTGATTTTGCCGGTGCTGGAAGTGAACTAAGGAAGCTCTGAATAAGTCATCCCCGCGGAAGCGGAGATGACGTGCACAAGCGCCGCGAAGCGGCGCGTGCACGTCACTTCGCCAGGCCGATTTCCTTGTAGTACTTCATCGCACCGGGGTGCAGCGGCACGCCTTCCAGAACCTTCGGCATGTTCTGCGGCTGAAAGAGCGCGAAAGGAGGGAAGGTCGCGACCAGGTCCTCTTTGCCGTCGTGCAGGGCTTTTGCCACCCTGTAGACGACGTCATCGGGCACTTTGGCGTTGGTGATCAGCACCATGTCGAAGGCGATCAGGTTGGTCGGCCTGGTGATTCCCTCGATCGCCGGATGGGGGGCGACCTGCATCACGTAGGCGCCCGGCAAGAGCGCCTGCGTGCGCTTCATCGCGTCCGGCGAAGTGCCGACCTCGAGGACGCGCAGGCCTCCGACGCTCGCGTTCGCCTGCTTGATCGCCGCCGAGCCCAGGGCGAAGAACAGCACGTCGACTCTGCCGCTCATGAAATCCTCCGCCTGCCGGACCACGTTCGGGGCCGGAACCTTCACCACGTCGCCGTAGCCGAGTCCCATGTTCGCGAGGTGCGCCTCGATGATCCGCGCGATCGTCTTTTGCGCGTTGAACTCGCTAGAAACACGCTTGCCTTTGAGATCGGTGATCGAATTGATCCTGGAGTCGGCGCGCACGTGCATGGCGACCCGGTACGGAATGAGGGAACCGACGTAGCGCATCGCCGCTTGCCTGCCCCTACCCTCGTATTCGCCGGTGCCGGTCGAATAAAACGTCGCGTCGAACGAGTTCGACACGTTGAAATCCGCCGAGCCGCTCTGGACTTCCTCGAAGCCGGTGCTCGCCTGCGCCTGGACGATGGCGCGGAGCTTCGCCTTCTCGACGAGCACCTTGGCGATCGCCTGCCCGGCGGAGTTGGAGAAGGACCCGGCCGGGGTGGTGACGATGCCGATCGTCTGGGCGCTTGCCGCGCCCGTCAGCAACGGAGCACATAGCGCCAGGAAGTGAAGCGATTTCATGGTCAATCCCTCCTCGCATGCCGGCGGACTAGGGAAACTCTGATCAACCCTGATTTCGTCATTCCCGCGTAAGCGGGAATCCAGGAATTTCAGCCGCTTGCTGGATGCCCGCTTTCGCGGGCATGACATTAATCAGAGCATCTCTATGCCGCCATTTCTTTTACAGCGGCTTTCTCTCCCTCGGCGGGGAACAACAATGCTGCCGTAAAGGTGACAAACGCCAGCGTTCCCAGCACGTAGTACAAAAGCTTGAAGTCCCCGCTCGACTTGTAAACCCAGGCGACCAGCGGCACGGCGAGGGCGCTCGCCCCGAACGAGACCACGTAACGCACCGCATAGGCGCGCGCGCGCCATTCCTCTGCGGTGTAGCGCGCGATCATGGCGTCGTTGATCGGGATCTGTCCGAACACGAAGAACATCATCGCTACGGCGGTCGCAAGCATCAGGTAATTGTCGGTGGTGCCGGCGAGAGCAAGCAGCGGCACCTGCAGGGCGACCACCGGGACAAACACCGATTTGAGCGAACGGCGGTCGAGCCACCAGCCGACGCAGAGCTGCGCCATCGCGGCGATCAGATAGACGCCGCACACGAGCATGCCGATGCCGAAGGTCGAGTGGGTCAGGGCCGAGAGGCGCTCGTCGAACACCTTGGGCATGGAAATGGTCGTGGCGTTGAAGATCACGCCGCCGCAGGCGGTGGCGACCGTGAGGACCGCGAACACGCGGGCGAGGTCTGCGCGCGAGGGCTTGTGGAGCCCGCTCCGGCGCGCCGGCGTTTCACTTTGCGCTTCGCGCGCGAACTGCACGAATGCCACGCCCACGCCAAGAGCGATTGCGCCGGGAACGATGAACGCAGCACGCCAGCCGATCGCATCGGCGAGGGCGCCCGCGATCAGCGCGGAGAACGCGACGCCGACGTTGCCGAAAACTCCGTTCACCCCGAGGACCCGGCCCACGTTCTCCCGGTTTGCGACGAGCATGGCGATGCCGACCGGGTGGTAGATCGCGGCGAACACGCCGACCAGCGTGAGACCCAGGGCGATCTGCGCGGGCCCGGTGGCGAAGCCGGTGAGGATGCTCGCGGTTCCGATGCCGAAGAAGAACACCCCCATCATGCCTCGCCGGCTCCAGCGGTCGGCGAGCCACCCTGCCGGGATCGAGAAGGCGCCGAAGGCGATGAAGCCGCCGAGCGAGAGCGGCAGGAGATCCGCGTAGCCGCGGCCGAACTCCGTACCCATCGCGAGCACCACGGTGGGAAAAATGAGCATGAGGAGATGATCGAGCGTGTGCCCGAGATTGAGGAACAGGCTCATGCTGCGCGAGGCTTTCACGGGGAAATGATAACCGGGCGAGCCGGACGCCGCTCGGCCGGAGGAGGGTTTGGAGTTGCTACAGTGGAAATCAGCGCCGTTTAGTATGACAATTGATGAAGCGAGCTCGAGGGGCATCACCATGACACCAGGACGCATCCTTTGCGCGTTGACGGCCTTCCTTGTGGGACTGGGGGGCGCGGTTGCCCAGGAGCCGAAGGAAAGACCGCACGTCCAGAAATCCCAGCAGGCCCAGGCGAAGGTCGAAAGAGAAGCGGAGGAGATGCTCGCCGCCGTGGTGCGGGTCAGGATGAAGGCCATTCCCAACGCCCGCAGCAATGCGAACCTGGGCCCGAGCCGCGAGGGGACCGGCGTCGTGATCGACGAGCGCGGGCACATCGTCACGATCGGTTATATCGTGATCGAGGCCGATTCGATCGAGATCACCACGCAGGACGACAGGACCGTTCCCGCCACGTTGATCGGTTACGACCACGCGAGCGGCTTCGGATTGCTGCGCTCGGGCGCGCCGCTGGGCGTGAAGCCCATGCCCATGGGGCAGGCGGCCGATCTCGCCGCGCGCGAGCCGGTGATGATCCTGCCGGCGGGCGGACGCGAGGCGGCGAGCCTTGCCTACGTCGTCTCCAAGCGCAAGTTCGCGGCCAGCTGGGAATACCTGCTCGAGACCGCGATCTTCACGGCGCCGCCGACGATGCAGTGGGCAGGCGCGGCGCTGGTGAGCCGCGAGGGGAAACTGGTCGGCATCGGCTCGCTGTTGGTGCGCGAAACGCAGGAGGGCGAATTGCAGGTCCCGGGAAACATGTTCGTGCCGATTGACCTGCTCAAGCCGATCCTCGCCGACCTCATCGAAAAAGGACGCAGGAGCGGGCCTGCGCGTCCGTGGCTGGGTCTGGCGACCGAGGAGCTGCACGGACATCTTCTCGTAACACGGGTCTCGCCCGACGGCCCTGCGGACAAGGCCGGGGTGAGAAATGGAGATATCGTCGTAGGCGTCGGCGCGGACCCGGTCAAGAGCCACGAGGAACTCTACCGAAAGGTATGGGGCCTGGGCGCGGCCGGGATCGAAGTTCCGCTCAAGATTGTGCAGGGCGCGGACGTGCGCGAATTCAAGTTGCGCTCGATCGACCGTTTCCAGTACTTCAGGGAAAAGCCTGTCTACTGAATCCGCGGAAGCAGGTTTCCAAAAAAATCGGCGTAGCCGCGAGACGCGGGTACGCCGAAAGGTGCTGCGGAGGAGATCGGTTTTTACCGGCGGATTCGCGCCAGGCGGCGGAAGCCGATTTCGAAATCGTTGGCGACGGCGTAGTTGAAGCGTTCGGCGTCGTTGCCACCTTGCATCAGCTGGTACAGGGACAGCGCGGTACCCAGCGAGAGGCCTGCAACGCACAGGATCTGAAGCACGAGAATGATGGTTTCCATGGTCTTCTCCTCTTTTCCGATTGAAAGTTCGTTTCCTTGCCCTACTTAGAGCAGGAAGCGGGCCAGGTCCGATTCGAGCGCGCCATGGCCGGAGGGGTTGTATACAACACTTTGATTATTAACATTTATAAGGGTCTGTCCCCACTATTGCTGCCGAGAGGAGGTACCCGCCGGGAGTGGCGCACGGCTGACAGCGGCGTCACAGCCTCCGAGGGTCACTTCGCGTGAGCACGCAATTCACGGGCACGATGCCGATACAGGAGCACCAGCGTTTCGACCTTGCAGCGCTGGAGGGCTATCTCCACAACCACGGATTTTCCGGGCCGCTCGCCGTGGAGCAGTTCAAAGGCGGCCAGTCGAACCCGACCTATCTGATCCGCAGCGCGGGAAAACACCACGTGCTGCGCGCCAAGCCCGGTCCGGCGGCGAAGCTCCTTCCCTCGGCGCACGCGGTGGAGCGCGAGTTCCGCGTGATCACCGCGCTCGGGCAGGCGGGCATTCCCGTGCCGCGAACCTATCACCTGTGCGAGGACGAGGGCGTCATCGGGCGCGCGTTCTACATCATGGAGTACGTCGAGGGCCGCGTGCTCTGGGACCCGTCGCTTCCGGGCATGACGCCCCCTGAGCGCGCCGCGATCTACGAAGAGATGAACCGGGTGATCGCGGCGCTCCACCGGGTCGATTACGCGGCTGCAGGCCTCGCGGACTTCGGAAAACCGGGCAATTATTTCGCGCGGCAGATCGGGCGCTGGAGCAGGCAGTACCGGGCTTCGGAGACCGAACGAATCGAGCCCATGGACGCCCTGATCGCCTGGCTGCCGGAAAACATTCCGGCGGGCGACGAAACGGCGGTGGTGCACGGCGATTACCGCATGGACAACCTGATTTTCCATCCGCACGAACCGAGAATTCTCGCCATCCTCGACTGGGAGCTTTCCACGCTCGGCCACCCGCTCGCGGATTTCTCGTATCACTGCATGAGCTGGCATATTCCGCCGGGGCAGTTTCGCGGCATCGCGGGGCTCGACCTCGCCGCGCTGGGCATTCCGGGCGAGTCGCAAACCATTGCGTCATACTGCGCTCGCACCGGCCGCGGGGAGATAGAGCATTGGGATTTCTATCTCGCCTACAATCTGTTCCGGATCGCCGCGATCCTGCAGGGCGTGATGAAACGGGCGCTCGAGGGCACGGCGGCCAGCGCCCAGGCGCTCGAGGCGGGAAAGCGCGCCCGCCCGCTCGCGGAGCTGGGGTGGAAATACGCCGGGAAAGCGATGACGCACAAGTAGCACGAGGGCCGAATGGATTTTTCCTACTCCGACAAAGTGAAAGCGCTGCAGAGGAAGCTTGCGCGCTTCATGGACGAGCACGTCTATCCGAACGAGCGCCGCTTCCACGACGAGGTCGAAGCGAACCGCGCGAAGGGCGATCCCTGGGTGCCCAGCCGCCTGATCGGCGAGCTGAAGCCGAAGGCGCGCGCCGAAGGACTGTGGAATCTTTTCCTGCCGCGCGCGCCGCGCGCGCCCGAAGGCCTCTCCAACCTCGAATACGCGCCGCTGTGCGAAATCATGGGGCGCGTGCACTGGGCCCCGGAAGTGTTCAACTGCTCCGCGCCGGATACGGGCAACATGGAGACGCTGGAGCGCTACGGCACCGAGGAGCAGAAGAAAGAATGGCTCGACCCGCTGCTGCGGGGGGAGATTCGCTCGGCATTCCTCATGACCGAGCCGGAGGTGGCCTCCTCCGATGCGGCCAACATTCAGTGCCGCATCGAGCGCAACGCAAACGACTACGTCGTCAACGGGCGCAAATGGTGGTCATCGGGCGCGGGCGATCCGCGCTGCAAGCTCTTCATCGTGATGGGCAAGACCGATCCCGGCGCGGCGAAATACGCGCAGCAGTCGATGATCCTCGTGCCGCGCGATGCGCCCGGCGTGAAAATCCTGCGTCCCTTGAGCATCTTCGGCTACGACGACGCGCCTCACGGCCACATGGACATCCAGCTCGAGAAAGTGAGGGTGCCGGCCTCCAATATCCTTCTCGGGGAAGGCCGCGGTTTCGAGATCGCTCAAGGGAGGCTCGGACCCGGGCGCATCCACCACTGCATGCGACTCGTGGGCGTCGCCGAGCGCGCGCTCGAGCTGATGTGCAAGCGGAGTCTTTCGCGCGTGACTTTCGGCAAGCCCGTCGCCGAGCGCACGGTGACGCAGGAGCGCATCGCGGAGGCCCGCATCATGATCGAATCGGCGCGTCTGCTGGTGCTGAAGGCCGCCTCCATGATGGACACGGCGGGGAACAAGGCGGCGCGAGCCGAGATCGCGATGATCAAGGTGCTCGCGCCCAACGTCGCGTGCAAGGTGCTCGACTGGGCGATGCAGGCGCACGGCGGCGCCGGCGTGTCGGAGGATTTCCCGCTCGCCTACATGTACGCCAGCGCGCGCACGCTGCGCTTCGCCGACGGGCCCGACGAAGTGCACCGCAACGCCATCGCCAAGCTGGAGCTTTCGAAGCACGTGGCTGTGCCGAAGCGCTAGCGCGCGCTGGGTTCCTTCATGAGGGGAGAAGGACGATACGGATCAGAGCCCGTGCGCGCCTTCCAGCTTGCCGAGCCGGCGATCGAAGGTTCCGAGCGGCAGATGGCCCGCCTTCCGGGACACTTCGAGCACCAGACAGTCGGAGAAACCGAGCGCGGGACGCTTGCGGAAGTGCCTCAGCGCCGCGGCGATGGCATCCGAATCCTGGAGCGTCAGATCCTTGTGGTTGAGCAGCATCTCCACGGCTTCTGCGATCTGCTGCGGTTTCATTCCGTAGATCGACCCCAGCACCCAAATCGCCTCGACAAGCGCGATCTGCGGGACCCAGGCGCCCGGCGCCACAAATGCCTCGGCGTCCGCGACCTGAGCAGCGTCGTCGCGTGAAATCAGGCGGACGACTACGTTTGTGTCAACCGCGCGCATGGCGCGCCCGCACGTAGCGCCGCGGCCCTTCCTTCAGTTCGCGAAGCGTCCGCTTTCTGGGCGCTTTCGCGAACAGGGCCCGGTGAATATCCTCCGAGCTGAAGCGGCCCGCCCGCCGCACCACAATCCGCCCACCTTCAGCCTCCCATTCCAGGACCGAGCCCGGTCCGACACCCAGCCTGCGCCTGACCGTGGCCGGCACGGAGATCTGTCCCTGCGCGGTGAGCTTGGAATGAGCGAGCGCCATGCGCGCATATTACCCGGGTAATGCGCTGCCGGCAACAGTGAGCGGGCGCGATACCACTCCTACCCGGTCGTTTGCATCGCCTGAAGAAGGAGCGTGCGCAGCTATCGCGCCCGCATCGAGAACGCCCACAGCGCGAGCGTGATGACCAGAAGCGCGAGCGCAGAGAGCGCGAGCGACCAGTGGACGCCGATGAAGCTGCCCAGAATTCCCACGGTGACGCCGCTGAAAGCGCGCAGGCCGTTGTTCGCGGTGTTGTACAGGCCGATCAGGCGGCCGCGCAGCTGCGCCGGAGCGTTCAGCTGGACGAGCGTCTGCGACATGGCGCTGAAGGCAAGGTTCAGGAATCCGGCGACGAACATGAGCGCGACGGCGAGGGGATAGTTCGTGGCCGCGGCGAATCCCGCAATGACCAGGCACCAAAGCACCGTGAAGACGATCGCCGTCTGCGGGCGCGCCTGAAGCAGTCCTCTGCTCTCCAGGATGAGGCCGCCCGTGAGGGCTCCGGCGGCGTTGGCTCCGAGCAAGATGCTGTAGCGCACGCCGGCGTCGTCCGTGCCCAGGTCGTGCGCGTACTCCGGCATCTGGGCCTGGAACGCGTTGCCGACGAAAAACGAAGAGACGCCCGCCAGAAGGATCATCGAGAAAATCGTGCGGTTGCCCGAGACACCGCGCAGAAGCGCGACCGTGTCGGCGAGACCGGTTGCGCTCCGCTTCGCCCCCTGTGCCTGACGGCGATG
>Ga0137314_1000566_pt1 | contig 10644 bp, 5 predicted proteins | sample EasRivERMZT199_2_FD_102289 | JGI IMG/M metagenome (GOLD analysis project Ga0137314, IMG submission 102289) | Soil microbial communities from meander-bound floodplain in the East River, Colorado, USA - East River MetaG ERMZT199_2 | ecosystem: Environmental > Terrestrial > Soil > Floodplain ... | reverse complement strand
GATCAAGATCAATCAAAATGTGGTGGAGATGCGCTACCTCGGCGACGAGCTCCAGGGCATCTTCAAGACACGTAACGAGCGCACCGCTTTTGTGAATGCCGATCCCGACCTTCTCTACAGAGACGTGGTCGATGTGATCGACATCGCGAAAGGCGCCGGTGTGGATAAGGTCGGTCTGATGACCGAACAGATTCAGGCCGGTAAGTAAGGGAGGCAAAAATGAAGCGACGTACCAAATTGATGCTCGCCTTCCTGGCGATCCTGGCACTCTCCGCTACAGGGTGCGCGAAACTGCAGGCGCGGGACAACCTGAACAAGGGCGTCCGCGCTTTCAGGGAAGCGCACTACGAGAACGCCGTGAAATACTTCCAGCAAGCCGTCCAGCTCGATCCGGAGCTCACAACTGCCGAGATCTATCTGGCCACGGCATATGCCCAACAGTACGTTCCAGGCGGCCGTGGCGAAGATAACGACAAGAACGCGCAGATGGCGATTCAAACGTTCGAGAAAGTGTTGCAGCGCGATCCGAACAATATCAATGCCGTTGCCGGTCTGGCGAGCATCTACTACAACCTTGGCCAGAACGACACCGCGCAAATCCAGAAATCGCGTGAGTACTACCTGAAGTACGCGCAGCTGGATTCGATGAATCCCGTTCCGTTCTACACGATCGCTGTCCTGGATTGGCTCGTTGTCTATGACAAAAACAACACTGCTCCCAAAGAGGAACAGTTGAAGACGATCGATGAAGGGCTCGAATACATCGATAAGGCGCTGGCGCTGAATCCAGACTACGACGATGCGATGAGCTACAAGAATCTTCTCTATCGCCAGAAGGCCGATCGAGCCGAAAACGATGACGAAAAGAAGAAACTGACGGAACTCGCCGACGAATGGTTCAACAAGAGTATGGAAACACGCAAGAAGAACGCGGAAAAGAACAAAGCCATACCCATCGGTAACAACTAAGAAATAAGTATTCGTTACTCCGAAAGCCTTTGGGTTATTGAATTCGGGGTCAGGACCAGGAACTGATAAAGCAAGGGTCCGACCCCGAATTCAATAACCCAAAGGCTTTTTTCATATAATCAACCTGCATGATACGTCTGGAGGAGATACTCGACCGGGTCGAGAAGCACCATCCCGGTGACAACCTGGACCTTATTCGCCGCGCCTACATCTTTTCGGCGAAGGAGCATAAGGGACAGGTACGCGCCTCCGGAGAGCCATATCTGACTCATCCTCTCGAAGTCGCGAATCTGCTGGCCGAAATGAAGATGGATGCCGTCACGGTCAGCGTCGGCCTGCTTCACGACGTCGTCGAAGACACCCTGACTACTCTCGAGAAGATCGAGGAACTATTCGGCCCGGAAGTCGCCCACATTGTAGATGGCGTGACGAAGATCAGCCAGATCCCGTTTACATCCAAGGAAGAAAAACAGGCCGAGAACTTTCGAAAAATGCTTCTCGCGATGACCGACGACATTCGCGTGATCATGGTCAAGTTCGCGGATCGCCTCCACAACATGCGAACACTGGCCTATCTCACTTCCGATCGCCGGGAAGCCATTGCGCGCGAGACCATGGATATTTACGCGCCGCTCGCGAACCGGCTCGGAATGGGCAAAATTCGCGGTGAGCTCGAGGACCTGTCGTTCAGTTATCTGGACACGAAGGCGCATCAGGAACTGAAGGATCTTGTCGAAAAGAGCCGCAGAAAACATGAAGCGTTTCTTGCGGAAGTTACGAAGATCGTGGAAGAGACCATGAAGGAGCACGGCATTCCGTGCAAGGTCGAGTCCCGTATCAAACGCCTGTATTCGATTTATCTCAAGCTGACGAAGCAGCGCATCACGATCGATCAGGTTTACGATCTGCTCGCCCTTCGCATCATCACGGATGACGTCAAGAACTGTTACGCCGCGCTGGGCGTGATTCATAACACATGGCGTCCCGTTCCGGGCCGGATCAAAGACTTCATCGCCATGCCGCGTCCCAATATGTACCAGTCGCTGCATACGTCGGTAATTGCCGGAGGCCAGTCCTTCGAGGTCCAGATCCGCACGCAGGAAATGCATCGTATTGCGGAGGAAGGCATCGCCGCGCACTGGAAATACAAGGACGGAAAGCTCGTCGCGGACGATCGCGAGGATCAGCGTGTTTCGTGGCTGCGTCACCTCGTGGAGTGGCAGCAGGAAATGAAGGACCCCGCGGATTTCCTGAGCACTCTCAAGATCGATCTTTATCCGGAAGAGGTTTACACGTTCACGCCGAAAGGCAAGGTCGTGACTCTTCCTCGCGATGCCACGCCCGTCGATTTCGCATATTCGATTCATACCGAGGTCGGTCACAGTTGCGTCGGCTCGAAGATCAATGGCCGGATGACCCCGCTGCGAACGAAATTGCGCAACGGTGACATCGTCGAAATCGTCACGCAGCCAGGTCACAAACCAAGCCGCGACTGGCTTTCGTTCGTCAAAACGTCGCGCGCAAGAAACAAGATTCGTCACTGGCTTACGGAGCAGGAGAGCGAAAAGGCGATCGAGCTTGGCCGGAAGATGCTCGAGAAAGAAGCTCGCAAGTACAAAAAGAATGCGAAAGAACTGCTCTCCAGCGACCGCATGGAAGGGTTGCTTGCCGAATACGGCTCGAGCAAGCCGGAGGACCTGCTTTCGGCGATCGGTTACGGAAAGGTCTCGGCGAAGACGGTGATTGCCCGTTTATCCACGGAGGAACTTAAAGAGAGCCCTGTCGAGCCGGAGTCGACGATCACTTCGGTTGTCAAACGCGTTCTGGGCATCGGCAGCGACGCCAAACTCCAGGTGCGTGGCTTCGATGATCTGTTGGTATACCGCGCAAAGTGCTGCAATCCGATCCGAGGCGAGGAAGTCATCGGTTACATCACTCGTGGCAAAGGCGTCGCGGTGCATTCGAAGAAATGCCCGAACGTTCAAAACCTGTTGTACGAACCGGACCGGAAGATCGAAGTCGAATGGGCGACCGCGGCGCCTGCGGCCGAAGCTTATGCCGTCCAGCTGACGATCCTGACCGAGGATCGACCGGGAATGCTGGCCGAGATTGCCGCCGCAATTACGGAGGTACGTTCGAACATCCTCAATGTGGAAGCGCGAACGGCGGACGAACGTGGAACCATCGATATCACCGTTGAGATTCCGGACCTGAAGCACCTCGAACGCGTGATTGCTTCAGTGAAAAAGATCGACGGCGTGTACGACGTCACACGCTCAACCAGAGTTGTCAACACTGCAAGATAGCGGATGCCAATGAACAAACACATTATCTCCACTCAAAATGCTCCCTCCGCCATAGGTCCATATTCACAGGGTGTGCGGGTTGGAAATCTTCTTTTCGTTTCCGGACAGATCGCGATCGATCCCGCGACCGGGGCGCTCATCGACGACCAGAGCATTCAGGCCCAGACCCGCCGTGTACTTCAAAATGTCGTAGCGATTGTCCAGGCTGCCGGCGGTTCCGCGCAAAGCATCGTCAAGACAACGGTGTTTTTGAGAGATATGGGAGAGTTTGCGGCGATGAATGCCGTCTACGCAGGCTTTTTCACTTCATCCCCGCCCGCCAGAGCTACGGTTGAGGCGGCACGACTGCCGCGCGACGTGAAAGTCGAAATCGACTGCATCGCGTTTATTTGAGTCGCGTGCGATGACGTATGTCGAGGCCGAAGTTTCCGAGCTCATCTCTTGACGCCACGACAGATGTATTGCGGCCAATGAAATATTCGATCAGGATCACCTGCTGCTGGGTCGAAGAAAGCTCATGAGAGTAGGTGACCGAAAGATCCTTCGTGACCTGTTCGGACAATGTAAGCCGGGCTCCCGCCTGGTTGCTTCCAGTTCCCACAAGGAATGGGTCAATGCGAACTCTTCCTGTACCGAGCAGGCCGAGCCTGTTGCCTACCCGTTGCTGAAGTAAATCGAACAGAATCGATGCCGCGCCGCTCTGGAATAACTGCTCACTCGTCGGAATGGATGTACTGGTTTCGCGCGCACGGGCGATTTCGTTGCGTGTGCGGCCGCCGGCGATCAGGCTTACGACCTCCAATTCAGGCAAAGGAGGATCCGATCGCATCGCGAGTTTCGGGTTGTCTCCACGTCCAGTGATCGAAAGAATGACGCGGTAATCGCGGACCTGCGACTCGGCTTCGATATCGATTACAGGTCGTATGCGCAGAGGGTCCACGAAATCAATGTTGCCGCGGGTCACTGTGTAGCGGTTGCCCTGAAAAATCAACGTTCCGCCGCTCGCTTCCACATGTCCCGTAACGGATGGTTCGTCGACCGTACCTTTGACGTTCAATTCGACGCGCGCTTCGACCTCGGCGAGTTCGTTCTGGATGGTGATATTCCTGCCGCCTTCGATTTGAAGCGAAAGGCGCACCGCACCGTATGGCGACGACGAAACGCCGAGGTTTTCATCGTTGAGCATCGCAAGGAACTCTTCAAAGCTGCTTCGATACGCCAGACTCTGAATCTGGACGGTTCCTTCCAGCAGAGGCGACGCCAGAGAACCTTGCAGATTGGTTCTGGCGTTGATCACCGTGCGCAGGCCCTCCGGGTAGCCGCGCAGGCGAACATTCGTTGCGTCGATCTGAACATTCATTCCCTGCACCGCACCGTTTTGCAAAACGGCGACACCTTCCGCGTGAACGGTGCCGCCGCCCGCAACTCCTTCGATGCTGTTAATCCTGATCTGATTCTGATTGAACGACACGGTGCCGTTAATATTCGTGAGTCCCGTAAACAATCCGGCGCGTCGCAGCGACGCGTTCGACAGCACAGCGTTGCCGCGGAGGTCAGGAGCCTGAGTCGTCCCGCGAACATCGACACGTACATTGATAATGCCGGACGAAACGAACTGCGGAAATCGGCCCTCGATCAGTTTGAGATCCACCTGCCCGACCACTGTCAGATTCAACGGAGCGGGATTTCGCAACCCGATCGTTCCTTCCAGTGTGACCTTGGTGGACTCCCCGGTGAGTGTCACTTTACTCACGGTCAGTTGCGTCGTGTTGAATTGGAAGTTGAACGGTTGGGCCGGGCGGAGCAGCGAATCCTGAATGCGAATCTCGGCACTCTCGATCCGCCCAATTCCGCTTAGCTTACTGCTGTCGGTGAGGACTCCCTGGAGATCCGCGTTTCCAGTGGCGACGAGGGATCCTCCTGAGAACTTGGCAATTCGTTCAATCGGGTATTGAATGAAGTTGGCACGTGCAGTGAACGGATAACCTGGCGCGGCGGTGTCCACTTGTGCGTTGAGACTCAGGTTTTTGCCGGCAGTCAGATCTACCGCCAGCCGGTTGCCGGTCGAAGCGAGTACGACCTGCGCTTCGGGAAAAACTTCATCGTTTACCGAGAGGTCCTGCAGTACTGCCGTGCCTTTTAAATTGGGTTGCCGCAGCGTGCCTTCACCCTGAATATCAGCCTGCCGGACGACCCCTTTGATAATCTCCGGCAAGCCAAGCGGACGAAACGTCTCGAGGTTCACGGAATTCACTCGTGCCGTGAAATTCACCGCTTCCGTGACACGATTAAAGGAAACTCTTCCCGTCAGGTTCGAGCCGGCCTGGCGGATCGTGAGCTGATCGAGTTCAACAACCGGCTCGGCGTACCGGACATGGCCACTGGCCGTTCCTATCAGGCGATCGTCAACGCTCAGGTTTTCAGCGCGGACGTCGCCCTCAACGCGCATAGTCGGGGTGAGGCTGCTGACACGGACATCTCCGGCGAATACGCCGCCGATTTTTCGATTGATGAACGTGATGTACGGTTGAATGTCCCGCGCCTCGACCCGGCTCGATTGAACTCGGAGGTCGACCGGTGAGCCTGAAAACGCACTCGTACCGGTCACCATGATTTCGGAGTTTCCCTGTTTGACACTAACGTTTCGGAGGTCTGCGTTTTCAGCAGCCAGGTCGAGCCGGACACCGCCTCCCGCATCCTGAATCGTCCATTGCCGGTAGGTGTGATTGTTAAGAGTGAATTCGCCCTCCAAAACAGGCTTCGTGATCTGTCCTTTCACCGTTCCATTGAACGTGCCGCTTCCGTTCGCGTCCGGATACAGGAACGCGAGGTCTTTCAGGTCCGCCGAACTCATGCTGACGTTGAGGTCCGTTAATGTGGGATGAATAAGACCGGCTGCCTTGATCGACGTGGATTGAAAGCGGCCGTCTGCGTTGAACACTTGAGCTTGTCCAGGCGCGAAAGTGTAGTCGGTCGAGCCGTCGAGCGGCAGTGGGACGATGCCGGCTGTATCAGCGGGTGGCGCATAGCTTTTCAGGTCGACGTTGCCCGAAAACTCGAATCGGGCGAGTTTCCCCTCAAACCATCCATTCAGCAATCCAGTGGCGTTCGAAAAGATCCTATATTTCGGATCCCACGGATAGGCGCGGGTAAGACCTGCCGCATCGATGTTTGAATACTTCACGTTAATGAGCACACGGGGACGGCCCGGCAGATTCTCCACCACGGCGTCGCCGCCAACCGATCCCTTCATGAAATTGTGTTTGAAATTTCGAAAAGCCAGCCTCCGGTCTGGAAAGCGATAACTGTAATCGCCGCTGACTTTCGTGACGCGCCAACCTGCGTAATCGACTGCGTCTGAGGTCATGTGACCCTGTGTAAAAAACATGCCCCGTGAGAATTCCAGAAAGCCTGCTCCGGCCGCCTTGCCTGCGAATCGCTCGGCCTCGAAAAAATAATTCAAAAAATTGACGTTGAACGAGCCGGTGTAATCGAGTTTTCCCGAGATGTTCGAGCTGAGGACCTGGTTGATTTTCCCCTGCAGCTTCGCTTCATTCCGGCCCGATGAAATGGTCATACGATGAACAACGAGGGTCGCGCGCGTGTAGTCCACATCGGCCGACAGCAGGTAGGGAATCGGAAGCCGGACGTCGGGAGATCGATCCAGCACTCCATCCCAGCTCACGTGCGTCTCGAGAACTTCGCGTTCCGGGTGGTAGTCGAGAAGCGCGGCGAGATTGGTCAGCGACAGGTCAACATTGATACGGCGTTCGTTGAGGATCGCGGACCCATGCAGAACGTTGAAATTCTGGATCGAGGTCTCAAGTTCGATCGGCGCGCTTTCCGATCTCTGCGGAGATGGAATGTTCGTGGTGCCATCCGGATATACGACGATATGAAATTCGGGCTGAGTGATCGTAAGCTCGTGGAGATCCAGTCGGCGGCGCTGCAGGAGTGTTCGAAAGTTCAATCCGATATCAATCCGCGCGATATGAGCAAGAGGTGTGCGATCTGCCGGCTCCAGGCCCCGAAGCGTCAGGTTCTCGAGCCGGACGCGCTGTTGCCAGAAACTCCAGGCGAAGCGGCCGAGAGTGACCTTCGTTCCAGTAGTCCGTTCGATTTCCTGGACGATAAAGCGGCGTGCGCGCTCTTCGAACGCCGGCGAGTCGAGGTAAATCATTACACCCCCGATTCCAGCGACGATCAGAATGACGACAATCGCGAGCGCGGCAAAAACCCGCCGCCTAGTTAACAACCTCAATATTGCTCCTTCGGCGTATCGCTTCCAGCCATACTTCCACTTCGCGATCGAGGCTTTCTTGAACGACGTTTTCGCGAATGCCTCTCGCCATCTCTCCGTCACTTAAAGGCGGAATGGATTGCAGCCCGCGCGCTCGTGCTTCAGGCACAAAGACGTTTTCGTAGTACTTGCGAATCTCTTCATCCGTCGGACGAATCAGCTGGCGGAACTTCAGGTCGAAAAACTTCTGAATTCGGATGCGCCTTCGGACGGAATCGCGGAGTGCCTCCGATTCGGCGATGCGGGAAGCTGCCCTTTTGAGTTCGGCCTCGACTTCTTCGTTAACCACATCGATATTCGGATATTCGGCAGTCTGGCGCTCGATGAGGTAGTTATCGACGAGTTGCCTGACGAGGACGGCATCATTATCAATCGCCGGTTCTCCCAATCGGGCGCGGACCTCACGCTCCTGCCGGAGATCACTCAGTGTGATGATGTGCCCTTCCACGACGGCGACAATGCGATCGATAACCTCAGCGCGCCCGATTGTTACTAAGAACAGCGATGCAAAAACAGACAAATAAAATCGATGTTTCAAAATGCATTCCCCAATGTGAAAAAGAATCGGACTCTCCTTTCCGGCGTACCGTCAGGAAGTGTAAAGGGTTGCAGGTTGAATCCAATATCAAAGCGGACAGGTCCGACCGGCGTCTGGTATCGCAGGCCGACCCCGGCGCTATGAGTGAATTCCCGAAGACGGATATTGGCCAGACTGGTAAATATGTTTCCTGTGTCATAAAACACCGCGCCATTGATCCCGCTGATGGGCGCCCACCGAAGCGGAGCGCGATACTCCACATTTCCGATCACAACCACATTGCCACCCTCCAGCTGCTGAAACTCCGGCGCGCGTGGCCGTGCCTCGTCCAGTCCGAAGCCGCGTAACGTTGTCGAACCGCCGGCCCAGAACCGCTCGCTTGCGGGCAACTGTTGTTGCTGCGTGACGAACACCTCGTTAGTTGCATCCCACACTTGAGCGAATTGGGCGGTCTTTCCGTATGGGTGGTTCCAGCCAAAACGAACCGACGACGCGAGGACGTCGTCGCTGCGCAAGGGCTGGTAGAAAGTGGATTGGTTGAACAGTGAGGTGAATTGCAATTCCGATCCGAAGATGGGGCTTGCGACTTGAAATGTGGTCGTGTTGGAAAACCCCCTGGTCGGAACGAGAGGATCGTTGCGCCGATCGAGGAGAAGACTCGTTCCGATTCGGCCGATCTGGCATACCCCGCACGGTCCTTGCTGCGCGGGATCATTCGTCGCGTGGGGATTGACCCGTTTGTCGCCGATGCTCACAGTCTGCCAGCTGGACGTGAACAGCACATTGTTCTGAGCCAGGAATCGTTTAAGCACCTGAAGTGAGAAATCGATTCTGTTTGCGCTGAAGAACGGCCGATCCGAATGTTCGATGAACGATGATGCGATGCCATCGAGTTCATGGTTGAACAGCCGCGGCTCATGGTACGTGGCCTGCGCCACGCTTTGGCGGATGCTGGCCCTGGTCCGCAAACTGATGGACCGATTGAGGCCGAACAGATTGTTGTGCGAGATTTCAAATGATCCGCGAAGGTGTTCATATTGCTCATATCCGATCCCGTAGGTCAGCAGAATCGGTTTCGCATCCTCTATTTGAATGAGAATATTGCGAAGACCTGGAATTCCCTGGTCTAGCGATACGATTTCAACCCGCGTGAATAATCCGGTCGCATAAAGCGATGCCTCCGCTTCCAGGATGGCTTCGGGATCGAATGGCTTGTATTCCTGCAAACGGCTGAGGCGTCGAACTACCTTATCTTTCGTCCGGGTGTTACCGGCTACGAGGATGGAACCGATCCGAAATGACTCGCCCTCGGTGATCCGAAAAGTAACCTGAACGCCGTCGCTGGCTGAAACGCGATCCACCACACGCTCCACGCGAGCATCGGCGTACCCTTGTGAGTAATAGAGCTGCGTCAGCGCAGCGCGTGCCTGGTCCACCGCGCCCGGGACATAGGTCTCGCCGGGCTTCAGTTGGACGGCTGCGCGCAACTCGCTGGTTGCAATCTGCGCGTTTCCGACGAAGTTGACTCCAACCAGTGGCACCCGCTTGCCCTCTTTGATCTGAATGACAACCGTAATGTTGTGTTCTTCATCTTCCGCACTGGCTGTGACCTCTGTGCCGTCGAAACCGGCATTTCGATACATCGCTTCGATGATTCGGCGATCCTCTTCAAGGAGATCGGCGCTGAAAACACCATGATTCAGCAGTTCGCCGCGGCGGCTCTTGATGCGGTCGCGAATTTCGTCGGACTCGAAGAATTGGTTGCCGATGATGCGAACGGCAACAATTTCGTGCTTGGCTCCAGGGTCGATGACGTAGTTGATCTGAACCGCGTTGGCCAGCGAAGGGTCCGTTTCGAACTTCTCGACGGTTACAACCGCTTCGAAATAGCCTTCCTGCTGCATATATCTGGCGACCGCAACCCGCCCTTCCTCAATCAGATCGTCATCGACCGCCGCTTCTTCATAAATCGGGACGAGTTCGGTGATCCGCTTCTCTTTGATTTCAAATCCGCGGGTTTGAACCAGCGCAAACTGCCCGGGTTCGATGGTGATGTTGAGATCGACCGTGTTCGTACCTGGAACGTAAAGCCGTTCCGATCTGACTTTCGTGTTTAGAAAACGCAGTTTGATGAACTCCGTGCGGATATCTCCAACACCCTTTTCGAATGCGTCCGCGGAAAACTCGTCCCCGGTCTTCAGATCCAAAGCGTCGGCCAATTCCTCTTCCGTAAAGGTTTGTTCGCCACCGGTGATCCGAATCTGCCCGATTTTCGCCCGAGTTCCGGGCATCGCCTTCAAAGTGACAAAAACCAGATGCGTCGGTTCCTGGAACTCATATGTCGGCGCGATCGTTGCCTGAAAATACCCGTCGTCCTTCAAGAGTTCCGTTGTGTCCTGAACGATCCGGTCGATGGCCGACGTCGTAAATCGCTCTCCGACGGGTATCCGGAAATAGCTCGACAGCGACCGCTCGACGAGGTTGTCGGGCTCCAGCCGGAAAGTGCTGAAGAAGTACACCGGCCGGACACG
>Ga0137314_1000562_pt1 | contig 10672 bp, 11 predicted proteins | sample EasRivERMZT199_2_FD_102289 | JGI IMG/M metagenome (GOLD analysis project Ga0137314, IMG submission 102289) | Soil microbial communities from meander-bound floodplain in the East River, Colorado, USA - East River MetaG ERMZT199_2 | ecosystem: Environmental > Terrestrial > Soil > Floodplain ... | reverse complement strand
GGCGCGCCCCCGCGCCCACGCCCGGCGAGGAAGTCGGGGATGGGACCACCAGCCCCTGCCCCGCCCCGTCCAGCGGCCGCCGGCGCGTTCGCCGCGGGCGCCGCTGCCGTCGAGTCGCCGCCGCGCCCACCACCGCGCCCGCCGCGACCGCCGCCACCACCACGTCCGCCGCGGCCCGCCGCTGCCGCGCTGTCAGCTCCACCACGTCCGCCCCGGCCGGTCGCTGCCGCGCTGTCCGCACCACCGCGCCCGCCCCCGATTCCCGCTCCCGCCGGCGGCGTCGCTTCACGCCCCGATTGCGTCTCGTACATCCGCATCATGCCGTTGTGATTGTACGCCACCGAGCCGAGGTAGCCGGGGGACCAGCCGTCCATGAACGCGTGCGTGTAGACGCCCGGCATTCCCCACTTCGTCATCTGCGACAGCTCCCAGTTCGCGAAGAACGGCAACTCGGCGAAGAGAAGCGGATCGAGGTTGGGGTTCTGCGGCGGCCCGCCGCTGTACGTGTAGAGCAACGCCTGCGCCTCGTGCAGGTCGTGGATGATCGGCGGGTGCGCCGTGAAATACCAATCGGTGATCGCGCGCATCGACATCTGCGAGAGGTTGATGTCGCGATTGTTGTCGTGATAGACGTACTTCCCCCAGTACGGGAGCCCGGCGCCGCCGGCGCCGCGACCGCCCCCCGGACCACCGCCGCCCGCCGCGCCGGCTGCCGCGGAATCGCCGCCCGGCGCTGGCGCCGACGCCTGCATGTCCAGCCCGCGATAAAACCAGTCGACGTTGCGATCGCGTCCGTCCGGCTCGGCGGCCGGCGTGATCGAGACGATGACGTTGTTCCGGATCTGTGTGATGAGCGGCGACGTCTCTGTCGCGAGGCGATACGCCAGCTCCATGAGCATCTCGGAGGGGCCCGTCTCCCCGCTGTGCAAGCCGCCCATCAGGTGATAGTGCGGCTTGGTGGTGGCGATGAGCTCGCGCACCTGCGCGTCGGTCAATCCGCGAGGATCGGCGATCTTCGCGAGATTGTCGCGGTTCTTCTGGAGGTTGCGAATATTCTCATCGGACGAAACCCAGACCACCACGAGCTCGCGCCCTTCGTCCGATTTGCCGATGGTCTCGATCTTCACGCGCGGCGTCGCCTTGGCGAGTGCGCGGTAAAACCTGAGCAGGTCGGCGTAGTACGTCAGCTTGGCGGGCGCGCCGACATAGTAGCCGATCACGTCCTTGGGCGTCGGAATCCCCGCCACCTTCGGCAGGTGGTCGACGAGAGGAGAGCCGTATCGCGGCTCGCTCGTCCACTCCGCGTACGCTTTGGCGAAATCCGCGTCCTGTTTCTGCTTTGGATCGCGCGTCTCGGTGACGTTTTGCTGCGCGCCGAGGGACGACGCGACAACGAGAAGGACGGCGACGGCGCGCGCCGTCGAGAGGGGGCGAATCATCATGCGGCTCATCGATTGGCTCCCCCCGGTCCGACCTCGTTCGGTCGCCGGAAAAGGAGGCGGGAAGACACGCGTCAAAGCTACAAATCGGCCGGGTGAGGGACCAGACTCAATCGCACGACCGCGCCCTCGTGCGTAAAGGGGCCGAGTGCTATTCTCCCAGGGTCTCGATCCGGACTTCAGGAGAGCCGATATGAGCATGCGTGAGGAGTGGGAGCTGCTGGACCAGATTGAATCCGATCTCGAACCGACGGCGGAGGAGGTCGAGGACTTCGCCGCGGGTGGCATCGACCGCCGCGAGTTCATGTTCTTCTCGCTCGTCACCGCCGCCGCCACGACGTTCGGGTTCGGCGCCAAGGCATTGGCCCAGGCGCCGGGAGGCACCGCGGGTCAACCCGCGCAGCCGACGCCCCTTCCGCAGCTGGGCAACGGCGAACCGCTGTCGTGGACGTTCCAGCCGTATCCGGGTGGGACGGGCGCCCTCATGGAAAAGCTCATCGAGGAGCGCGGCGTCGCCGCCTTCAAGCGCTCGCCGTTCTCGGTGCAGCCATGGACCGGCACGGTGCCCACGTCCCCCGAGGACATCGCATACCTGCCCGCTCACCGGCTCTCCGCTCTGATCAAGGCGAAGAAGATCACGTCGACCGAACTGACGAAGATCTATCTCGAGCGAATGAAGCGACTCGATCCGATCCTGCTGTGCGCGGTGACGATCATGGAGGAGCAAGCGCTCGCCGAGGCGGCGAAAGCGGATGCCGACCTCAAGGCCGGCAAGTACCACGGACCGCTGCACGGAATTCCCTACGGCGTCAAGGATCTGTTCGCGACGAAGGGCGTTCGCACCACGTGGGGCTCGCGCGATTTCGAAAACCGGGTGATCGACGAGGATTCCGAGGTCGTCGTGCGCCTCAGAAACGCGGGCGCGGTCCTCATGGCAAAGCTGTCGACCGGATTGTTCGCCCAGGGTGACCAGTGGTATCGCGGACGCACGAACGATCCGTGGGACATTCGTCGCGGGTCGAGCGGATCGTCGGCGGGTCCGGCATCCGCTACGGCGGCCGGCTGCGTCGCTTTCGGCATCGGCACCGAAACGTCCGGGTCGATCGTATCACCGGCGACGGCGTGCGGACTCAGCGCGCTGCGTCCGACGTTTGGCCGAGTGAGCCGGCATGGCGGCATGGTGCTCGCCTGGTCGCAAGACAGAGTTGGCCCGCTCTGCCGCACGATCGAGGACTGCGCCATGGTGTTCAACACCATTCACGGCGTGGACGCCAAGGACCCGGGAACGGTGACCACGCCGTTCCAGTTCGACCGCAACATCAAGCTCGCATCGGTCCGCATCGCGGCGGACGCCGCCGCGCCGAAGGAGTTTGTCGACAAGCTCCGCGAGATGGGCATGACGATCAAGCCGCTCGGTCCGCGGCCGCAGATGGCCGGGGGCGGCGGTGGTGGACTCGGCGTCGAGTCCGCGGCGGCGTTCGATTTCTACGTGCAGATGAAGGCGAAGGAGTTGGGGATCGACGTCGCGTCTATTCCCGAGCCGCAGCGTGGCGGAGGGCCCGGCGGCGGGCGTGGTCGCGGAGCGGGCGGCGCCGATAGCGCGTCCGTCCGTCCGGCAGGCGGTGCCGCCGACAGTGCGGCCGGTCGCCGCGGCGGCGGCGGCGGTGGCGGCGGCGGTGGCGGTGGCGGCGGGAATCCGACCGGCATGGCGGCGATCAATCGGTGGACGGGCGGCCGCTTCCCACGCGCGATGGATTTCGTGCAGGCGCAGCGCCGTCGCTACACGTTGATCAGCCAGATGGCCGAGCTGCTGAAGGACCTCGACATGTACGTGCCCGGCGGTCAGGGTGGGACCGACATCGGGCTCCATGCGCAGACGGGTCATCCGTGTGCTGTAGTGCCCTACAAGTTCGAGTCCCCGCCGGCGGGGCGTGGCGGCGGAGGCCGCGGCGGCGCGCCGGCAGATTCGGCGGCCGGGCGCGGAGGACCACCGCCGGAGCAGGTTGTCTACAACCCGCAGCCGATCTGCACCGTGCTCGCCGGCAACCTGTATAACGACGACAAGATTCTGTCGGTTGCGCATCAGTACCAGACACACACGACGTGGCATCTGAAGCACCCGAAGATCTGACCTTCGCGATTCGGCTCGCAGCGCCGGCGGACGTGCCGGCGCTGCGACGCCTGATCGACCGCTCGGTCCGCGGACTCAATCAGAGTTTATATACGACCGAGCAGGTCGACAGCGCGCTGATCTACGTGTTCGGCGTCGACACGCAGTTGATCGCCGACGCGACGTATTTCGTCGTCGAGGCCGGGGGCGAGATCGTCGCCGCGGGGGGTTGGAGCCGGCGGCGCACGCTCTTCGGCGGCGACCAGCACAAGTCCGGACATGATTCGCTCCTCGATCCGGCACACGATGCGGCGCGAATCCGCGCATTCTTCGTCGATCCGGCCTGGGCGCGGCGCGGGCTCGCCCGGCTCCTGTTCGAGGCGTGCCGCGACGCGGCGCGGGCTCACGGATTCGCCGCGATGGAGCTTGGCTCCACGCTCCCCGGTGAGGCGCTCTACCGCGCCCTCGGATTCGCGGCGCACGAGCGCGTCGAAGTCTCGATGCCGAACGGCGTCTCGATGCCGGTGATCCGCATGACCCGCGACATCTAGACTTTGGTAGCGCATATTTCCACAGTCGCACACCTCTCGCCGGACGGTTTCGTGGATACCGCATCTCGACTGGCCAACCTCATCGAGCGCACGATTTCGGGTCCGATGTGGCACGGCCCTTCGCTCACCGAGGTACTGGATGGCGTCAGTCCGACAGAGGCCGCGGCGCGCCCGATCGGCGGCGCGCACACCATCTGGGAGCTTGTCCTGCACATCACGACGTGGGCCGATGTCGGCCGGGCGCGGTTGACCGGGCAGCGGCTCGGCGGCATTACCGAGGCCGAGGATTGGCCGACGCCGGGCGCCGCCACGGCGGATAACTGGTCCAAGGCGCTCGGAGCCATGCGAGCGAGCTACACGGAGCTGGCAAGCGAAACTCGCGTACTGACCGACGATGCCCTGAGGGCCATCATCCCCCAGAGCGAACCGCCCCACTCGGTCGAGACGCTGCTGCACGGCGTCGTCGAACACGGGTGTTATCACGGCGGCCAGATCGCGCTGCTCAAGCGGGCCGTCCAGTGACGCGAAGGAGACCGTTCGGAAGTTGAGCGCGGAGACCCCGCGCGGGAGGATTCCATGAGAACATCCTGGATCGCGACGATTGTGGCGGCGGAGATCGCGGCAGCGGCGGCCGGTCACGCCAGCCAATCCGATCGCGGTTGGACGCGGGAGTTCAGCACGGAAAAAGCCGAATTCGCCTCGGTGGGACGCAACCCGTACTTCGTGCTCGAGCCCGGTCATCGCCGTGTCCTCGAAGATGGCGACGAGCGTCTCGTGATCACGGTGCTTTCAGCGACGAAAACCGTGGACGGAGTGGAGACGCGCGTCGTCGAGGAGCGTGAGACGAAGGCCGGCGCGATCGTCGAAGTCTCACGGAACTACTTCGCGATCAGTCGCCGCACGAACAGCGTGTTCTACTTCGGTGAAGACGTGGACATGTACACGAACGGCAAGGTCACGAGCCACGAGGGTTCGTGGATCTCGGGAGTGAACGGGGCGCGTTTCGGCCTCATGATCCCGGGCCTTCCCCTCCTCGGGGCTCGATATCACGAGGAAGTCGCTCCGGGCGTCGCGATGGATCGGGGCGAGATCGTCGGCATGGGGGGCGCCCTCCAGGTTCCCGCCGGCTCCTTCCGGAACGTGATACGCATCGAGGAAACGACCCCCCTCGAATCGGGACAGCGCGAGTACAAGCTCTATGCTGCCGGCGTCGGCCTGCTGCAGGACGGCACCCTCAAGCTGGTGCGCCAGGGGATGGAGAACCCGGGCGCTTCGCCCTAGACGCGAATGCCCCGGCGCCCTTCGACCCCGGTCCCGCTGCCGCGGTTGCGCTCGCTCTGCCTCGCGCTCCCAGAAGCGCACGAAGTGGAGGCCTGGGGCGAGCCCACGTTTCGCGTGAAAAACAAGTTGTTCGCCATGTTCGCGCATCCGAACAACCATCATGGCGCCGGCCGCCCCGCCGTGTGGTGCAAGGCACTGGCGGTAAACCAGGGCCTGATGGTTCGCGCCAAACCCACACGCTTTTTCGTTCCGCCGTACGTCGGTCCGAGCGGATGGATCGGCGTGTGGCTCGACAAGGGCATCGACTGGCGCGAACTCGACATGATCCTTCGCGACTCCTATCGCCTCGTGGCGCCGAAGCGGCTCGCCAAGCTCCTCGACGACGAGTAGCGCCGAAGGCGGCGCGTCAACGCTTTTCGACGTCGCCGCATCCAACTCTTCGGAGACTCGGCAAGAGGGGTCGCATGGAACATGGGAGTGGGACCATCGGACGTGGCGAGTTCCTCGAGCGCTGCGCCACGCTCTTCGCGCTCGCGGCCTTCGGTCGGTCCGATAGTCGCTGGCCAGACCCGCCAAGGTCCTTTCCCCACCCGGACCCGCGGCCAGACATCACGGCGGAACGAGTGCTGTCCGTCGAAACGCTGGGAAGCTCGCGCCCCAAGCGCGTGATGGACGCGTACGAAGCCGCGCGCAAATATCCGGAGATCTTGGACGGCCTGTATTGCGCCTGTCAGTGCAGCGGAAAGAGCGGGCACCGGTCGCTCCTCGTCTGCTTCGAGACGATGCAGCCCACCGGGTGCGGCGGCTGCCAGGAGGAAGCCGAGCTCGCCGGCAAATTGGCGAAGCAGGAAAAAACGCTCGCGGACATCCGCCTGGCGGTCGACAAGGCCTACGGCTAGGCTATCGGCGGCCCTCACGACCGGCAGGCCGCGCATGGAGATCCGCAGTCCCCAAATCTTTCTCGATTACCTCGAGAGCGTGCACGCCCGCACGCGGCGGGTCGTGCTCTGCATTCCTCCGGGCGAGCTCGAGTGGGCGCCCGCGGCGGGCAAGTTCTCGTTCGGAGATCTCGTCCGTCACCTGGCAACAATCGAGCGCTACATGTACGCGGAAAACGCGCACGGGCGGCCAACTCGCTACCCCGGCCACGAGCGCACGCTCGCCGACGGGTTCGACGCCACGCTGGCATTCTATGACCGGCTCCATGACGAGTCTTATGCCCTGCTCGCGCAGCTCGACGCCGCGGCGCTGGAGCGGAAATGCGTCACCCCGGCGGGAACGCCCATCACGACCTGGAAGTGGCTGCGCGCGATGTTCGAGCACGAAGCCCATCACCGCGGGCAGCTCTACCTGATGCTCGCCCTTCGGGGCGTGAAGACCCCGCCGATCTACGGACTCACCTCCGAGGAAGTGCGCGCGCTGTCGGGGTGACCGAACGACACCGGGGGTGCTATCCTTCGCGCGATGCGAACCTCGAGAAGCTTCATGCACGCGCGCGTCGCGCTCCTGGTCGCCCTCGCGATCGGAGCGATCAGCTGCGGTGGGGGCGTGACGAAACTCTCCGATCTGAAGCTTCCGAACGTACTCGGCACGTGGACGCTCAGGACGATCAACGGATCGCCTCCCCCCGGCGTGGTTCGCGAGACGAATCCGAGAATCGAATTGCTGAGCGATTTATACACCTTCACCGCCGATAACAACTACTCCGAGCGGGGAACGCAGCGAACGACGACGGGGGCCGTTGTCACCACCGACAGCGTGACTGAAGTCGGCAAGTGGATCATCGACGCAGCGGGCATCGTGATCATCCCCTCGGACGGGGGCGCATACCCCGCCGCCGTCGGCGACAACGCACTCACACTCACCTTTGGTACGTTGGTGCTGGTCTATTCGCGGTGAAGCGGTCGGCGACACACTTCACAAACAGGAGCACACCATGGCGGAGAGCGTTTACAAAGTCATCGAGCTAGTCGGCACGAGCACGCAGTCCTGGGACAAGGCCGCCGCCGCCGCGGTCAAGCGCGCGGCGAAGACGCTGCGAGACCTCCGGATCGCGGAAGTGTCGCAGCTCGACATGCAAATCGAGGACGGCAAGGTCGTCGCCTACCGCGCCAGAGTGAAAGTCTCGTTCAAGTACGAAGGCGACTGATCGGTTCAGATGGCTGACGCACCGCCGGTCTCGGTTGGCGAGCCGTGGCATTCGGAACGGCCGCACGTCCTCGTCGTGGCATGTTCGGATGGCCGCCTCCAGGAAGCCACCGACGAGTTTCTCTCCAGCTACCTCGGCATTGCCCATTACGACCGGTTGTACGTGCCGGGGGGCGGGGGCGCGCTGAGTCCCAGCGGCCGGGACTTCATGCGCGCGCATCAGCACCAGCAGGAGTGCCGCTACCTCGTCGACACGCATGACGTCGACACCCTCATCATCCTGTTCCACGGTCCGGCGAGCGATGGCCCCGCCGAATCGATCTGCGCCGACTATAGCCGCAAGCAACCGTGGGCGACCGTCGCGCAGATCCGCGCGCAACAGGAGAAGGACACCGGCGAGCTGCTCGAAACGCGGTTGCAATGGGCGAGTAAGGCGAGCGTCGCGGTGTACCGCTGCGAGATCGCCGCGAACCACGCGCTCGCCTTCGCCACGCTGCACGCGGATCGCGAGTTTGACACCCGCGCGGCACAGGCGCGCGCGACGGCGGCGCGCGTCTCCGGCGCGAAGCGGAGGGTGCAGAGCTGACCGGGCTCCGGCCCGGTCACCCTTCCCGCAGCGCCTCCGTGGGATGGACGCGCGTGGCGCGACGCGCCGGGATCCAGCTCGCCACCACCGCGGCCCCTCCCAGCAACAGCGCGATCGACGCGTACGTGACCGGATCGGACGGCGTCACGTCGAACAACTGTGCCCGTAATACGCGCGTGAACACCAGCGCCGCGAGCAATCCGGCAACGCCGCCGGCGGCGGCGAGCGCCACTCCCTCCCCGACCACGAGCCGCATCACCGTTTGGCGATCGGCACCGAGCGCCATGCGGATGCCAATCTCCCGCGTCCGCTGCGCGACGGCGAGGGACATCACGCCGTAGATACCGATCACGGCGAGGCTCAGCGCCACGGCGGCGAACAACCCCAGCAACACGGCGCTGAAGCGCGCCGGCGCCGTCGCCGACGCGGCGCGCTCGGCCAACGGCTTCATGTCGTACACGGGAAAACGTGGCGCCACCTCGCGGATCGCGCGGCGTACGTCCGGCCCCAGCGACGCGGCACTCGTCGTTCCCTTTACGAAAATCATCATGTTCGGCCGCGGCGACTGAAAGTACGACAGGTAGACATCGGGGCGCGCCGCCGAGTCGGCCGTCTGGCGCACGTTGCCGACGATCCCCACGACTTCGGCGCCGTCGGCGAAGCCACCCTGCATGATGCCAACACGTTTGCCGATCGGATCCTCGTTCGGCCAGAACTTCGCCGCCGCCATCTCGTTGATGACGACGACCTTCGGCGCGCCCATCCGATCCGCGTCGGTGAAATAACGCCCCCGGCGCAGCGGCACGCCGATTGTCTTGAACCAGTCGGGGCTCGTCCAGTGCGCGCCGATCTGTGGGGCGCGCGCCAGGTCGGCCTTCTCGCGATCCATGAACGTGATGATCGTTACGTTGCAGCCGCCATTGAGCGGCGGACAGTTGGCGATTCCCGCCGCGGAAACACCCGCGAGCGTGCTCACGCGGTGAAGCAACTGCTCGTAGAACGCGGGAAGCGAGTCGCGGCCCATGCCGCCGGGGGGCACGGTCAATCGCAGCGTGAGTACGTTGCGCGCCGTGAACCCCACATCGACGGACAACAGCTTGATCAAACTGCGAATCATGAGTCCCGAGCCGGCGAGGAGCACGAGCGCCAGGGCAACTTCCGTCATGACGAGCAGGCGCCTGCCGCCGATCCACCGTCGGACGGCTCCACGTCGCGCGTCGGCGCCTCCCCCCTTGAGGGCGTCGGACAGCGACGTGCGCGTTGCGGCGAGCGCCGGCCACAGACCGAACACGATCCCGACGACGAGCGTGAGCGCGAACGTGAACAGCAGCGCGGCACCGTCGAGGTGAATGGACGTGAAGCCAACTGCCGCGAACTCGCCGGAGCGTTGAACCCGAAGCGAGGTGGCGGGGTTTACGCCGCTCAACGCGCGGGTCCCCCACAACGCGACGAGAACGCTCGCTGCCCCACCGATGGCGGACAGCACGAGGCTCTCCGTCAACAACAAACGCACGAGGCGGCCGCGTCCCGCGCCGATGGCCAACCGAACGGCGATCTCGCGCCGCCGTGCGCTCGCCCGACCCAGAAGCAGATTGGCGACGTTGACGCAGGCGATGAGGAGCACGAGCGCCACCGCGCCGAACAGGATGTACAGCGACCGCTTGAGCATCGGCGTCACGCGTGCGTCGTCGAGAGGACGCGCGGTCGCGGACCACACGCCGCCAAAGCGCGAGTCGGGGAAGGCCTCGTTGACGCGAGCGCCAATGCCCTGCGTTTCACTCCGCGCGCGCTCCACGCCGATCCCGGGACGCCGGCGCGCCACGACGTTGAACTCGTGGGACTGCGCCTGTGAAAGGTCCTCCGCGGATCGTGTCGTGATGGGGATGAACACATCGGCTTGCCCCGTGAGACCGAGAAAACGGTGGGGCGCCACGCCGAGCACTTCGTACGGCGCCCGATCGATCTCGATGGTGCGTCCAATGACCGCCGGATCGGCGTTGAAGCGACGCTGCCACAACGCCTCGGAGAGCAGCACCTGTCGCGGAGCTCCGGGGCCGGCGTCGATCGCGGGATCGAAGTCGCGTCCGCGGCTCGGTGCCAGCCCGAGCGTCGCGAGATAACGTGCGCCCACCGTTTCGCCACGGACCTGCTCGACTTCCCCGGTGCTGAGCGTGAACTGCGCGCCCGCGTAAAGCGCGAGCTCGGAGAAGGCGTGTTGCGCGTCGCCGAAGATCTGATACTTGGGGTACGACCACACCATCTGGTCGTTGCCGGCGCGTCCGTCGCGACTCGGGGTGATGAGCGTGACTCCCATGAGCTCATCCGGCTGCGTATACGGCAGCGGTCGAAGGATCAGCGCGTTGACGGCACTGAAGATCGCCGTCGTGGCACCGATGCCGATGGCAAGGGTGAGCACGGCCACGGCCGTGAAACCCGGACGTCGCGCGAGTCCGCGCGTCGCGTAGCGAATGTCCTGGAATGCGTCGTCGAGCGGTTCGCGCAACCGCATACGGGTCTCCCGATCTTCAGCGGAGTGGTGGAGACGCTGGCGCGCCTC
>Ga0137314_1000561_pt1 | contig 10678 bp, 9 predicted proteins | sample EasRivERMZT199_2_FD_102289 | JGI IMG/M metagenome (GOLD analysis project Ga0137314, IMG submission 102289) | Soil microbial communities from meander-bound floodplain in the East River, Colorado, USA - East River MetaG ERMZT199_2 | ecosystem: Environmental > Terrestrial > Soil > Floodplain ... | reverse complement strand
TTTGCTAATGCCGGCCGGTTCCTACTCAACAGCTGCAAACAGCAATAGCTCGTGACTTCCACCAAACCTCGTAACAGTGGCCCGATGAACCAGCCCGACCACACTGAAATCCTGGTGAACGTGTTCGGGCGCACGGACGTCGGCCGCACGCGAGAGCACAACGAAGACGCGTTCGTGGTCGCCGACCTGACCACCGACAACGCGACCCTCCAGCCGGAGGTACGCACCCACCTCACGGGCACGAAGGGATCGCTGTTCATGGTCGCCGATGGAATGGGCGGGGCCGCGGCGGGCGAGATCGCCAGCGCCATGGCGGTGGACATCGTGCTCGGTGAACTCCGGTCCGGGTGGCTCGCCGAGCCCTCCAACGAATCGGAAATGTTCGTTCGGGCCCTGAAACGGGCCACCAAAACCGCCAATGAGCGGATAAACAGTTACGCGACATCCCACCCAGAATTCCGGGGCATGGGCACCACCGCCACCGTCGCCGGGCTGCTCGGTGATACGCTCTACCTGGCCCAGGTCGGCGATAGCAGAGCCTACCTGGTCAGGAACGGAACGGCCCGTCAGATCACCAAAGATCAGTCGCTCATGCAGAAGCTGATCGAGGCCGGTGAGCTGACCGAGGAAGAAGCCGAGCATAGCGAGCGCCGGAACATCATCCTCCAGGCGCTGGGCCCCGAGCCGACCGTAAAAGTCGATCTCACGCACCAGCAGGTGCGCCGCGGGGATGTGCTCGTGCTGTGCAGCGACGGCCTCTCGGGTCAGGTCCCCAGGGAGGACATCGGCAGGATCGTCAGCGAGGACACCGATCTCAACCTCGCGTGCAAGCGCCTGATCGATCAGGCCAACGCGGCCGGCGGTCCGGACAACATCACGGTGATCGTCGCGCGGTTCGACGGGCAGGGCCTCCTGACCGCCGTGATCGACGACGAGGTCGGGCATCGCGTCTTCCCGCTCCCCGATACGGGTTTGACGCCGGCGATGTCGATGGACCGGATCATCGAAACGACTTCGCCGACGATGCCCATGCCGTCGCTCGACTCGGTGACGCGACGGACGACCCGGCCCCTTGCTTCCGCCTCGGATGACCGGATCGCCGCGGCGCCCAACCCCGCGGTATCCCCCGAACGGCGCAGCCGGGGTATGCTCATCGCCGGCGCGTTGCTGACGGTGCTCGTGTTGGGCGCCGTTTGGTTCCTCGTGCGCGCGGCGCGAACCGTCGCGCCGGCAACGGACACTGCTCGCCCCGCCGCCGTGAGACCGTAAATGCCGATCGAGCTTCGCATCCTCAGCGGGGCGCGCGGCGGACAGAGCGAAGCCTTCGAAAAATCGGTGATCGCCATCGGCCGTCATCCGATGAGCGACCTTCGCTTCGATCCGGCCAAGGACCTCGACGTATCGACGAAACACGCCGAGATTCGCGGTCTCGAGGGGCGGTACACGCTGTACGACGCGAGCAGCACGAACGGCACGTACGTGAACGGCGAACGGCTCCGCGGTCCGCGCGAGCTCCAAGACGGCGACGTGCTGACCTTCGGATCCAGCGGGCCTGAGGCGTCGTTTCACCTGGTTGGCGCGGCTGGCAAGACGGCGCCGCCCGCACGCGCGGCCGCCCCTCCTGCCGCTCCGGCGGCGGCCGCGCCCCGGAAACCGCCGGCGCTCGCGAAATCGGACAACCGGCCGACGACCGAGCGCGTCGCCATCGCGGTTCGCGAACAAACGCGCGGGCTGCGCTTCATGCTCATCGCCGCGGTCGTCGTGTTCGGCGGTCTGGCCGCCGGCGGCTGGTGGATCGGACGGCGCGATACGGCGCTGCTCGACACGCAGATCCGCACATTGATCGCGCTCAACGAGCAGACGTCGCGTGATTTCGAGGCGCGCATCCGCGGGATGAACGACACGGCATTGACCAACGCGCTGCGCCGACGCACCGACAGCCTCATGGCGTTGGCGCGCGCCGGCGCCGCCAAGGGCCCAACGCGAGAGCGGGCGGCGGCGATACAGACCGACCTCAATCGCAATCAACAGCTTCAGCGGGCGTTCGTGGAATCGGACTTTCCGGCGATTCGGCAGGCCAACGACGCGGCGGTCGTTCTCATCACGAGCGACCTGGGCCAGGGTCTCGAGGCCACGGGGTTCACCATCACCACGGGCGGGCTCGTCATCACCAACCGGCACGTCGTGTCGGACACGTCGGGGCGCGCCAGCAGGATCATGGTCAAGTTCGCCAACACGGGGACAACGCACCGTGCGCACATCGTGTCGGTCGCTGCGGGCGAACACGACGACCTCGCAGTGCTGCAGATCGACGAGCGCGGGCCGTTCCCCGCGGTAAAGGGCATCAGTGTTTCCGGCGCCGACGCGGCAGTTGGACGGCCGATCGCGACGCTTGGCTACCCGCTCGGCACCGACGCGGCGATGGAGGGCAGCGGCGCAACGCTCGTCGCGAAGACGACGCTGACGCTGGGTTACATCAGCAAAGTGGTAAGCGACCGGCTCCAGCTCGACGCGTGGGCCGGCCACGGCTCGAGCGGCAGTCCGGTGTTCGACGAGCACGGTCACGTGATCGGCGTAGTGTGGAGCGGCGCCGTGGGATCCGGCGGCCGCATCGTCTATGCGGTTCCGTCGGATCGGATTCTCGAGCTACTGCCCGGTGAGGCGAGGAGGGGGCTGGGGCGGTGATCGGGGCGCGTGGGCGACTGACTACGCCGGCGTCAGCTTCCCAAGGATGCGCGGCCCTTTGGCTCCCGTGGCGCGCGGCACGTTCCCCGGACGACCGGTGACGTGAAGGTGCGCCAATAGCGCGAACGCGACCGCCTCCTTCGCGTCGCCGTCGAAAAAGGCGTCGTCGAACCGGCGCACCGCGAGCGGTGACGTCGCCCGCGCGATCATGTCGACGAGTGTCTCGTTGCGCGCACCGCCGCCGGACAGCAGCACTTCCTCGATCGGCTCGGGCAGGAATCGCCGATACGCATCCGCGATGCTGCGCGCCGTGAGCGCCGTCGCCGTGGCGACGATGTCGTGCGGCGAGCAGGTCGGCGACGCGGCGCGGCAGCGCGCGATGAGCCGCTCGACGTAACGCGCGTCGAACAGTTCGCGCCCGGTCGACTTCGGAGGGGGCGCAGCGAAATACGGGTCGGCGAGGAGCTCGGCGAGCACGGGCTCTATCGGCGTACCGGCCGCCGCCATCCGGCCGTCGGCGTCGAACGTGGCCGACGGCTCGAGCGTGTGCACCACCGCGTCGATCACGGCGACGCCGGGACCGGTGTCGAACGCGCGGACTCCGTCGAGGTCGCCGTGCGGCGGAACGACGGTGACGTTCCCGATTCCGCCGATGTTCTGAAGGGCGCGCCAGTCGTCTCCCGAAAAGAGGAGCGCATCCGCGATGGGAACGAGTGGCGCACCCTGTCCCGCGGCCGCAACATCGCGCACGCGAAAGTCGCTCACCACGTCGATGCCGGTGCGCTCGGCGATCACCGCCGCTTCGCCGAGCTGCCACGTGGAGTGCAGCGGTTCGTGCCAGATCGTCTGGCCGTGGCTGCCGATCGCGCGGACCTCGGCGCGCGAGACGCCCGCGTCGGCGAGGACCGCGACCGCGGCGTCGGCGAGCCAGCCACCGAGGTCGAAGGCGAGCCTGCAGTACTCGGAGGCGCTCGCCGACGTGAGTGCGGCGCGCAGTCGCGCGCGCTGGTCGGGAGTGTACGTCGTCCCGATGAACGCGAGCAGCTCAGGCGTCAGGCGTCCGGAGTCCGACGGAAAACGAACGACGGCGGCCGAGATTCCGTCGAGCGACGTGCCCGACATGAGACCGACGAACACATCGCGCCGCTGTTCCGAGCCGGGCTCGGTCACGACGGGCTCACCGGCGGCGGCGAGCGGTCCACGGCGCGTCGAACCAGCCCGCCGGCGTCGGCCAGCGCTCGCTCGGCTTCCTCGCGATCGACGCCGAGGAACTGCATTACGATCGCCGTCTTGACCACGCCGCCGCTCGTGTCGAGGAGCGCCCGGGCGCGGTCGCGCGGAACCTCGCACACCTCCATGATGATTCTCTCACTCCGGTCGCGCAGCTTGACGTTGGTCGCCCGAAGATCGACCATGAGGTTGCCGAAGGTCTTGCCGAGCCGGATCATCGCGCCGCTGGTGATCGTATTGAGGATCAGCTTGGTGGCGGTGCCCGCCTTCATGCGCGTGGAGCCGGTGACGACCTCGGGCCCGGTGATCGCGAGGACGAGGACGTCCACGTGCTGAAGCGTGTCGTCCGGCGGCGGAGAACACGCAACGAGACCGGTGCGAGCGCCGACGCTTCGTGCATGGGCGAGGGCGCGGCGCACGTAGGGTGTGGTCCCCGAGGCGGCGATGCCGACTACGAAGTCGCCGGCGCGTACGCCATGGGCGGTCAGATCTTCGACAGCGCCTTCCAATCGGTCCTCGGCGCCCTCCTGCGAGCGCGTGAGAGCCTTGTGCCCTCCGGCGATGATTCCCTGCACCATCTCCGGATCGCTGCCGTACGTCGGCGGACACTCGGACGCGTCGAGCACACCGAGCCGGCCGGACGTGCCGGCGCCGACATAGAACAGCCGTCCGCCGCGCCGGAAGGCGGCTTCGGCCTCTTCGATGCCGCGGGCGATCGCCTCGCGCGCCGATCGGACGGCGTCGGGAACGGTGCGGTCTTCCGCATTGATGATATCGACGATCTCGAGGGGGGAAGCGAGATCGATGTCGGCGCTGCGCGCGTTGCGCTGCTCGGTGACGCGGGGGTCGAGGAACGTCATCACCGGGGATAACTTACGCCGATAGGGACGCGGGAAGGTAGTGATAGGGGTATCGCGCGAATGACGTGTCGCGTCGATGGAACGGACAAGGGAGGAATCGTGAAACGTCGTTTCGCGTTGCTGGCGCTCGTGATCGCGACGTCCGCCGCCGACGCCCAGATCATCCGGCGCCCGGTGCGGTCGCAGGGACCGACCCAATGGGTGGGATTCACCGCCGGGCTCGTGCAGCCGGCGCTGTTGCGCGACGGCACGACGAGCAGCACGTGGGATTTTGGGTCGGCCACCGAGTTCCGCTTGTCGTACGAAAAGGTGCTCGAGGGAGCCGGGTCCTCGTTCGGCGTCGCCGGGGGCTACGCGTCAGCGCCGCTGCTTTACACCGGCGGCAACGGCGGGACGGTGTGCCTTTCCGGGTGCGACGCGAAGGCCACCGTCATGCAGCTGCTCGCGATCTTTCACGGCGGCGACGGACTCGGATTCCATCAGGCGTTCGAGCTCACCGGCGGCGCCACAGCGTACTCGGGCTTCAAGACGACCGACAACGAGCGGCTCGCGCCGACGAAGACCGACGTGGACCTGTCGTTCTCGATCGGTTATGGGTTCGGATATGGGTTGTCGCCGACGTCGAGTATCGAAGTCGTGCAGGCGATCGGCTTGAGCATTCATCAGAAAACCGGCCTCGCCGCCAATGAGAGCAACATGCCGCGGTCGTCGACGACGCGGATCTCCTTTCGACTGGGGCTCGGCGGGCGGCGTTAACCGACCATGGCGGTAAATGGGGCGACCAATGGGGTCAGACTCCATTGATACGTAGTTTCAATGGAGTCTGACCCCATTGATTCGATCGGAGGGATGCGTGAGTCATCGGAACCGTTGGATGCGGGGCGCGATCGTCCTGGCGTGGTGCATCGCATGTCGGACGCAACCGGCGGCGACGCCCGGCGCAACGGACGTGGGTGCGCCGGCGGCGCGCACGAGCGGTGCCGCGGTCTACGAGGGCGACCGGCGGCCGGCGGTGTTCCCGGCGTCGTGGCCGCACAAGGCGGGCGTCGCCGCCACGTTCGGCGAGCACGCGATGGTGTCGAGCGACGCGCCGCTCGCCAGTCAGGCCGGAGTGGAGATCCTCCAGCGCGGCGGCAACGCCGTAGACGCGGCGGTGGCGGTTGGCTTCGCGCTCGCGGTCGTCTATCCGGAAGCCGGAAACATCGGCGGCGGCGGATATATGGTGATCCGCATGGCCGACGGCCGCACCGCAGCGCTCGACTACCGCGAGATCGCACCGCTCGCCGCGACGCGGAACATGTACCTCGACGACCAGGGCAATCTCACCGACAAGAGCGTCGTCGGCCCGCTGGCGAGCGGTGTGCCGGGCGCGGTCGCGGGGCTCACGGCGGCGCTCTCGAGGTTCGGCTCGCTGTCGCTCCCCGACGTGATGGCGCCGGCGATTCGCTTCGCCGAACAAGGGTTCGTCGTCGACAGCGCGCTCGCGCGGTCGATCGCCGGAAACGCGAGGCTGATCGGGGAATTCGGCGGCGCGAGCCGATTCCTGCCCGGTGGGAATCCGCTCGCGGCCGGCGTGCGGCTCGTACAGCCCGAGCTGGCGCGAACGCTGAGACGAATCGCCGAGCGCGGCGCACCGGGATTCTACAGCGGCGAGACGGCGGCGATGGTCGCCGAGGAGATGCGCCGCGCTGGCGGGATCATCACGGAACAGGACCTGGCGAAGTACGCGCCGATCTGGCGGGAAGCGGTGAAGTCCACATATCGCGGCTACACGCTTCTCACGATGCCCCCGTCGTCGTCGGGCGGCGTGACGATCACGGAGACGCTCAACATTCTCGAGGGCTTCGGCAGCATGCCCTCATTCGGCAGCGCGGATTACGCGCACCTCGTCGGCTCGGCGTACCAGCGCGCGTTCATCGACCGGAATGAAAAGCTCGCCGATCCCGCGTTCGTATCGGTGCCCATCGCGCAGCTCACCGACAAGAAGTATGCGTCACGACTGCGGGGCACGATCGGCGACCGTCGCGCGACGCCGACACCGGCGGTCGAGAAGCTGATGCGCGAGGGGATGCAGACGACGCATTACTCCGTGGCCGACGCGAAGGGAAACGCGGTGGCGACGACGACCACGCTCAACGCGCTCTACGGCTCCGGCGTCTACGTGAGTGCCGCGGGGTTTTTTCTGAACGACGAGATGGACGACTTCGCCGCTCAACCGGGGAAGCCGAACATGTTCGGCCTGGTGCAGGGTGAAGCGAACGCGATCCAGCCGGGCAAGCGCATGCTGAGCGCGATGTCTCCGACGATCGTGCTCGATCGCGACGGTGGTCTCCTTCTGGTCGTGGGGAGCCGTGGCGGGCCGCGCATCATCACCAGCGTGTCGCAGGTGATCCTCAACGTGCTCGATCACAGGATGATTCTGTCCGACGCCGTCAGTGCGCCGCGGATCCACCACCAGGCGCTCCCCGATACGCTGCGTTTCGAGCGAGGCGGTTTGGCGCCTGCCGTCGTCGATTCATTACGGTCGATGGGCTACCGCATTGCGCCGTATAGCGGCGTGGGGCTCATCAATGCCGTGATGCGGGTGCGCGGCGGATACGAGGGAATGCCGGATCCGCGGTCGGCCGGGAGGGCAGTCGGATACTGATTGTCGGACAGTATGACAGTAGGACAGGTTAACGGCGAACATGGCGAATGCCCCGGCACCTCTCGAGTGAGGTGCCGGGGCATTCAGTTTTCAGCTGTCAGACTGTCCGACTGTCCTACCGTCAGACCTTCACTTGGGCCGCCGAGGTCAGCTTGACGACGATATTGCCGCCGCTCGGGATGCAACCCTGGTAGTTCGCCGTCGCCGCCGCGCCGGCGGCACCGGCCGCGGCACCGGCTGCCGCGCCGATCACGGTCGATTTGGTGCTCTTGCCGAGGATCCGGCCGGCGATCGCACCGGCGACAGCGCCGCCGACGACCTTCTGCACGTCCTTGTTCTGCGGCTGGTCCTTGATCCGATCAACCGACGCCGACGACACCTCGGCATCGAGCGGATAGGTGTGGCCGCCGTACGAGACGGAGTTCACCGAGAACTCCATGACGACCGGGTCGTTTACGTTCTCACTTCTCTTGAGCTTGGTGACGGTGAGCGTGACGGTCGCGCCGGCGGGGATGACGGCGCCGTTGCTTCCGTTGACGGCCTCGGAGACCGTGGCGGTCACCTTGTCGCCCACGTTGTTCGTGTTGGTGCAGATCCGCGAGGTCGAGTTGAGCGCCAGCGTCGTACCGGCCGCGATCGTGCCGACTGCGCCGCCACCGGTGGCGGTGCCGCCGCTCGGGCTGGTCGTGACGACGTTACCGCTCGGCGTCGTGACCGGCGGAGCCGACGGCGCGGGGCGCGGCGGCGTGTTCGGCCGGGGGCGCGGCGGCGCGCTCGCGGTGCGCGTGGGCGGCGTCGCCTCCGGCTGGCTGGCCGGGACGTCCTTCAGTTGCGGCTGGGCGGTACTGTCGCGCCCGGCGAGCGAAAGGTCGCGGTTGAGCGTACTATCGGCACCGAGGCTGTCGGGGCCCTTCTTCGAATCGGAGCTACACGCACCCAGCGTGAACGCGGCAGCGAACGCGAGGGATACCGCGGTAATCCGACGACACATGTATTCGGTCATGAAATTGCCTCCTCGATGGAACTCAGTGGGACAAGATGACAGTGGGACAGCAAAGACGATACGTCTGCCCATCTCGCCGGTCGTCGGCTCGAGTCTCACCTCGGCATCCCACCAAACGGCGCCAATTGGAAGTCTAAGGTGGCTGGGGTTGGCAAGCCATATGCCGAGAAATGCCCCTAGACGGCGGTCCAGGGTGTTACACCATATGAGTCGATAGGACGCAACGTCGTGATCAAGATCACTTTGCGGAGCACAGTGTCGCACCGTAGAATCAACGCATGAGCCGGCTAGAACACGCCGCAGAGCGAATGTCCTCACTGGAAGCGTCGGATGGGCGGGTCGTCGCGGTCGAGGCGCAGCTCAAGCAGGCGTTGATCGAGATTGCCGAGCTGCGTGCGCGCGACGGCCTGAAGACGCAGTTTCTGGCCAACATCTCGCACGATCTGCGGACGCCGCTCACCGCGGTCATCACGCACGCCGAGATTCTGCGCGACGGCATTCTCGGCGATCTGACGCCGCGTCAGATGGAGAGCGTGCGTGGCATCATCAGCGGCGGGCGCCAGCTGCTCAATCAGGTTGGGGAGATCCTCACGTACGCCCGCGGCGCGGCGAACCAACTGACACTCGTGCCAACCGGTTTTTCGGTGCGCGACGTGCTGGAGCAAGTCAGCACGCTCAACGAGCCGTTGCTCAAGAAGAAGAAGCTATCGCTCGACGTCGAGATCGACCCCGGACTCCCGCCGATCATCGCCGACCGCGAGAAGATCACGCACGTCATCGCGAACCTGATCGGCAACGCGATCGACTTCACACCGGCTCACGGGCGGGTGTGGCTGCGGACGGCGCGCGTGACCGACAAGGGCGTCACGCTGCTCCTCGTCGAGGTGGGCGATACGGGCGTCGGTATCGCGCCCGAACATCACGACCTGATCTTCCGCGAGTTTGCGCAGGTCGACTCCACGGCATCGCGCCCGCACCACGGAACGGGACTTGGATTGACCATCGCGCGGCGTCTCGTCGAGCTGCACGGCGGCAAGATCTGGGTGGAGAGCGAGCTTGGAACGGGGAGCCGCTTCTTCTTCACGATTCCAGTTGAGCCGCCGGCCTGACGACACCGACCGCGACCGACTGGCCCACGTGCTGCTCGTCGAAGACAGCGCGCTGGTCACCGACGCGCTGAGAATCCTGTTGGAGGCGTCGAACCGACGCGTGTCAGTGGCCGCGTCGATCGCCGACGCCCTGACGGTCGGCGGCACGGACCCCGCGGCGCTAGTTCTCGTGGACCTGACGTTGCCCGACGGAGACGGCCTGGCGTTGATCGAGCCGCTGCGCGCCGCCGGCTGCCGCACCTTCGTCGCGCTCACCGGCCACGACGACGCGTCGACGGCGGCGCGGTGCCGGGCCGCGGGGTGTGCGGATGTATTGGTGAAGCCGGTGCCGGCGAGAGAGTTGATTGGGAAGGTGGCGCAATGGGTGGACGGGGTTAACGACGTTGCCTGACACCGTTGCCTGACGACGTGCGCCTAACGGCGTCGCCTGACACCGTTGTCTGACTGCGCAACACTCAACGACGCGGACGAAAAGCGCGCCTAGCAACGCAACGGCTGAGATCTGAGCCGGCCGAAACCCGACGTCAGATCACGCTGTAAGGCACCGATTCAATGTTCTTGCGCCGTTCGGGGAACGCGTTAGGCACGCGCCTCAATCCGTTGCGTCGTCAGGCAACGTGGTCAGGCAACGCCGACCGTCAAAACGTGGTCAGGCAACGACGTCAGGCAACGCCGTTAGCGGTACTCCTCCATCAATTCCTCGAGCGCCGCGCTGCCCGGGCAGAGTGATTCGAACGGCAGGTCCACGAGGGGCGTAGCGACAGTTCCGTTCACCGCGTGCATGTCGTGCGCGCTCTCGTCGATATACAGGAGGCCGGTCACGACCTCGGCGCGCGCCTGCGCCGCGCGCACCTGCGCGTAGGCCGCGTCTCGATTCGTGGGATCGTAGCTCGAGTCCAGTTGGCGAAAGCGGACGGTGCTGCCGTCGTGCATGGTCACCGACGTCGTTCCGCCCTGGCCGTCTCCGGTGCTCGCCGTGATTTCGCGCTGCAGCGGAATGAAGTCCACGGGCGCGACCTCGCGATGATGCTCGCGAGTGAAGCGATAGCTCTTCGTTGACCCGTCATGGTCGTTGAAGCTCACGCACGGCGAAATGACGTCGATGAGCGCGAACCCGTTATGCCGGAGCCCCGCCTTGAGAATG
>Ga0137314_1000557_pt1 | contig 10742 bp, 11 predicted proteins | sample EasRivERMZT199_2_FD_102289 | JGI IMG/M metagenome (GOLD analysis project Ga0137314, IMG submission 102289) | Soil microbial communities from meander-bound floodplain in the East River, Colorado, USA - East River MetaG ERMZT199_2 | ecosystem: Environmental > Terrestrial > Soil > Floodplain ... | reverse complement strand
GGGAGGACCGGTGGCCGCCATGTCGGTTTGATCGAGACCGAAGATTTGCAAGTAAGGAACAGTTGACCCATCGGGATACGATGGGTTTAGTCGCGCGGTGAGAATGTCGACTACGTTAATCTCGAGTGTGCTGCTGTTGATTCGCGTCGAACCAAGATCGTAGATGTGACGCATCTCGAGAGCCCATGTGGTCGCGAACATCCCTTGCGGATCCGGATCGGGCGCTCTGAGCATTTCGAGAAGCAGTTTGCTAGGAAGATAGCCCGGCGCGCTCGGCTGTACACCGAGCTGTTGGTAGGTCCCGCCGACCACCCACCCGTCGACACTAATGTAGCTCACCGCGAGTGATCGCAATTCGGCGTCGGGGATGGCCTCGGTTAGCTCGAGACCGATGACCGCGCCCGCGTCGTTCTGAATCAGGGAGTAATCGACACCCTCCTCGAGGTATTTGAACCGATCCTCGAGCGCGTTGGTGGGTAACTGACCGGAGTTGAGCAAGATCACGATGTCGTGCATCGGGAATCCCCATCCGTCGGGATCGGAAACCGCCCAGCCGTCCAAGGGCGTAAGCGTGGGATCCGTCACGAAGTCCTGCGGAAGGATACCGCGGTACACCTTGACGGTGGCTGCGTCCGCGCCCGTAAAGGCGTCGGTGTGGTCGATGAAGAAGAACTTGTTGCGAACGTAGTCGACGTCGCGAATCTCGCGCAGTGTGGGCGTGCCTGTCGGGTTCTGATCGGGCGAGGTGCCATCATCGCCGCAGGCGGGAACAAACACCATCAGACCAATGGCGAGGAGTGCGATCTTGGACAGGCGAACTTTAGTCATGAAGGCCCCTCAAAAGATGTTCGACGAAAACCAGGGCCACAGTTCACTACGGGACTGCATGAGCATACAACGAATGGGCAGGGGCATCAATACGGGCTTATTCGGTAGCGAACGATAGTTTACCGCATGTTCGCTCCCTTCTCTAACCCAATGAACTGAGGAGAACAAGCGGGAGTACGAAGAGGAGAGTCGAGAGGAGCCACCAGGCCGACGATCGTCCTTGCCGTCGTTCTCGCATTCCCAATCCGATCGTCACGAAGGCCGCCCCACTCGAGATCAACACCACGCCGACTGCCATCAGGCCGCGGTTCACGCAACCGAACACCATGACGGGTGTGAAGTAGAGCGCGACCAGTGCTGCGGGCGCGAGCGCGGGTAGGGCGACATGTCGAAGGAACCGGTGCATGCCGGCGCTTCGTGCAAAAAGCTCGCCAAGGGTCCTATCGGCTCGGGTGGTCGAAGTAGCCTCGCACCCGGCGACTCAAGAGGTACGCCAGCATCGCGCCTCCGATGGGGAGGCCGATCAGCGCCCGTGGGTCCGATCGCAGCAACGCATTCGCGATATCTCCGATGAGGTTCACGACCAGAATGCCGCACGCGAGCCGATGGCCCCATCGTGTTTGTCTCCAAAGCCCGATCGAAGCGAATGCGCACGCGACGGAAACCGCAGCCATGAGGACGACTCCCCACGGTCCCAACCGGGAGAATTCGTCGCGTGCAACGGGGTTGAGTTTCCAGATTGCATCGAGGGATGACCCCGGGAACAAGAGGAGCGCGGCCGTCAGTCCGCTCATCACGGCGCCGAAGGCGAAGAAAATGCTCAGCGCGATGAGGCCCCGCACCTACTTCGCGGACCTTCGCGGCGCCTTCTTCTTCGGCTTCGCCGCAGCCTTGTCCAGGTTTTCCTTCGCGCGGAACTGCGCGATTCTCCCGATTAGCGCGTATGGCATCGGTTCGTCCAACGGGAATTGAACCGATCCTTTCGCGCCCTTGAATGCAGATAGTTCCTTCTTGAACTTTTCGGTTCCCGACGGTGTGGGATAGAAGCCGATGTGTTTCTTCCACACCGCGAAGTGAACCACGTTACCTTTGAGATAGAAGGTGGGCATCTGATAGCTGATCTTCTCTTCCGCAGCGGGCACCGCGGTCTTGATGGTTACGCGGATATTCTCCAGGATCTCTTGGACGTCGCGCGGAAAGCGGTCGATGTATTCGTCGATGTCTTTGGGGATTGACTGAGCTTTCTTCATTGCTTCCTGTCTAATCGCTCATCGAGATGACGACTTTTCCTCGGGCGTGTCCTTCTTCGACGTAACCGACGCCTTCGGCCGCGTCGCGTAGCGGGTAACGTCGATCGATGACGGACCGAATCGTTCCGGCTTCGAGCATATCCTTGAGAAGTAGAAAATCCGCCTTCTTCGTCCTCGTCATGATGAAACGAACTTTCTTGCGCCCAATTGAAAGCGGCCACGCTAGCAACATGGTTTGGAATATTTGAGGCAAGCCGCCACCCGCCATGACAAAAATCCCGTTCGGGCCGAGCGAAGGTCGGTAATCAAAGACCGAACGGTGGGAGTTGGCTGCGTAGATAATGTCGTAACGCTGGCCATTTCGCGTGAAGTCTTCCTTGGTATAGTCGATGACGTGGTCGGCGCCGATCGATCGCGCTTGTTCGACATTCCTCGTGCTGCACACGGCGGTGACTTCGGCCCCGAACACCTTGGCGATCTGGATCGCAAACGTGCCCACGCCACCCGACGCGCCGACGATCAGGACCTTCTGGCCGCGCTGGATGCGCCCCTTGTCGCGAAGACCTTGCAGCGCCGTGACCGCGGCCACCGGAACGGCGGCGGCTTCCTCGAACGAGATGTTCGCGGGCTTCAGCACCAACTTCGCCTCGCGCGTACACACGTACTCGGCACAGGCGCCGTCGCACACGCCGAACACCGCGTCGCCCGGCTTGAATTGCGTGACGCTCTTGCCGACCGCCTCGACTTGACCGGCCACATCGACGCCGGGGCGCGTCGTCTTTGGTTTGCGCAAGCCCCCGACCATCAGACGCATGAACATCGGCTTGCCACACATCAAGCGCCAGTCCAGCGCATTGAGCCCCGCCGCGCGAATCTTGATCAAGACCTCGTCGTCTTTGGGAACGGGCTTTTCGATCTCCGCGAGGCGAAGGACGTCGGCGGCGCGGCCATATTCCGTATAGATGACTGCTTTCATCGAGTCACGGTCTTTTTCGGGCGCCGTCCCGTTGGACGCTTGGCGCGCTTGGACTTGCGCGCGCCTTGGGGTGCGCGTAGCCCCGTGAGGACGTTTCGGAACATTTGGTCGACGAACTCCTCTGTCACGGGATGATGATGAACGAACATGCGGTAGAACAGCGGACCGAACAGCAGGTCGACGGCGAGCTCAGGGGAAATGTCCTTGCGCAGGACGCCCGCTTCCTGCGCCCGGCGGATCATACTGGCATCCGCGGCGGTGCGAGGGAGGAAGAGGCCCTCAACCAGCGCGGCCCGAACAGCAGGGTCGCTTTGCGCCTCGCCGAGGAGAGAGACCACCAGCCGACCGGCTAGGCCGTCCGTCTCGCCGGCCAACGTTCGAAGTTCCTTTCGCAACGCACGCAGCGGATCACGCCCACTCGGAACCGGCACATCCTCCGCGGCCACTTGCACCATGAGATCGACCACCAACGCGGGACGATTCGTCCACCAACGGTAGATGGTGGTCTTGGCCACCCCCGAGCGGGCGGCGATGTTCTCGATCGTCGCGGCGGGGTCACCGCCTTCCTCGATAAGCGAGCGCGTGGGCGTTCGAACCGCGCGTCGAGCGTGCTCGCTTCGGGGACGCCCGCGGGCGGCGGATTGCACCGGTGAATTCGTTTTCTTCATACCCATACATTACGCTACTGGTCGTATCGAATCAAGGCTTGCTCAAGATATTGCCCCTTGACACCCTCGGAGCACTTAGATACGATACGTAGCGTATCGTAAATATCGCGCACCTCGAACGCAGTTCACGGCCCCGGTGGCCAATCCATAGGAGCTAGCCATGAATACCCGAACGCGCTCTTTACAAGTTTTTCCCATATTCGCTGCCGTGGCTCTGTGCACGCTGGCGTCGTCGCGCATCGCCTCGGCCGCGTTTCCCCAGCTCGGACTCGCCGTCTGCAACGATCCCAACACGCAACAGAACTCGGCCATCACCACCGACGGCGCGGGCGGAGCGATCGTCGCGTGGCAGGACTCGCGCACCGCCCCGGGCGTGATCGCCGCCCACCACGTCCTGGCCTCCGGCCAGCTCGACCCGGCGTGGCCTCTTCAAGGTCGCGTCTTGGTCGGGATTCCGGTCCCCAACGCGAACGGCGGACAATTTCTCCCCAGTATCGTGTCGGACGGTGCGGGTGGTGCGATCGTCGCCTGGAACGACCTGCGGAGCGCCGTCACCGGCATCGACTTGTACGCCCAACACGTCCTCGCGAACGGAACGCTGGATCCAGCGTGGCCGGCGACGGGAAGGGCGCTCAGCGCTGCCCCAGGGACACAGTTGTTACCGAGGATGGTGTCCGACGGCGCCGGCGGGGCGATTGTCGCGTGGATGGACGACCGCCCCGGGTCAAATAGGCTCGATGTCTTTGCGCAGCACGTGCTGGCGAGCGGCATCGTCGATCCGGCGTGGCCGGTAAGCGGATTTCCAGTTTGCACCGCGGCCGGCACCCAGTTGTTCCCCGTGATCACCGGCGACGGATCGGGCGGCGCGATCATCTCGTGGTTCGACGAGCGCATCTCCCCGAACGAGATCGATATTTTCGCGCAGCGAATCGTTGGCGCCGGAGCGATCGCCCCCGGTTGGCCGGTGAATGGACGAGCGGTGTGCGCCGCCTCCGGCCCACAGATAGATCCGACCATCGTCTCGGACGGTGCGCATGGCGCCGTCATCGCGTGGGCCGATGGACGCAATCAGGTCAACGTGCGCATCTTCGCGCAACACGTGCTCGGGTCGGGCAACGTCGATCCCGCGTGGCCCCTCAACGGGCGCTCAATCTCGGGCGCAACCGTTGTCGAGCAACGGCCGCTCGCCGTTCCGGATGGCGCCGGCGGGGCCGTCGTCACGTGGGAGGGCTTCTCGAACATAACAAGCGTAAGCAACATCTACGCGCAGCACGTTCTGGCGACAGGTGTCGTCGACCCGGAGTGGCCGGTCGGCGGGCAGACCTTGAGCTTCCGACAGAAGCACCAGACTCGCGCGGACATCGCGTCCGACGGTGCCGGCGGAGCGTTCGTGGCGTGGGATGACAACGGCCAGGACGTCATTGCCCAGCACGTGCTGGCGAACGGGACGTTGGATCCCGATTTCCCCGCCGACGGGCGCACGTTGGTCAACCTCCCCAGCCAACAGGGCGACGCGGCGATCGTCACCGCGGGCGTCGGCGGAGCGATTGTGAGTTGGACCGATTCGCGCAATGGGAACGCCGACATATTCGCGACCCAGGTGCTGGACGCGCGCCCCACACCGGTCCCGGCTCCCACGCCGGCCGCGATCGCGTTCGCGCCCGCGTTTCCGAATCCGGCGCGCGGATCGCTGACGCTGCGCTTCGTGCTCCCGCGCGAGACGACGTTCCGGATGGCGATCTACGATGTCGCCGGGCGCCGCGTACGCGAGCTGGCGTCGGGGTCCCGACCGGCCGGCGAGCAGACTCTTGCGTGGGATATGCGCGATAACGCTGGACGCGAAGTCAGCTCCGGCATCTACTTCGCGCGCTTGGACGCCGACCGGCACTCCCTCACGCAGAAGTTGGTGAAGTTGAAGTAGGCTCTAGCGGTGGACGGTAACGATGCGCGCCTGCATCTTGCCGTCCACCGCGCCGCCACTACTCACGGTTGCACCGCTCGTTCGAGGAGCTCGATCGCACCCATCGACGACGCCCCCGCATTCTTTCGATTGCCGCGGTGCTGTCGATTGCGCCGCCTGCGGGAAGCTTGAGCCATGCGTAACCCGCCCACTGGCCGGCTCCCTCGAAGGAAAGCCACATGCTGTCGAGGGTCGCGAAGACTTCATTCTCGCCCGTGAACCAACGCGCGTGACGGTTCGACGATCTCCCTCGGAACGCCGGGGGACCAATAGGTGGTTGTGAGGAAGGCGTGGATGGCGTCGACATCGAGGCGGGCGGGGTCGGAGGAAAGAGAATAGCCGTCCTGTTCGATCAAGGTCGACTCCGCCCCGATACGCTCTTCTTCGGGTGGGTCCGTCGCGAACGTCGCCACGCCGCTGGTGATTCTCCGGCAGCACGCTTGAACGCCCTCGAGAACGCCGACTCGTTCTCGTAACCCACTTCGAGCGCGATCTCGATCACCTTCGCGTCGGTATCGCGCAGCGACGCCGCGGCAAGCTGCATCCGCCATTGCGCGAGGTACTGCATCGGCGCCTGGCCGATGAAGTGGACAAACCTTTCGTGCAGCACGGAACGTGACAGCGCCGCTTCCTCGCCGAGGCGCTCGATTGTCCATGCTTCGCCCGGCTTCTCGTGCATCAGCGCCAGCGCCCGACCGACGGCCTCATCCCGCATCCCCGCCAGCCACCCGGTCTGGTCCGGGAGCAGGGTATCGGCGTAGCGGCGCAGCACCTCGACGAACAGCATCTCGCTCATGCGCTCGAGCACCGCCTCCCCACCGGGCCGCTTGCGGCTCGACTCCTCGACCACCAAACTCAGGAAGCTCGCGACCCATGAGCTGCCATCCGCGGCGAGGCTCGGCGTACACAGCACCCGGGGCATTGACGCAAGCAGGGGGTTGAACGGCCTCGCGTCACAGCCCAAAAAACCGCACACGATCCTGGTCCGATCGCTCCCGCCGCCATCGATCCGCGCCGTGGTCGCGCCACTCTCGCTCACATTGAGTGCGAAGGGCAGTTGGGTTGGTGTGGGCGCAAAGTAAATCTCAGGATCGATGGCCTTCCCGCGCAAGCGGGGCGCGCTCGACATCACGTGACGATCGCCCTGCGGAAACAGGGCGATGTCGCCTTCCTTCAAGCGAATGGGCTCCTCGCCGACGAGTGTGGCCCAGCACGTTCCCCTGGCGACGCCGTGGAACGGCATCAGGTGCTCGACCCCTGGCAGAATTGTGGGAATGATCTCGCTCGAGCGCGGGGTCTCGACGACCCACGGATCGGCAGCCTCGACGTAGAAGAACACCGCGCCCCGTAACCGCACGGCGCGGAGCAGGTCAGAAAGGGTATCTCCGCTCATTCGATACCTCCCAAACACTCCGGACGAACAGCACAGTCTTACCGACGCGCGGCGGGGCGTCAAGGCCCTCACGTCCTCCATATTGCGGGGTGGAAATGAGCCACACACACCCCGGAGAAGGAGAACACAAATGAAGCAACTATCAAGGATGCACGTCGAGCGATGGTTTCGCGCCATCCTGCTGTTCGCGGCGCTCGGCCCACTCTGTTCATGTGGATACAACCAGGACGACTACCCGGCCGGTCCCGGAACCGCAAAGGAGTTGAACTCCGACAATTTCGGCCCCGGAGGCACGTACCAACATCGGTTCGCTGCGGCGGGAACGTATCGCTACCACTGCGTCCATCACGCTCCGATGACAGGGCGCGTTGAAGTGAGTGTGACCGCAGCCGACTCGCTCGTGAACGTGAACATTGTGAGCAGCACCCGTAGTTTCCCCGGTGCATCGGTGAAGCCGGGCGGCCGGGTGCTGTGGACCAACAACACGGACATGGTACACACCGTCACCAGCGATTGAAGAACGGCGCAGCCGCGACACACGTCAACCAGTGCGTATATGAAATGGAGAACCAAATGAACAGCGTTTTTCGATTCCTCTTCGCGGTGTTCTGCCTATTCGTGACGGCGAGTCCGGCGCTCGCCCAGTGGGTCCCGACCAACAAGCCCGGCGCCGGGGTGATTCAATCGTTGGTTGGCAAGGGCGCGAATCTTTTCGCGGGGACATTCGGCGGCGGTGTGTTTTTCACCGCCAACGGCGGTGCGATATGGACTCCGGCGAGCAACGGCCTGACGAACCTCAACGCCTTCACTCTGACCGTCAACGGCGCCAATCTCTTCGCCGGGACAGGCGGCGGCGTGTTTGTTTCCGCCAACAACGGCGCAAGCTGGTCTCCGCTGAGCAACGGCCTGACGAATACCTTCGTGGTTTCGCTTCTGTTCGGCGGTACGAATTTCTTTGCGGGGACGAATGGGGGCGGCGTCTTTCGCTCCACGAACGGCGGCGTCACCTGGAATCCAGCGAGCAACGGGCTCACGAATCCCTTTGTCCACGTTCTTGCCCAGAACGGCGCAAACCTCTTTGCAGGGACCGACGGCGGTGGAGTCTTCCTCTCCGTCAACAACGGAACCAGCTGGAGCGCGGTTAATACAGGGCTACCACCCGCCGCGTTCATCTTTGCCCTCGTCGAGAGCGGCGGAAATCTCTTTGCCGGAACCGACAGCGGCAAACTCTTTCGCTCCACCGACAACGGCGCGAACTGGACTGAGGCCCATGAGGGCTTGTCCGGCGTCGGTGTTTTTTCGCTCGTGACGAGCGGCACCACGCTCTTTGCCGTGACGTCCGGCGGCGGCGTTTTTCTCTCCACCGACAGCGGCGCGAACTGGACGGCAATCAACGACGGGTTGAGAGACCCGGATATCCACGCCCTCACCCTATTCGGGACGAACCTCTTTGCCGTAACGGGCGCGGGCGACGTATGGAAGCGACCGGTGGTGGACGCCGTCACTTCGGCCGGCCCGCCAGCGACCGCCCCTGCCAGTCTCGCGCAAAACGTCCCGAACCCGTTCAATCCGCAAACCATGATCCCGTTCACCATCCAGAACGGAAGTGACGTGAGGCTAAGTATCTACGACTTGACGGGCAGGCAGGTACGCGAGTTGGTCCGTGGACACCACGAACCCGGCTCGTACCGCACTGTCTGGGACGGCCTGAACGCCACCGGCACTCCAGTGGCGAGCGGCGTCTATTTCTACAAGCTCGTCGCGGGCACCTTCGGCGAGACGAAGAAGATGATGTTGCTCAAGTAATCACAACGTTGAAAGCGAAGGATCAGATGACTGCCAAGGACTTGGAAGATCTTTACGACTATGGCTACTGGGCCAACAGAAAACTCTTTGACGTGATTGCGCAACTGACACCGGGGCAATTCACGCGGGCTGTCGCGGGAAGCTACGGATCCATCAGGAACACGATGGTCCACGTCCTAAGCTCTGAAGCGGGCTGGCTCGATCGGTGCGGCGGCCCGAAGCGGGGCCCGCGTTTCAATCCTGATGATTTCCCAACCGTTGAATCCGTCATGCAGACGTGGAGCAAGGTCGAGGGACACATGCGCGACTTCTTGACCACGTTGAAAGACGACGACCTGGCGCGCAATGTCGAATTCGCAATTGAGCACTCCGCGAAGCAATCGATGCCGTTGGGAGAGCTGATGCAGCACGCAGCCAATCATGGTGTTCATCACCGGGGACAAGTTGCGCTCCTGCTGAGAGTTCTCGGCCACGTTCCGGGTGATGTGGACATCTTCCTGTATTTTGCTGAAAGGCGTCCGAGCGGCAAGTCGTTAACCCGAGGAGTGGCAACAAATGAAGAAGCATTGTCCAAGCCGGCGTGAAATGCCGATGCCACGCGTTGCGGTGCTCGTCACAGGTTTGCTGACTCTGGCCGTGACCACGCACCCGCAGCCGACAGTCCAAGATCGATGGTTGGCCGGTCGCTACTACCGCCTCGGGACCAGCCGAGGCGAACTTCTGGGTCGATGGGAGATGTCGATGGCCGACAGCGTGTGGACTTCGCAATACGTGTCCGTCAACGACTCGGTGGCCGTCCAAGACACGCTGCGCTGGGACGGCGATCGGATCGCCGTCTACGCGTATGAGCGTTACGCATCCGGGGAGCGCTCCCGCGTGGTCCGCCGCGCGGAAGGGTTGGAGTACACGATGGAACTCGCAGGCAAGCGAAGCACCGCGTGGCGGTCTGCCGACTCTCTTTTCCTTGCGGGGCCCATGATCGTGCCTTTCGTCCAGGGGCACTGGGAGGAGCTCGTCGGCGGGAAGACGCTGCGCTTTCAGTACGGGGTGCTCGATCAGCGGCGTGCCTTTCGGTTCGAGATCGCGGTTGATCCCAAGCACCCTGCCAACTCCCACGACGCGACTGTCTTCAAGATGAAGGCGTCGAGCTTCATCGTGCGTCGCTTCGTCGCCCCGATTCACCTTGTGTACGGCCGCCGCGAGCGGGAGATACGCGCCGTCCTCGGTCGCTCCCTCGTCGTGGAGCGACGCGGTGGGGACATTCGCCCCGTCGACGCGGAGCTCGTCATCGAGGAGCGTCTGCCTCGAGTTGACGAGGCTCCGTGATGCTGCGGCGATCGGCAGACTGGATCACGGCGCAGCAGCACTCCGTGAGACCTTCGAATGGTCTCGATGCATGGGTTCTGTTCGCTGTGGTGTCCGCGAAGCTCGCGCTTCACCTGCCGGTGCTCGTGCGCTACGACTGGAATCGCGACGAGCTGTACTTCCTGGAGTGCGGGCGCCACCTCGCCGCCGGATACGTGGACCATGCGCCGCTCGTGCCCTGGATCGCGCGCTTGTGCGAGGCGACTTTCGGCGCGGAACTCGCGGCGATCCGGCTCCCAAGCCTGTTGGCGGGTGCGGCTGCGGTTGCACTCGCCGTGGTGCTCGCTCGCGATCTCGGCGGCGGCCGCTGGGCGCAGCTCGTGGCCGGTCTCGCGGCGCTGGCACCCCCTGCGTATCTGCGCATGGGGAGCATCCTGTGCATCCCGGCGTTCGAGCTACTGTTTTGGACGGCGGCCACGTGGATCATCCTGCGCATCACGATACATGGGCGTTTGCGCCTCTGGCTCGGCGCGGGCGTCGTCGTGGGGCTCGGGCT
>Ga0137314_1000551_pt1 | contig 10851 bp, 8 predicted proteins | sample EasRivERMZT199_2_FD_102289 | JGI IMG/M metagenome (GOLD analysis project Ga0137314, IMG submission 102289) | Soil microbial communities from meander-bound floodplain in the East River, Colorado, USA - East River MetaG ERMZT199_2 | ecosystem: Environmental > Terrestrial > Soil > Floodplain ... | reverse complement strand
GTTCTTGTGCGTGCCTTTCAGGCCTTTCACGACCGTGGTGAGGAGCGCCGGCTTTTCGGGAACCGTGACGTCCCAGATCTCATGGCCCTTGTTGCCGAAGGTGCGCAGCATGTAGCGCTTGGCAGGGTCCCCTTTCGGTAGCGTCTTGCCGTCGCATATCCTGACCATCTGCGCGGCACCGGCCTCGCCTTCGCCCTGGTCACCGGGGATGTGAGCAAGGTACTTCGGCTGCCTGGGATCGGTCACGTCGAGGATCGAAGTGCCGTTATCTTCCTTCTTTCCAGTGAGGGGATTGAACTGCACGCCGCCGTGATGCCCGACATACGCGATCCAGCGATTACCTTGCTGGTGAATGACCGGCTGGTAGGCGGTGCGCGCCTGCAGGTCGTTGTGGCCGACGAGCTGCATGTTGCGCGCCTCGACCTGGCGCGGATCCCGCGTCCCCTGCGTCCCCTGTGTAGCCGTGGTCTGGCACGCGGTGAGCAACCCGGCTGCCGCCGCCGTGAGTGCAAGCCCGGCAAACCGGCACGCTCCTGCAGAAAACCGGAAAGGCATCTTCGTTTCCCCCCCGTGGTCTTGAGTTCAGGCCGCCCGGCTACGCGAACCGCTGCCCGCCCTGCTCGAGCGCGAGCTTCACGCGATCGGGCAGCATCGGCTGCTGGCGCAACCGCGCGCCGGTCAGCTGGAACACCGCGTTGGAGATCGCCGACGGCACCAGCGGCGTCGCCATCTGGCCGGCCCCCGTCGGGTGGTTGCGGGTCGGAATCAGCTTGATGTGGACGTCCGGCAAATCCGCCATGCGCGGCACCTGGTAGTCGTAGAAGTTCGACTGCTTGACAGCCCCGTCCTCGATCGTGATGCGCTCCATCAGGGCAAGGCCGAGGCCGTACACGATCGAGCTTTCCGTCTGCGCAATCACGTTGTCCGGCTGCACGGCGACGCCGCAGTCGATGGTGCACCAGAAGTTGTGCACCTTGATCGCGCCGCTCTGCCGGTCGACCGAGACCTCGGCAACGCCGGCAACCTGCGTGCCGGAGTAGTCGAGGTAGGCAATGCCAAGTCCGCGTCCCGGGCGTTTGCGCTTCCACTCCGCCATCCGCGCGGCTTCCTCGATCACGTGGCGGGCGCGTTGTCCGAGCGGTGTATTCGCGAGCAGGCGCAGGCGGAATTCGACCGGGTCGACGCCCTGCTTCGCAGCCAGCTCGTCGATGAACACCTCGTTCGCGAAGCTGTTTTGCCCGACCCCGATTGCCCGCAACGGGTTCGTGCGCATGCCGGTCGCCTGCTGCAGGCCCTCGCTCAACTGGTCGGCAATCGCGTAGGTCGGCATCTCCGTGCCGCGCATGGCGATATTGTCGCGGCCCTTCGAGGTCTTGTAGCGGACCGGGTCCATGAACGCGAGCACCTCGTCAGAGACCACGCGGTGATGCCAGGCGATGACCTTTCCCGATGCGTCGAGGCCGGCGCGAATGCGGTTCACGTAGAGCGGACGGAAGCGGCCGTTGTGGACATCGTCCTCGCGCGTCCACATCACCTTCACCGGGCGGCCCGCCGCCTTCGACATCAGCACCGAGTCCACGATAAATTCGACGTCGCGGTTGCCGCGCCGCCCGAAACCGCCGCCGAGCAGCAGGCCGTTGAACTTGACCTTGTCCTCGGTAATGCCGAGCGCCTTCGCGACCGCGGTCACCGTGATGGTCTGGCTTTGCGTGCCGACCCAGATCTCGACCGAGTCACCCGCAGGGGAAACCGCGGCCACCGAATTGAGCGGCTCCATCTGGGCGTGGTAGGCGTAGTCGGCGCGGTATTCGCCTTCGACGACCGTCGCCGCCTTCGCCAGTGCAGCGGCCGCGTCGCCCTTCGTTTCCCACGCCACGCCCTTGCGGCCCAGGTCCCTGCCGACCGCCGCGAACTGCTCGTAGCCCTTCTCGCTGGAAAAACCCCAGCCCCTCGCCTTGCGGCTCCAGGCGACCTTCAACGCGTTCTTGGCCTTGAACGCGGCCCACGGCGTGTCCGCCAGCACGCCCACACCGAACTGGAGCGGCACGACGCGGATGACACCCTCAATCGCGCGCGCGGCGCCGTCGTCGATGCGCTCGGGTGCCGCGCCTTCCACGGGCTCGCGCAGGATGGTACCGTAAATCATCCCCGGCACCTGCACGTCGATACTGTACTGCGCGGTCCCGTTCACTTTGCCCGCCACGTCCACCCGCGGCACGTCGCGCCCGACCAGGCGGAACTGCGCTTTCGAAACGGGATCCACCTCTATCTCCGGCGCCTGGGCCGGGATGCGGGCGAAGGCCGCGATCTCGCCGTAGCCGATCCGGCGGCCGGATTTCGCGTGCACGACGTAGCCCGGCTCGGTCGCCAGTTCCCCGTGCGGAACGCCCCAATGCCGCGCCGCGTTGTCCACCAGCACGTAGCGCACCTGCGCGCCGAACTGGCGCAGGCTGTTGAAGTAGCCCCTTACCGTAGCGCTTCCCGCGGTGTACTGCTCGCCGCCGAAGGCTGGGTTGCCGTAGAGCTTGCCGCGCGGCGGAGCCGGCACGATCTTCACCCTGGACCAGTCGGCGTCCATTTCGTCGGCCAGGATGATGGGGAGCGAGGTGAGCGAACCCTGGCCCATCTCGGCCGCCGGCGACATGATCGCGACGGTGCCGTCGGTGTACAGGGTTACCCAGGGACTCACGAAGACGCCCTTTGCTCCAGCGGCCTGCGCAACGGCCTGCTTCATCGCATCCGGCACTCCCAGCGCCACGCCGAAGGTCAGCCCGGCGGCGCCGAGCATGAACCGGCGACGGCTCGCATTCGGCGCTTCAACCCCCCTCATCCCTCCGCCCTCATCCCTCATCCCTCTCATGGCTATGCCTCCTTCGCCGCGCGTTCGATCGCGCGCACGATTCTGTAATAGGTCCCGCAGCGGCAGATGTTCGACTGCATGTAATCCACGATTTCCTGCCGGCTTGGGCTGCGGTTTTCCCGAAGCAAGGCCGCGGCGCGCATGATCTGGCCGGACTGGCAGTAGCCGCACTGCGGCACCTGCTCCGCGAGCCAGGCCTTCTGCAGCGGATGACTCGAATTCGGGGCCAGTCCTTCGATCGTGGTAACGCGGCGGCCCCCAAGATCCTTGATCGCGTTGAGGCAAGCGTAATTGGGCTTGCCGTCTATGTGCACCGTGCAGGCGCCGCACTGGCCGACGCCGCACCCATACTTGGTGCCGGTGAGCTTGAGTTGCTCGCGCAGCACCCACAACAAGGGCGTATCGGGCAGCGCGGTGACGGTTTGGCTCTTGCCGTTGACGGTGAGCGTTGTGGCGATCATCTGTGACATACCCTCTCCTCCTCAGGATGTGCGCCGCTGCTTCCCCGGAGACACGCTCTGATTGTCATGCGCGGCGAAAGTCCATTCTAGTGCCGTTCCCGGCGGGTTGGAACAGGCCCGCGCAGCGGGGAGTCATTCCAGCCCGCAGCCGGCCACCCCCCGGCTCAGTCGACTCGGATATTCGCTTCCCGGATGACTTTCGAATAGGTATTGATATCGGACTGGATCAGCTTGCCGAACTCGTCCGCCGAGCCGCCCCGGATGTCGTATCCCTCGCCCACCAGGCGCTGCTGCACGTCGGGCATGGCGATTGCCTTGAGCACCGCCGCGTTGACCTGCTTGATGATCGGCTGGGGCGTTCCCGCCGGCGCGAGCAGGCCGACCCAGCTTTCGAGCTGGACGCCCTTCACCGTTTCCGAGATCGTCGGGATATCGGGCGCAAGCCGCGAGCGCTGGCTGCTGCCCACGGCGAGGATCTTCACCCGGCCCGCTTTCGCGTGCGCCATGGTGGAGGCCAGGCTGACGATGCCCATCGAGACCTGGCCGCCGGCGAGCGCGACCATCACCGGGCCGCCGCCCTTGTACGGCACGTGGACGATGTCCGTTCCGCTCGCCATCTTGAACATCTCGCCCAGGATGTTGCCGACCGTACCATGTCCGGCCGTTCCGTAGGTCAGCTTCGAAGACCGGGCGAGCGCGAGCAACTCCTTCACCGAGCTGACCGGCACCGAAGCCGGCACCGACATCGCGTTGGGCAGGTCGGCGATGAGGATGATTGCCGAGAGATTCTTGATGACGGAGAGCTTGCCGTGCAGCACCGCATTCGGCGCGAGATTGGCGTTGACTATCAGCATCGTGTAACCGTCCGCCGCCGCCTTCGACGCCATCTCGGTACCCAGCATGACGCCCGCGCCGGGCCGGTTGTCCACCACCACCGACTGGCCCCACATCACCGACAGCGGCTGCCCCACCACCCGTGCCATGATGTCCAGCCCACCGCCGGGCGAAGCGGGAACGATCACCCGCACCGATTTCGTGGGATACCCCTGCGCGACTGCGGCGGGAATCCCACCAAGGGAAAAGAGGAAAGGGAAAAGGGAATAGGAGAGGCTGTTCAGGATTTTGAAGTTACTCATCACTTGTCACCTATCACTTATCACTTGATCTTCTTCTCGACCCATTCGCGCAGGAACCGCGCGATGTCGAGATTGTTCTTCTCCAGCATCATCAGGTGCCCGTTGCCGCGGATGCCGACGTCGGCGAGACGGACGAAATCGTGCTCGACGCCGGCCTGGCGCAGGAACTGCGATGTGCAGTGATCGTACGGCGCGTGGTAGGACGCTTCAGCGGTCACGATCAGGATGGGTATTCCCTTCAGGTTCGGCAGCTGCCGCGCCCGGCCGGCCTGCAGCCAGCAGCGCGTCAAGCCGGGTCCGTCCGCCCGCTCCTGGCGCACGAAATTCATCTCGGCGGAGTCCCGGGCAGGCGGAATGAAAGTCAACGGGCCGCGGGTGATTCCCCACGGGCGGGTTACCACTTCGTCCTCGAACCAGTCCGGCGCGCCGGTGAACTTCACCTCATGCAGCGGCGCCCCGTTGGGCTCGATCGCCAGCACCCCTCTGACCAGCTTCGGCCGCGCGTCGGCGATGGTCCAGCCGAACGGCCCGCCCTGGGAATGCGTCAGCAGGATCGCCGGGCCGATGCGGTCGAGCAGCGCGCTGCCTGCCTCGCGCATCATGCGCTCGAGAGCGGCGATGTCGGCCATGCTCTCCACCTGGGACGCGTAGAACTGGTCGAAGGCCGCGTCGCCGGCCTCGCCGCCTCCAGGCCATTGGGTATGCAGCCTGGCCTGCGGCCACCTGTTCACGTTCTCCGGCGCGGAAAAGCGCTCGGCGACCGAATCCGTATTGCGGCTGGCGGCGGTACCGTAGCCCTTGAAAAATCCCGACCGCCCCCGCGCAGGCTGGTCCACGACATAAACGGCGTAGCCGTTGGCCACGAAGTAATCCGCCCAGCCGCGGCGCCCGTCCGGCGTGCCGAGGAAATTGACGGCGGTCTGCCCGCCGCCATGAATCATCACCACGGGAAGCGCATGGCGGCGTTTCGCAGGGACCTGGTACTGGACGAACATCTGCCCCAGCATCGTGCGCCCGGCATCCGACTCGGCGTAATGCCCGCCCGCAAAGAAACACCCCTGGTCCGCGATCTCCAGAGGGCGCGTCTCGTCGAACAGCCGCTCATCATCCGTCATGGCTCTCACGCACTTGTTGCGGGCCGGGACGGCAGCGCCGCTGTAGATCCATTGTAGCGCCCGCCAGCGGGGGAACGCGTGATACGTGACGGGTGCTAAGAGCGCCTAACATAATGAAACACACGCTGCGCTGTCACGGTTTTGGCTACGCGGGACCAGCGAAACCGTCAGACTCCGCAACAGGCATGCACCGAGCAGGTAGTCGCGGGCCAAAACCGTGCCAGCCCAAGAGGGTTGCGGCCAGAATCGCCGCTAGCTTTGTCGCTCGGCTTGCCAATACAGCGAGTATTGGCTGCACCTCGCTTCGCGCTAGCAACGATTCTGACTCACAACGCACGCGCGTTTCATTATGTTAGGCGCTCTAAGTGATATCAGGCCTTATACTGAACCCGATCAGATTATTGTGTCTAATGGAAGCTGAGGGTTGACCTTCCAACAATATGGAGCATACGACCATGGTTTTCAAACGAATCTTCGGGGCACGCGGCCTCGCCGCCGCCCTTCTGATCGGATCGGGCGTCGGCATGATGGCCGGTTGCGAGACCACGCAGGTGGCCGTGCAATGGTCCAATCCGGAGTTCGCGGGACGCGCTTTGCGTGGCGAGAAGGTGCTCGTTGTTTGCGATGCGCCGGAAATCGCGCTCCGCCAGGTTTGCCAGGATAAGGTCGCGGCGCAACTCCGGGCATCCGGCATGATGCCGGTGATCAGTCCGGATGACGGGCTCACCGTCGGTCCGCCGCCGGCAAACGACAAGACGCTCGCCGCCGCGCGCGCCGCCGGTGCAAGGGCCATCCTGGGATCGACGATCGGGCCCGATGTGACGGTCGTAAGTTCCGGTTCGAGCATCGGTTTCGGCATCGGCAGCTTTGGCGGTTACGGCGGCGGCTCGGTGAGGGGCGGAAGTGTCGGCGTCGGCATCCCGGTCGGTGGCGGGCAGGCGACGACCGGCTACGCGGCGAACATGGTGCTCACCGACGTCGCGACCGTGCGCGTGATGTGGACGAGCAAGGTCACGACGCCCGCCTCGCAGGACGTCGGCGCGCAGATGGGGGACCTCGCACGGGTCGGCGTCGAGGCCGCGCGGGCGGCCGGATTTTTCTGAAATAAGAGCGCCAGGAACCCACCGCAATGGCGCAGGAGAACCAGCCCAAGATCGGTCGCATCCGGATTCCCTTCCGCATCTCGAGGATTTCCTGGCGCGACCTGGCCGTGACGCTGGGCCCGATCGTCCTGCTGTGCATGATCGCGATCTGGATCGCGTTCCGGTTCGTGCGGCCCGCGCCGCCCGATACGATCGTCATTACCAGCGGCCCCGACGGCAGCCAGTTCCGGAACACGGCCGAGCGCTACAAGAAAATACTCGCGCGCAACGACGTCACCCTGGAGATTCTCCCATCCCATGGCGGCCTGGAGAACCTGAAGAGGCTGATCGACCCGGAGTACCGGGTTGACGTAGGGCTCGTTCAGGGGGGACTGGCTGCCGGCCTGGATACGGACGAGCTGTTGTCGCTCGGGAGCGTGTTCTACCAGCCGGTCATGGTGTTTTACCGCAGTGCGGCGCCCCGCGACCGGCTCTCCGCGCTGAAGGGCGAGCGCCTTGCGATCGGTGCCGAGGGCAGTGGAGCCCGCGCGCTCGCTTTGACACTGCTCAAAGCCAACGGGATCGAGCCCGGCGGGCCTACGAAGCTGCTCGACCTTTCGGGCGAAGCGGCCGTGCAGGCCTTGCTTGACCGCAAGATCGACGCCGCGATCCTGATGGGTGATTCCCTGGTGTCCGGCGCGTTCCGGAAACTGCTGGGCGCGCCGGGCGTGCGCCTGCTCGATTTTGCGCAGGCGGACGGCTATGTGCGCCGCTTCCGTTACCTGAGCAAGCTGGAGCTGCCTGCGGGATCACTCGACCTGGGCCGGAACCTGCCGGAGAAAACCCTTGCGCTGATCGCCCCGACGGTCGAGCTCGTCGCGCGGGCGGACCTGCATCCGGCGCTGTCCGACCTCCTGATCGAGGCCGCGCGGGAGGTGCACGGGCGCGGCGGGCTGCTGCAGCGCCCTGGCGAATTCCCCGCGCCGCTCGAGCACGAGTACAGCATCAGCGATGATGCGGCCCGCTTCTACAAGTCGGGCAAGGGCTTTCTCTATCGCCACCTGCCATTCTGGCTGGCGAGCCTCGCCGATCGCACGATGGTGGTGCTGGTGCCGATCATCGTGTTGCTGATCCCTGCACTGCGGCTCGCGCCCTGGCTCTACAGCTGGCGCATCCGGGCGCGCATCTATCGCCGCTATGGCGAGCTGATGGCCGTCGAGCGGGCGATGCTCTCGCAGGTGGCGCCGGAGGAACGCGAGAAGTTGCTCAAGCGCGTCGATGAAATCGAGAAGACCATCATCAGCGTCAGGATGCCGAGCTCGTTCGCCGACGAGGTGTACGTGCTCCGCGCGCATATCAATTTCGTCCGGAACCGGCTCGCGCAACGGGTGGCGGCATAGAAACGGGATTGAAATCGTCGAGCAAACAGGGGCGCGCATCGGCCGGATTTTGGTAGCATAGCGGGGAATCCGCGCGGTATTCGCACCCGCGGAGCGGAGCACAGGGAGTACAGGTCATGGTATCCGACACCAACCGGGCGAAACGAACCGCGTCTCGCATCGCATACGCCGCGGTCAGCGCAGCCTGTGCGATGTTGCCGTGGGCCAGCCCGGCCGACGAGAGCTTCACCGCAAAGGCCGCTTTCACCGACAGCGAGATCAGGATCATCCTGTCCCACGGACCGTGGCCGGCGCCGGTGCCATATGACCCGACCAACCGGGTTTCGGGAAAGCGGGACGCGATCGAGTTCGGGACGCGCCTGTTCTTCGATCAACGCCTCTCCAGCCACGGCACGACGTCCTGCTCGACCTGCCACGTCCCGGAGCGCAACTGGACCGATAACCTGCGGCGCGGCGTCGGCATGATCGAGGTGGAGCGCAATACGCCCACGCTGATGAACCTGCTCGGCGGGCGCTGGTACGGCTGGGACGGCGCCGCGGACAGCCTGTGGTCCCAGAGCCTGCGCCCGATCCTGGACGCGCGCGAGCTGGCAGCGACGCCGCGCCACGTGGCTCAATTGGTGCGCAACGACGATCAACTGTCCTGCCGCTACCGCAAGGCGTTCGGAAACCCGCCCTCGCCCACCGATGACGAGGCGGTGTTCGTGAACGTCGGCAAGGCGCTCGCCGCCTTCCAGGAAACGCTGATGAGCGGGGCGACGCCGTTCGACCGGTTCCGCGATGCCCTGGCAAAGGGGCAGCCGCCTTCTGCGTGGAATTATTCCGAGCCGGCGCAGCGCGGCCTCCAGCTCTTCATCGGCAAGGGCGGCTGCACCGCCTGCCATGCGGGTCCCAATTTCACCGGCGGCGAGTTCTTCAACACCGGCCTGTCGCGCTTCGAGCCGCACGGCAGGCCCGATCCCGGACGGCAAGCCGGAGTCCGGCAACTGCTGAACAGCCGTTTCAACCTGCTGGGCCCCTACAACGACGACAAGACCGGCGCCAGTGCCGCGCACACGCGCCAGGCGTCCCTCAAGAAGGCGAATTCCGGCGAATTCAAGGTGCCGACGCTGCGCAACCTGATCCTGACCGCGCCCTATGGCCGCGACGGCAACATCGATTCCATCGCCGAGGTCGTGCGGCACTACGTCGGACTCGACCCCGCCCTGCTGCACGCGAAGGACGGGCGGCCCGCCCAGCCCCTGAACCTCACTGCGAGCGAGCAGACCGACCTGGTCGTCTTCCTCGAATCGCTGAGCACCTTCTCCAATCCGTGGCGCCCGGACGACGGCGGGCGGTGCCAATAAATCCGGTGACCAGTGACCGGTGACCAGTGACTGGTCTCCCGGGTGCTGCGCGGGGGGTCATCCTGGCCCGCCCCGCTGCATCGGGTCGGGCGTTCGCCGGCTCTAACGTGCAAGGCGCCAATCGCGCCTTCCAGGCGCGGTATCCCCACGTTATTCGAAACCCCGGCTCACTCCTTCCGCTTTCATCCTTCGTTTCGGCCGACGGCAAAATTCTCGGTAGAATGGGCTCCCAATTCAAACCAGGGAGAACCCCATGTCCGTCTCGATGTACCCCATTTCCGTGCCCGTCTTCATCAAACACCTCAACGGCCTCGCCGGCTGCCTGAAGAAAGCGCAGGCACACTACGCCGCGAAGAAATTCGACGAGGCCTCGCTGATGAGCCACCGGTTCTTTCCGGACATGTTCACTTTCGCGCGCCAGATCCAGGCCATGGCCGACCACGCGAAGAACTGCACCGCCCTCCTCGCCGGCATGGAAGCGCCGAAGCACGAGGACAACGAGAAGAGCCTGGCCGAGCTGGTCGCCCGCATCGAGAAGACGATCGAGTTCCTGAAGTCGGTGAAGCCCGCGCAGATCGACGGCACCGAGGACAAAGCCGTCACCATCAAGATGCGCGACCGGGAGCTCAACATGAAAGGGCTCGAGCTGCTGCTCAACCGCTCCCTGCCCAACTTCTACTTCCACGCCACCACCGCCTACGACATCCTGCGCCACAACGGCGTGGAAATCGGCAAGCGGGATTTCATGGGCGCGGCTTGATTGAGGGCGGAGCGATGAGGGATGAGGGCGAACGCCCGAACCGACGCAGCGGGACGGGCAGACGGGCGGGGGGAATGGCCTGTTGCAAGTTCAAATGAGTCAGGCTCGAATTGCGAAGAATCGGGCCCGGCCGCTTTGACTTAATACGATTTTGTCGAAACAATCATTCCCGGGAGGAGCCCGCGATGTTCAGGACCACCATCACGATCATGAGCCTGGTTTTACTCGCGTCGTGCGCAACGACTCCCCAGATTGCCCCTGCCGTGCGTGCCGACCTCGCGCCGACGGGGAAGCTGAGGGCGGGAATCAACTACGGCAACCCCTTGTTTGCCGTCAGGGACCCCAAGACCGGCGAAGGCTCGGGCATCGCGGTTGACCTCGCGCGGGAGTTCGGCCGGCGGCTGGGCGTCCCGGTCGAGCTGGTCGGCTACAACTCCGGCGGGCAGTTGACGGCGGGACTCAAGGCCGGCGGCTGGGACGTCGCGTTCCTGGCGTTCGAGCAGGGGCGCACCAACGAGATCAGCTTCAGCGCGCCCTTCGCCGAGACCGACGCCACCTACCTGGTGCCCGCGGGATCGCCCCTGCGCACCGCCGCCGACGTGGACCGGAAGGGCGTGCGCATCGCCGTATCGGCGAAGGGCGGCAACGATCTCTTTCTGACCCGCACGCTGAAGAACGCAACTCTGGTCCG
>Ga0137314_1000550_pt1 | contig 10857 bp, 11 predicted proteins | sample EasRivERMZT199_2_FD_102289 | JGI IMG/M metagenome (GOLD analysis project Ga0137314, IMG submission 102289) | Soil microbial communities from meander-bound floodplain in the East River, Colorado, USA - East River MetaG ERMZT199_2 | ecosystem: Environmental > Terrestrial > Soil > Floodplain ... | reverse complement strand
GTCGAATACAGTCTCGTGAAGAAAGTGATGTTGGATACTATCTCCCAGAGAAACGAGGATGTGCTTCGGGCGATGATCTCGGTGATGGGCGGAGGTGCCGGCGCGATACTCACACCCATGTCGATGCGGGAGCTCGCGGTGAAGACGCACTATCCGTTTGCCACTATTCAACGGCTGATGCAAGACCTCGCTGCGCTACAGATCATCAAACGGCAAGGTGCTGGCCTGGGCACTACCTGGACACTGTCAGATTATGTGCACAAGGAAATCATCGATGCGCAGTTGTATACGAAGGAAGAACTTCTGCGACCTACGGCTGGCAAGATACGTCTGCTCGCCAAACGTGTCAAGCCGCATCCGCGCAAGATACGTGCGCCACTAGGCAAAGCGACACTGACAACGATAGGCTCGAAGATCACGATAAATGTACCCACGTCTATTCCAATAGCGTCAGTTATAGGAGAGAAGAAATGACATGCAAGTATGCTGTGACATTTGAATTCGATTTGAATCAACCCATCACTGAACGAGGTAGTGCTACAGCAGGAAGTCTACGAACAACTATCGCACGAGCGATCGACGCAGCCACGGAGAAGAATCCCGGATTGCATTGGAGATCAGTTTCCGTATTGATTGAGCGAGAATCGTAGGACTCAAATTCCCTGAACCTTCTCAGACCCGAGAATCCCTGAACTTAATGGGGTTAGAAGGTTCAGGGATCTCGCCCCACCGGCCTGCCTAATTTCCTGAACCTTCTTGCCCTCTGGCCCCCGGCCCGCCCCCGGCCCCCACCCAACCCCTGAAGGGCCTATAGCGGGCTTCAGGGGCCAAGGAAGGGGACCGGAAGTTCAGGCCTTGGGCCTACTTGGCGGACCCGGCCAAATGGCCTTCCCCGGCCCGCGTCCCCGATACCGGGTACCCCGTACCCCATACGAATAGAAGCACCGCACGATTCACTGGGGCATTCATATCAATGCAACGGTTGCACCATTGGTTACCGGGCTAGAACGATTCCTGTAGTAATTGCACCGGTGCTGGCAAATAACTACTGCACGGCAACACGGCCGTGTTTGACAACTAAATAGAAGGAGACGGATATGAGAGCATATCGTTTTATTGGAATCACTCTGGTCAGCGTGGACAAACACGGAGCGACCAAGGTGGACCAGGACTGGAAGATCGATATCGGTTCTGGTAGCGTGACTCGGTTTCGTTTGGCCGGGTGTCCGCACACCGGTATCGAACAGGTGTTCAATTGGGTTGTCGCCCAGTTGCTGAGGACGATATGAAGAAAAAGGAAAAGGTACGCATCGTGAAAGTACGCGGCGGGTACTGGGAGGACTTCAAGATAAACGGGGTCCACGTATGCATCGAAAACGATACGAAGAAAACCCGGACCGTTGAAGTGCGCGTCTCGAAATGAAGGACACCAGCGTTACGTATCCCTGGCCGGGTAAGAAAATGACGGGAGGGCCACCACCCGGGTGGCTCTCCGATTCCACCACCATCAACAAGAAGGACACGAAAATGGCCACCACCAAAAAGATTACGAAGAAGAAGTCAGCGAAGACGGCAAAGCCGGTATCGAAGGCAGTCCGCATCCAGACGCGGATCTCTGGGTTGCGAGCCGGTATCGCGAAGCGTGAGGCGAAGATCAAGAAGCTCGAAGCGAAGTTGAAGGCACTGAAGTCGAAGTAGGCCGTTGCCCCGGTGGCCGTGTGGCTGCCGGGGCTTTTTTAATGTCATCGCACGGACGGCCTGTCGCCAGTTACTTTCCATCAGTCACTTCCCCGCACACGACCATGGATACCACCATAGCCATAGCCGCATGCAGGTACCGTGACCCCCCGCCCGGAGGACCCCCGACGGAAGCTTACTGCGGCAGTACCAGCAGGTCCACATCGAACCGACCTCGTCCGCCGCGGTTGGTAACGTATGCCGCCACGGTGGCGGTCGGGTCCAAGTTTGCCATACACTGATGGTTGTACGCTTCCTCTTGCGTGGCGTTCGGTGGCACCACCATCCCATGCTGCGCTATCGTAATCGGGCCGGATCCGTCCATCGGCAACAGACTGAGATTCATGACATCGGTGAGCAGACATTTCCCGTTCTGCACGGACACATGACCCATGTTGTTGGTGAGATACAAGATAGTGATTTCCAACGTAGCCAGATCCATCTTCACACACGCGCCCGGATCCGGCTTGTCGGCTTCGCCTATCGCGTAGTCCGGTCCCATATCGCAGTGGGCCACCGCCCGCTCAGCGTCATAGACTAACCGTTCCTGTACCGGGTCCATCGTTAGATCGATGATGCGGTCGTTGTTGTCTTCCTGGATGAGTACCCATCGACCGTTCTTGCTGATCGACGATTCGTCCAGTTTTCCCAATGCTGGGAAATAGTCCAGCTGCCCGGTAGCGCTGTGATGCACCACCGTACCAACGTTCGGATACGCGCCTTCACTGGTGACTCGTTGAAGCGTAGCGGACTGCATCTGCCCATCTCTGGATACGTGAATCTGCCAGAGCCGATGTCCCGGGAACCGATCCTGGACACTGAAGATGACATCGTCTTGCCCGCTGATCGGATTGACCCGACGAAGGAACGGACCATCGCCCAGATAGATACGCCCATTGATATCCCACGACCAGCCCTCACCGGTGCCAGTGTAGGGGAGAAGAGCACCCAACCGAGTGACCTCTCCGTTGTCCAGATTGACACGAAAGAACTTCGGTCGGTCATCGGTGGTCCCAGCGAAGATGTAGGCCTGACCGTCGATGAGGCACGCATTTGACCAGTAGGGATACATTCGATTGACGAAGTCCCCATCGACCGCATCCGTGACTGGAAAGATTCGTGCTGCCATCTGTGGCCTCGTGGGCTCTGTAGGTTCGATCGGTGGCGTCGGTGGCCGTGGTGGACGTGTCGGTCGACGCGGAACAAGTCGGTCCCAGAAAGCATTGCTCATACCGGGCGACCCCACGGCCACACGTGCGCGCGCCAGAAGATCACGTACGCGACCGCAGCCAGCGCCGCTAACGCACGCAATAGATCCCAGAGATTACCGGCTACGTCCAACTCGATTACCGCCAAGAACTTCGGCACGATCCAGATGAACGCTACGTAGCAGATCGCCGCGATCGCAATTCGAAAAAGCACATTCATGGCCGTGTCTCCTTCAGTAAGTGGTATCGATGTCCGTGCATTCCTTTGGTGTAGCACGCGAATGCAATCTTCGCGGCTTCGGCTAGTGAGATGACATCCTTTCCATCCGGTACCGTGACAATGCGTTTCAACCACGCTACGTAGCGAGCGGGGCGCTTGGCGCGTCGAATAGCCGAAATACGTTCCATTTCAGCTTTGGTAGTCGACTCGCCTCGTCGCCAATGAAATAGTTGCGATCGACACGAAAACGAACATGTTTCGTTGTTCGCTTTGTTGACTCGATTCGGACACGGAGGCCACGCGCATTTGGGACGACCCTTGAAATCGGTTCGTCGTTTGCGACCCGTCTTACTATGTGCGAGTGACTCCGTGGGTTTCACTTCCCTTCACACCAGCCGAGGACGGCCCAGATGCCACCAGCAACCGGTGCCACAGCGAACTGGGCTCGATCCCATTCGATATGCCATCCGTTACTGCGCAGATACCCGATACGACTTTCGATAGTGTACGCACCGAGGGTGCTCTGCAGATTGCCGTTCGGTGTGGCAACGGATGGTGGCGGCGGTAGGGGTGTGCCTACGGGAAACGGCATCCCGTCCATCGTACACATCAATGGCTCTACACGTAGAACTAACCCCACACCTTCGTTGACCGCGATCGATGCGATAGTCAATGTATGCGGACCAGCTACCTGGAGTGCGGTAGTCGTGGCTAACGGTAATACTGCGTAACACAATGTCTGATCTGCTAGATTCTGCGCTCCACGGCACATATGTGCTAACGGTGTCTGCACACCACCGTCCACCTGCACGGTCCACGGCGCAGTCAATGCTGGAGCGATCGCGATTGACGTGCACCACTCCACCAGTTGACCAACTTGAGTATTGATCTTCTGGGTTTGCATACCCGGGACAGCGGGCAATTCGCAATCCCAGGGTTGAATACGGTCAGTGACCGGACGCATTGGTGCACGGAGCTGTCCATTCTGCGCAAACGCCGATGACGTCACACACAGCATCAGGCAGCACAAAAGTAATCTCTTCATGTTCACTCCCCCACGAGTTTAAGTTGGCCCCCATTTGGAGCCGGAGCTGCATCGATGAATATCCCACGCATGTTCGTACCTGGACCGAACGAGAACACCACCGGTCCATCGACGTCCCATTGTGCGAGTATCTCGTCGCGTCCTGGTGGAAAGTCAATGTCCGTAGTAGCAGCGAGAAAGATCTCTTTGTCGTCGAGTGTACCCGAAGCGATCACTACGTGGATACCACCAACACCACGGAAACGTAATCGAATACGCACATGCTCGCCTGGTCGTGCGCAGCGACATTCAATCGGTGTGTCGAACGGTCCCGGCATACCAGCCCACACCGCCCCGAGTCGGCCATAGTTCACCGAGTCGTACGGTGTCGATACATCCATTCCAATGAACGTAACTGTGGTCTTTACGAACGGTGCCAGTACCTGAGCGGACACACGCCATTCCGTATCCGGATACAGAATGAGTGCAATCACTACACTCATCCCGACTACCGCACTCACGAACTTCTTCATATCAACTCCCAGCGACGACACCGAGGCCAGATGACCCCGGTGCCGACACATGTTCCTAGGTGTTCGGATCCACTGGTTCCGGTTCGATGACCGGCGGGATCTCAACCGGTGGCGGTACCGGGATGGCCGGATCCGCCGCGATCTGACGCAGGTTCTCCGCGATAGCTGCCAACGCAGCCTTGCGCGATTCCGCCGTGGTGACTGCCTGCTCCAACTGCTCGACCGTGACGGGCGATCCCGACGCAATCTGATCACGCAGTGCCTGAATCAAGGCGATCTGCGCGGCCTCGTTGAGAACGACCTTGTCAACACTGGCGCTGAGGTCGTTGGTGATGTCGTTGATGCCCGCAAGTGCGGACGCGAGATCTGCGTACTGCTTTGCCATAACGCTCCCTAACTTTTTGACCTCGACGAGGACGTCGTTGTTCGACACGCCGTCGCGATGGTCGTGTAAGTGAATGTGAATGTGAATCGGTATCTCCATTGTCTCTCCCTTTACTCACCTCCTGTTAATTATACAACCCAGCTGTTAGTAGGTAGAACAGTTTGATCTTCGCAGTATATCCACTCGGAGATACAGACAGTAGGATATTGTTACCCGACGGACCTACGTTGACTCCAACTCCGAGTTCATTATTCGTACCGAGTACGACGATCGTCTGCGCTAACGCAAACCCACTGTTCTTATTCGCTCCATTCTGGAAAAAGGTATTCGATGGACTGATGAGATCATTTCCTGATCCACTCACATATCGACATACCGCCGCACGTGAGGTATTCCAACCTCCAGGAGAAGTACTAAAGTCATCAAAGAAGACCATCATCATAGGCACGATGAGGTATCCTGGTACCCCAGCTACGCAAAGCTTCATCGTGCCATTTACGATGTCGGTTTCAGTGAAGACGATCGCGGCTGATTCTAGTAATGTCTGCCCTACCGGTAACGGCATCGACATTCGCGCGACGTTCAACGCGTTGTCCTGATCCAATCCGCTGCCACCGACCATCAACCCAAGCTGATCGCCCACCGTCCCAATGAGTAGTAACAGATCGTCCAGATTGAACTTAACCGGATCCGCCGCGGTAACCGTATACCGGGGCGACAACAGATCGGTGGTCTCGGCTTCTTCTTTGATCTGGTCGACGTCCACCGCCAGGATTAGGAAATCACCTTTGATGGGTGGATCCGTTAAATCGATATGCACCATACGTCCCGGATGCGACTTCGGATCTCTGGTGGCGTACCGAACTGTAATCAGAGGCCACGCGAATTGCTCCAGCTGCGCTTTACCGAATGCAATGCACTCCTCTGCGGTTTCCAATGTGGTGTTGATTCCGAATTCGTGCACTCCGTCGGTTGGATTTCCAGCTGCGTCCAACTCAATCCGTCCCATGAACCGTTGCGAATCGAGATCGTCCACCTGGTACTTGGTACGGATGATGGTGGGCTTTTCCGGGAGTGCCGTAGCGTGTACGATATCCTGTGTCGTGACTGTGGTGACAGGTGTGGGTGGGGCTTGGATATCGTAAAACGTTTCAGGCAAATCCATGAACACGGTGTACGGATGATCGAGTACGTACGCATCCGAGATGCCGAGCGTGTCCCGAATATACTCATGCAACACATCCGTAGTTCCGCCGACCACCGCGTACCGTGTGGTGGTCATGATTACATTCCACCGCTGGTTCAATGGGTATCCAGACCAGGGATAAAACTGCGGATGGTCTCGAATGTAGTTCATCGGGATACCGTAGAACCCAGCGAACCCTGCCGCCGCACCGGCGTATTGATTGATCTGACTCGTTAACACTACCGGAGGTTGCACATACGAACCCGTACCAGATCCGGTAGGCGGAGGTGTCACCACATTCGGTGGTTGAATCACCGCCTGCCCATATACGATAACTCGATTCCGCAATTGGGTGACGTCGATCGTATGCGTGATCTGAGGATCCCGTAACAGAGTCGTACTCGTGGAAGTAATGGCATCCGGATAATCCGGCTCTTCCGGATTCGGTCCGACCACGCAATCGTGTTGCACTCCTCCGTCATTGATTCCCGGTGGCTGCTGCGATCCGACGGTACTGATCGACTGGTTTAAGTTGTCCTGCTTGATCGCTGGGACGATTGTGATAGTTGCGTTGCCGTTATCCGGGAACACGAACCACAACGAGGTAGTGCCGGCGGAGAAGTCTGGGATGTCATCCAGCCGAGCTGCTCGACTGCCATAGATTTTTCGTGCGATAACGGAACGACCATTCACATCGCCTGCGGTATTGTTTGTGGCGAACCGTACCGCATGTTGCCCGTCAAAGTTTCGTCGACCGGATGCTTCGCTGGGTTGCGACTCCGTCCCGTCATCGTACAGGTCGGTCATCTTGAACGCCCACGTACCGGACGGAAACGAGAACGATACCTTGCTACCACCGGGACCGAAGAAGTCCGGGAACACCTGCCCCATCGCCGTACGTGCCGACATGTCAGAGATTTGACTGGCGTCTGGTGCACGTGGCGGACCGACAGGCGGAGCCACCGTTGGAATACGCGCTACACCACTCATGTCGCCCAACGACAAGTTCAGTGAACTGTAGTTCCCATCCGGTGTGGCGATCACGGTGGTAGTGACATTGTCGTGGATACGCATCCCGGCCGCTAATGGAACACCGCCACTGAACCCAAAGAACTTATAGTAGATGATTCGATCAGTAACAGTCAACCCGCCGATCGCGGCACCGGTAGGAATACTATCTAGTTGCGGCAGATGATGTCCGTCCAACAGCATCAATTCAGAAAATGGACCTGGAGTAGATACGATTCCGTCACTGTATCGAAATGCGCAACAGAACATGTAGTAGCCGGGCAAGTACACACCGACTGACGAACTCTGCGACAGTACCGGCGGAGTCGGGTTAACCTCACCACCACCCAGATTCGTAATCGGTTCAGATGTCGATCCATTACCGGACGCGATGTTGATTGACCGAAAGAAATGTAGGTCTTTGTTGTAGTCGATACGCCAATACCCACCGCCCAAGGCTTTGGCTATGGTCGTCAACACCGTGGCGAAGTCTTCGGTGCCATCAAAGGTTAGGGTTAGTTCACACAGTCCCGATTGCACATGGGCTACCGTAACCCATGGCGCGTACTTCGCTATGAGATCCTTCACGATATCCGTGGCAGATACCTGAATGTAACTCCCATTCGGTCGACGTCGATTCAACCACGCAGTGTAGTCGGTACAGTTAATCTCCCACAATAGTTGATCGGTTTCACCGCCTTCCTCGTACTTCTGTTGTACCGTTTGCACAACGCCAGCGAACAGCACATTTGACGAATCGTCCAAGAACTCGAACTCTTCACCGGCCAATGGCGGCACACTCCGACCATCAACTACAAACGAACACGATGATGGAGCATTGATCGATTCAGTTATTCGTATCGACGGATTACGACGAAGATCTTCTCCTCGTGTCAGTAGCGTGTACATAAACGCGCCACGCATAGTAACACCGTCGACTACGACATCGGCCGGACCCTGTGCGTGTGCGGGCGTGATCACCGAGATATGCTGGGAGTCGATACGTATGACCGTACCTGGAGTAATCCCGCCCACGGTAACCGCAGGAGCGGGTTTGAAGTTCGCACCAATGATCTGGATCGATGTACCACCAGCAATCGGGCCGTAGTTCGGCGTTACGAGAAAGAGTACCGTATCATAATACGTGAACACGTTAGGCAGTATACCGAACTGTCCATTCGGGTTGGTGACCGTGATATCTACCAGCCCCACCACATGCGCAGGCGCATTGCATGTAATCGTATTGATACTTACTAACACGACACTGGTCGCTAATGTCGCGCCGAAACGTACCGTAGGTGCCGTACCGATTGCATTAGATTGGAAGTTATTTCCAGTGATTGTAACGGCCACACCTCCAGCTGCTCGGTCCGAGTTCGGCGTGACCGAATAGATTTCTGGAGTAGTGTCGTCTCCGAGAGTCCGAGACCGAAATCGTCCCGGCCCTGCGGTAAGTGGATTGAGCGCCATCTTAGTTCAACAGAGTTAAAGTGTACTGCTGTAATGTCATCGACCCAGTCGCTACCGTCTGAGTAAAGAACAAGTCGATCACGTTGGATATGGTACTATCAAACCCAGTACCTACCGCCGGAGTCGAATTCCATGGCAACATTGCCACCATCGAACCCAACGGCATCGTACCCGAACCTTTGATCGCTTCACAAGTCAGCTTACCGTGACCCATGAAGTTGGCAGAGGTCGTACCACCGATGGCACGACACGTGAGCATGATCTCCAACCACCACCCCACATTGGTATGCGCGGCCGCCGTATCGAGCAATGCGGCCAACGAATCGAATACCAGAATGGCGCCGAATCGAACGTCGAACCGCATAGTCCCAGGTGTGGTAATGACCGAGGACATCTTGCCGGCAGCTTCGATCTTCAATACCTTGCCAATGGCCAGCGCATTTGCCGGTAGGGTGAACTTCGCCGATGCCGGTATCGCCGATGCCGCTGCGCCGGTCGTGTTGGCAGTTCCATCGATCTGCCCACTGATAAGTGTTTCTGTGAACGAAGTTCCGTAGAGCATACTGTCTCCTTAAGCGGCACCGAACTGGCGACGCATTTTCAACTGGCGCATGAACTCGCGACTGACCTTGCCGGCCACTTCTTGTGCGGTACCGTTCACGTTGATCTCGACATTGTACGTGTCACCACGACTCGGCCCGGTTCCGGTTGGAAATACCTGACTTCCTAATGGCGCACGTATGATCTCCGGTCCATTCTCACCCACCATGATCGTGCCGCCCTCGGCGAACCCAGGTACCCGAGGACCGGGCGATGGCGGTGGTGGCCACTCCGGATGTTTTGACCAGAGCATCGCTTGCTGGAAGGAGTAACCTTTCTTTAAGAAGTTTTCGACCAACCCCGGATCCGCACCCATTCCCGCAGCAGACGCAGCGAAGTTAGCGCGAGTGACTTCGAACGACCCACCCATCGCTTGATTCTCTTGCTTGCGTTTCTTCTCGGCCTCCGCTGCAGCTTTCTGTTCGGCAGCCAGTTCTCTCGCAGCCAATGCAGCTTTCTCGAATGCAGTCTTGTACGACTCACCCATTCCGCGTGCGGCATCTTCCAGATCTTGGGTCTTCTTTAACTGCGCATCTAATGCGTCTCTGGTGAAGTGCAACGCACCGGTAAGCATTTGGTTGTACGTCTCTCGTGCGGCTTCGGCTTCTTGCTTCATCGCTTCGATCGACGTACCCGCCACGCTCTGCCAGTTTGATTTGAGACCGTCCAATGTCGCGGTGTAGACGGCGCGTAGTGCATTGTAATGCTCTACGTACTTAGGACTAAGTTTGTCGAGAACCGTGATCGCCGCCACTCCGGCGTCGAATCGCGCTTTCGCCTCCGCCATCAGCGCATCACGCGCCGTACCGGTATTCTTGATTACGATTGCAGTATAGTCCGCCCACAGCTTGGCAGTCTCGGTCAAACTCTTCTTCTCGGTCTTTGCGACTTCCTCCGCGATCTTGCCGCGGTCCAAGTAACTCTTGGCGAGATCCTTGCTGACGGCATTCAGTTTCGCGGTGTTACCTTCCAGAATCTTTTCTGCTTCACCCTGTTCATGTGTGCTCTTCGACGCTGCGTCCATCGCGTCCTTTACACGGAACAGCGTGCCACCGAGTTTGTCAAGCGTCTTGTCGAATTCGGAATGCCCAGTGACTCCCTTCGCTGCTTCTTGTGTTTCGGCTACGAGACCTGCCGTAGTTTCTTCGATCGCATCACGAAAGCCCCGCCACATCGCGGTGGTCTCTTTGGATCCGACACCCATCATCTCTGCGGCTTCGGCAGCTTTCAAGCCAGCGGAGCCGAGCAGACCAATGACGTTTGAGATAGCCGTCTCAACTGCGAGTACCGCAGTCTCGATGACCGCCCATGCGGTGTGGACAACTCGAGCAGTTTCGACCGCACCGAGACCAAAGTCTACCGCAACGATCGCGGCCTTTTCAATGCCGTGGACAATACTGTTAATCGTTTGCGTACTGTCGCCACCGAACGCTTCTGAAATCGCCGCACCGGCTTCTCGCATACCAGCAGCGAACACAGGCGACTG
>Ga0137314_1000549_pt1 | contig 10857 bp, 10 predicted proteins | sample EasRivERMZT199_2_FD_102289 | JGI IMG/M metagenome (GOLD analysis project Ga0137314, IMG submission 102289) | Soil microbial communities from meander-bound floodplain in the East River, Colorado, USA - East River MetaG ERMZT199_2 | ecosystem: Environmental > Terrestrial > Soil > Floodplain ... | reverse complement strand
GAACGGCGCGAACTCCCGAACGGCGCGAACTCCCGAACGGCGCGAACTCCCGAACGGCGCGAACTCCCGAACGGCGCGAACTCCCGAACGGCGCGAACTCCCGAATGGCGCGAACTCCCGAATGGCGCGAACTCCCGAATGGCGCGAACTCCCGAATGCGAACTTCCTAAGGGCGCGTTTGATGAGAGGGGTTAGGGGCGGAGGAGGGAATTCAACATCCGCACGATCACAACCAACAGATTATGCGCCGGCCAGTAGATGCGCTCCGGAATTCGATTTGCGCGGTGGTTTGCGCTCAGGTGTCGAAGCGTTTCCTCGGCTTCTCCGCGTGCGATCTCCAGTTTGTAGGCGCGGTCCGGGCCTTCGCGCCGGCCGAACGCCTCGCCGATGTTGGCGCTGATGGCCTGCACGGACTTCTGCATCTGATTCACGTGGAGCAGCCGACGACGGGATCGATCAATCAGACGATTGATCGCGTCCGCCGCCCGGTCAGCCGCCTCGAGGACCTTGAGATTGCGATGTGCCACGCGCCATCCTAGCCCCTCGAATCGCGCGGAGCGCAACCAGAAACCGCGCGTCCTCATCATTCCCTCGCACCCGCGTCCGCGCGTTTTCCTCGCCCCACAGAGTTCGCGCTCGTTATGGTCGTTGCGCTGTTCGGGGGTCGCGCCGTTCGGGAGTTGGCGCTGTTTGGGAGTTGGCGCTGTTTGGGAGTTGGCGCCGTTCGGCAGTTCGCGCCGTTCTGTTCGATTCCCGTGGACAAGCGCTACATTTAGCCGGACGTTCAACGCCGCCATGCGTCTAGTCCACCTCTCCGACCTCCACCTCGGGTACCGGCAATACCAGCGGCTGACTCCCGGCGGGATCAATCAACGGGAAGCCGACATCGCCAGGACGTTCGCCGTCGCGATCGATCGTGTGATCGCGCTCGCGCCGGACGTCGTCGTCGTGGCGGGCGACGTGTTCCATTCCGTGCGCCCGACGAACCAGGCGATCCTGCACGCGTTCCTGCAATTCGGCCGGCTGGTGCGCTCCCTCCCCGACTCGGTCGTCGTGATCGTCGCCGGCAATCACGACACGCCGCGGTCGACGGAGACCGGCGGGATCCTCCAGCTCTTCGCGCAGCTCGGCATCTCCGTCGTCGATCGCGAGCCCACGCCGATCACGCTCCCCGACCGCGATCTGTACATTCTGGCGGTTCCCGACGTGCCCGGCTCGCGCCCCGACCTGCGCCCCACTCACCGGGCGCGGTACAACGTGCTCGTACTGCATGGCGACATCCCGGGCACGCTGGCGCCCCACGTCGCCGCAGCCGATCCCGCCGCGCTGCAGGTGTCGCGCGACGACTTGAACATCGCGCAGTGGAGTTACGTCGCGCTCGGCCATCATCACGTGCACAGCGAGATCGCGCCGAACGCGTTTTACTCCGGCTCGATCGACTACACGAGCGTCGATACGTGGGGTGAGCTCGACGAGCAGGACAAGGCGGGCCTGACGGGCAAGGGCATCATCGAGTACGACCTCGAGACCGCCGAGTACGTGTTCCACGCCCTCCCCGCTGCCCGGCAGCTGATCGAACTTCAGAGCTTTTCGGCGCGCGGAATGTCGGTTGCCGAGGTGAACGAGCGCATCGCGAAGCTCGTCGAGCGCTGCGACGACGACGGGGAAGGGGGAATCGACGACAAGATCGTCCGGCTCGTGATCTACGATCTGCCACGGCACGTCGCGCGTGAGCTCGACCACAAGGCGCTGCGCGAGTACAAGCGGCGCGCGCTCAATTTTCAGCTCGACACGCGTCGCCCCGAACCGCTGCGACTGCACGCGGCGAGCGGTGCGCCCGGACGCCGGGCGACGCTGGTGGATTTCGTCCGCGAGCGGCTGATGAGTCGCACGCTGGAGAGCGACATCGATCGCGACGAGATGGTGAAGCGCGCGCTCGCCTATCTCACCGAGGCGGAAAACGTCACCTTGCCGGCCGCCGCCGCGGCGGACGCATAGATGCGCCTCAACAGCCTGCATCTCTGCAACTTCCGGCAGCACGTCGACACCCGTATCGAATTCGATGCCGGCATCACGGGGATCATCGGCCCCAACGGCTCCGGAAAAACGACGATTCTGGAGGCGATCGCCTGGGCGCTTTACGGCACGCCGGCGGCGCGCGGCACGCGCGAATCGATTCGCTCGTATCGCGCGAACGCGCGCGCCCCGGTCAAGGTCGAGCTGGACTTCGAGCTCAACGGGCACCGATACCTCGTGTCGCGGGGCCTCACGTCGGCCGAGCTCTATCTCGACGGCGCGACCGCCCCGATCGCGACGTCGATCAGCGTCGTGACCGATCTGCTTCGCCGGCGGCTCGGGATGAGCCACGACGAATTCTTCAACACGTATTTCACGGGACAGCGGGAGCTGAACGTGATGTCGGCGATGGGACCCGCCGACCGCGCTCAGTTCCTGTCCCGCGTCCTCGGCTACGAGCGGCTGCGCACGGCGCAGAAGCTCGTGCGCGAGCGCCGCAACGCGATCGTGTCCGAGTCGGTGGGGCTGCGCGCCGGGATGCCCGACGCCGACACCGTCACTCGCATGCTGGCCGACGCCGAGGCGCGCCTGGCCGACGCGCTGACCAAAGCGCGTGCGGCGGCGGATCGTCGGGCCCTGGCGCGCCGGACTCTCGACGAGCTCACGCCGCGCTGGGAGTCGCTGCAGCGCGAGCGCGACGCGCTGCAGGCGCTCGTCGCCGAGCTGCGCGTCGCCGAAAGCGAGGCGGGCTCCGCCCTGCGCGACGTGGAGCGACTCGACCGCGAGCTCGCCGACGCCGCACAGGCACGAACGGAGCTGGATGGCATCGCCGGTCAGCTCGCGCCGCTGGACGCGCTCCGCGCCGAGCTGTCCGAGCTCGATCGTGCGCTCGGCGAGGAGGGGCGACGGCGCACGCTCGCCGACGGCGAGCGCATCCTCGCCGAGGAGCTCACGCGCCTGCGCGACCGCCGCGCGCGTATCGAGACGGCGCCCGCGCTCGAGGCCGAGATCGCTGGCGAGCTCGCGCACGCCCGCGCCGAGCTCGAGCAGGCACAGACGGAGCTCGATGCCGCGCGCACCGCGTGGGTCCGCGACCGGCAGGAGGCCGAGACGAAGCGCGAAGCGCTGCTGGCGCATCTGCGCGACGTCGGCCAGCAGCGCCAGCAGATCGTCGAGCTGGGCGAGGACGGCACATGCCCGACCTGTGCACGACCGCTCGGCGACCACTTCCGCTCCGTACTCGATCTCTTCGACTCGCAGATCGAGGAGATCACGGCGAACGGCAAATACTTCCGTTCGCGCATGGAGCAGCTCGGCGAGGTTCCCGCCGACGTCAAGGCACTCGACGAGCGCCGGCGTCAGGGGCACGAAAGCGTGACCAAGCTCGAGGCGCGCACCACCAAGGTTCAACTGGCGGTGCAGGAGCTTGCCGGCCTGACGCGCGACGTCGCCGCGAAGGAGCAGCGTCACGCGCAGGTCGGGGCGGAGCTCGCGGCGATTCGGATCGTCTACGACACCGAGCGGCACGACCTGGTGCGCGTGGAAGTGGCGCGGATGACGCCGCTCGCCGCGCGCGCCACGCTGCTCGGGGCGCGCCTCGAGCGCGAGCCGCAGCTCGTCGCGCAACGGGCGCGGGCCGGGGAGTCGATAGCGGGCGCGCGCGCGCGGATCGGCGATCTCACGACGCGCCGCGACCAGCTTCGGTTCTCGGAGGCGTCGTTCGGTGAGATGCGCGCGGCGTACGAGCACGCGGCCGGCGAGCTGCGGGCCTCCGAGCTGGCCGCGGTGGACGCCGACGCCGACGCGCGCAGCGCGAAGAGCGCGCTGGAGGGCGCGACCAACGCGCGCGCCGAGCTCACGCGCATCGAGGCACCGCTCGCCACGCTCTTGCGCGACCGCCGGTTGCACGACGAGCTCGATCGGGCGTTCACGGATTTGCGCACCGACCTCAATCAGGAACTCCGGCCGGAGATTTCGTATCTGGCGAGCAAGTACATCCGCGAGCTCACCGACGGCCGCTATTCCGAGCTGGAGCTGGACGACCAGTACAACGTCATGGTGCTCGAGGACGCCATTCCCAAGCCCGTCATTTCCGGAGGGGAAGAGGACATCGCCAACCTCGCCGTGCGCCTGGCGATCTCGGAAATGATCGCCGATCGTGCGGGACAGTCCTTCTCCCTGCTCATTCTCGACGAGATCTTCGGCTCGCTCGATGAAGCGCGCCGCAACAACGTCGTGGACCTCCTGCGACGTCTGAACGAACGCTTTGAGCAGGTCATTATCATTACGCACGTCGAGTCGGTCTGCGATGGGGACGGTGTGGACCGTCGGATCACTGTTCGGTACGACGACGAGACGGGAACGTCGCGCGTCAGTATCGAGTCCGCGAGCGCGCCCCTCGAGCTCGACGTCCAGGCCGGAGCCGCCGACTGATGGCGACCTCGCGCGCGTGGCGCCCACACCCGGTCGACGGCCCGTACCGCGCGCGGCTCGACGACGTCACCGAGCTGAATCAGGTGTTCAGCGACGCGTTCACCGAGCGGTATCGCCGCGACGGCATGGTCGGTGTGCGCGTGCCGTTTCTCAACCCGGCGATCTGGCGCTACGCGATCGAGGATGCCGACGGGGGCGCGATGTTGTGGCGCGACGACCGCGGTCACGTCGTGGCGTTCAACATGTTGCATCGCTCCGGCACCGAGGGATGGATGGGCCCGCTCGCCGTTCGCACCGAGTACCAGGGGAGCGGCACGGGCAAAGAGGTCGTGACGCGCGGCATCGAGTGGCTCAAGCAGAACGGCGCGTCCGTGATCGGTCTTGAAACGATGCCGCGCACGATGGACAACATCGGATTCTATTCGCGGCTCAGCTTCGCCCCCGGACGGTTGACAGTGACGACGACGCTGGAAGCGGCGTACGACGACGTCGCGGCGCTGTCGATCGGCCGGTTGGCGCCGAACGACAAACACGCCGCGTTCGACGAATGCCGGGCGCTCGTCGCACGCGCGCTTCCCGGCTACGACTATACTCGCGAGATCACGCTCACCGACGATCTTGGACTCGGCGACACGGTGCTGGTCTATGAGCGCAACCGGCTCGTCGGATTCGCGCTGGCGCATACGGCGCCGTTGGTCGAGGGTCGCACGCGCGACGAGTTGCGGGTGCTCAAGCTCGTCGTCGATGATGAGTCGCGGTTCATCGAGCTGACGCGCGCGATCGGCGACTTCGCCAGACGGTCAGGGGCGCGCCGGGTCGCGTATCGCATGCAGGGCGAGTACCTCTCGGCCTATCAGCAGTTGATTCTGCGCGGGGGACACGTCCGTTGGACCGACCTCCGCATGTCGTTGGCGGGCTACGACGAACGTCGCCCGGCACAGGGAATCGTCTTGTCGAACTGGGAGATTTGACATGCGCCGAACGATTCGACGCCAAACGCTGCTGCTGCGCACGGTGCTGGTCGTCGCCGCGCTGGCGGTGGTGGCGCCGATCTCGAGCGGTTGCTCCCTGCTGGGCCGAGCCAAGAAGGCCGCCGGTCCGCCGGCCGAGCCGGCGGAACCGATCCCGCTGACGGTGCGGAACGAGAACTTCCTCGACATGAACATCCTGGTCGTGGTTCAGGGAGCGAGCCGCCGCATCGGAATGGTGCCGGGAAACACGACGGCGAACTTCAACATTCCGCGCACGTCGCTGTCGGGGGACGACCTGGTGATCAACGCGGTGCCGATCGGGGGCAGTGGGCGCGCGACGTCAGGCATGCTTCAAGTGCACGAGGGCCAACGCGTGGACTTCCGCGTCGCGCAGGTGCTGCGGCAGAGCGTGGCGGTCGTGCGCTGACGAACGCAAAATCAGCGCTTTGGCTCCGGATGACGCCGGTCGCCGCGAACAACAATCCGCCAGATGATGACGAACACGCCGACGGTGAGCAACAGGTGCAGCCACCCGGGGCCGCTGTAGACGAGCGCGCCTATGACCCAGATCACAAGCATCGCCCCGCCGATGATTATACCAAAATCCATGTTTGACCTGTCGGTCGATCGACCTTAAATTGTGGCCGCAGACAACTGACGCAATTCGGGACGGAGAACTCCGTTTTTGAGCCGATAAGTCCTCCGAGTGGGTTCGATAATCTATCACTGACGTCATGCCCCCAGTGCGGGGGAAGGTGAAGGTGGTGGTGAGGACCTCATCATTCGACAGGGCTTCACAAAACCCTCTCCGGACCGATCTCTGAGCCCCGTGACGCGAGTCACGGGGCTCGCTTTTTGGGGAGTCGTCGCGCGAACGTGAACGGATGAACGACGCGGCACGGCCCGCTTGCGGGCAATGTAGCTTGCAATGACCCGTTTCCCGTTTCCCGTTCCCCCGTCCATGCCCGACGTCACCGTCATCCGCCGGCTGCACTTCAACGCGGCGCATCGCGTGTACAACCCCGCGCTCGGCGACGCCGAGAACGCCGCCATCTTCGGGAAGTGCAACAACCCCAACTGGCACGGCCACAACTACATCCTCGACGTGGCCGTCACCGGAGCGATCGACCCGCGCACCGGCTACGTCCTCGACCTCGCCAAGCTCAAGACCATCGTCGAGCGCGAGGTGATCGACAAAGTGGATCACCGGAATTTCAATCTCGACGTGGAATTCACGCGCGACATGATTCCGACGTCCGAGAACATCGTCGTCGCGATGTGGCGCGTCCTCGAACCCAGAGTCGCTCCGGCGCGGCTCACGCGGCTCGTGTTGTGGGAGACGCCGAACAACTACGTGGAGTACGACGGACGATGACCTCGCTGGCCGGGCGCACGGCGCTGGTCAGCGGAGCGTCGCGCGGCATCGGGCTCGCGGTGGCGCGCGCCCTCGTGTCCGCCGGCGCGCGGGTGGGCCTCATCGCGCGCGGCGAGGCCGAGCTCGCGGCGCGAGCCGCGGAGCTGGGCGAACGCGCGAGCGTGTTTCCGTGCGACGTCGGCGACCCAGCGGCCGTCGCCCGTACGCTCGCCGACGCCGCGCGGCGCTTTTCCGGCGCCCCCGACATCGTCGTGAACAGCGCCGGGCTGTTTTCCCTCGCCCGTATCGAGGAGACCACCGCCGAAGCGTTCGCCCGCACGCTGGACGTGAATCTCGTCGGTCCGTTCATCCTGATCCGCGGCGTGGTCGGCGACATGCGCGCCCGCGGGAGCGGGCATCTGATCACCATCGGATCGATCGCCGACCGCCACACTTATCCCGAAAACGGAGCCTACGCGGCGAGCAAATTCGGGCTGCGCGCAATGCACGAGGTGTTGCGCGACGAGCTCCGCGGGAGCGGCGTGCGCGCCACGCTCGTTTCCCCCGGACCGGTGAACACGTCGCTGTGGGACGCGGTCGATCCCGACTCGCGCCCCGGCTTCACGCCACGCGGCGCGATGCTCGCCGCCGAGGCGGTTGCCGATGCCGTGATTTACGCCGCCACGAGCCCGTCGAGCGTCAACATCGACGAGCTGCGGTTGTCCCGAAGCTGATCGCGCGACCGATGTTCATCGAGCTGGTAGACCTCCTGCGCTGTCCCGTGCCGCACGACGAAACGTGGCTCGTGGCGACGGTCGAGCGCATGCGTGACCGCGCGATTCTCGACGGCGTGCTCGGCTGTCCGATCTGTCTCGCCGAATATCCGGTGCGCGCGGGCGTCGTGTACTTCGCGCCGGAGGAAACAGCACCGAGCACCGCGTCTTCCCCGCGGCCGGACGACGCGATGCGCATCGCCGCGGGTCTCGACCTCACGGATGCGCGGACGGTCGCCGTGCTGCAAGGGCGTTGGGGCGAGAACGCCCACCTCGTGCGCTCGCTCTCGCCCTCGCAACTGCTGGTCCTGAATCCACCGCGCGATCTCGCGGTGGCCGAGGGGATCTCCGCGATCGTGAGCCACGGCGTTCCACTGGCGGCGGCGAGCGTGGGCGCGGTCGCATTCGACGAAACCGCAACTCCGGACGTGTCAGATGCACTGGTGCGATCATTGCGGCCAGGGGGCCGCGTGCTTGGGCCGGCATCCACGAACCCGCCCGAGGGCGTGACGGTGGTCGCGCGCGACGACACCCTGTGGGTCGGCGAGCGCGCCGCCGCCGCGTCAACCATCGTGCCGCTCGGACGGCGTTCGCGACGAGAGCAAGCATGAGAGACGGTCACCTGCGTCACAGCGGAGGTGCCGTCCAGCCCGATTACATTGGGGTGTCTCTCTCAGGCACATCTCGTGATGACTCGCTCAGAACCGCCCCGTGCGGCGCGGACCAGCCGGTAGCTGACGCGCGATGAAACCCGCAGTCGTCTTCGCGATCCACTTCGCGCGCCTGATGTCGCAGGTGATCCACGAGCCGGAGAACCACGAGGCGAATCGGGCGACGGTGGACGCGATGCTGGCGGAGAATCGCGGCGCCGTGACGCTGACCTGGGACAACTGGAAGCTCATGGTCGACGACGAGGCCGTGTCCGACAACCTCCCCGGGGTCAAGGACGTCCTCGCGCGGATGGCGGCGCACGGCGTTCGCGAGATCGTGTTTTCCGCCGGGATCGAACCCGGACAGGTTCTGGGCGCGATCTGGATTCTGGCGAAGGAGCCAGTGCTCGGCGATGGCGGTTCCAACGCCCTGGCGCGACTTGCGAAGCTGGGTACGACCGGCGTGCGCTTCGTGCCGGTGTCGGCGCATTCCGCGCCGCCGGTGCCCAGGGAGCCGGCGCCAACGCCGGCGACCTCCGAGCTGGCGATGTCGCTCGATTTCGACCTGCAGGAGCCCGAACCCGAGCCGCCGCGCCGCGACAGCGGCGCGCACGTCGTCCCCGCGGCGACCCGCGCGACCGGGGGAATGTTTCAGCAGTTCTCCCCGACGGCGGCGGACACGCCGGAGACGCTGGTGGCGCGCCTCCAATCGCTCACCAACCTCGATCAGCTCTCCCGGACGCTGGAAGCAATCTCCAACCTCATCGACAGCGCGCGGTCGTCGCAGCGGATCGGCGACGCTGCCGACCTCGTGACGGCCGTGATGGCCAGCGAATCGCGCTTTACCGAGCCCGAGGCAAAGCGGACCTTCTCGATCATCGTGCGACGCATGGTGACGCATTCGCTGCTCCTTGCATTCGCCGCCGATCTGCCGCGGGCGCGCCCGCGCAACGACCAATACATGGCGCTGTTCGCGCGGTTCGGCGACGACGGCGTCGACGCGCTCATCGAGCAGCTCGCGTACGCCGAGGTGGCGCGCGAGCGACGCGTATTGTTCAACGCGATCGTCGAGCTGCGGCGCGGCGTGCCGACGTTGATCCGCATGTTGTCCGACCCGCGCTGGTACGTCGCGCGCAACGCCGCCGAGCTCCTCGGCGAGATGCACGCCGCGGAAGGAGAGGCGGCACTCATTCAGTGTCTCCGCCACGACGACGCGAGGGTCCGGCGGTCGTCGGCCGCGGCGCTCGCCAAGCTGGGAACATCGAGCGCGATGGCCGCGCTGACGGAGGCCATGCGCGACGCGTCCCCCAACGTGCGCATGGTGGCGGCGCTCGCGATCGCCATGCGCAAGGACCCGCGCGCAACGTCGATCTTTCTCCGCGCGCTCGCCGACGAGCAGGACGCCGAGGTGCAGCGCACGTTGTTCGTCGCACTGGGCAGGCTCGCGACGCCGGAGGCGGTGAGGCGGCTGATCGCCGAAGCCGAACCCGACACGCGTTTGTTCCGAAAGAAGCCTGTGACGGCACGGCTGGCCGCCGTGCAGGGGCTGTCCGAAGCGCGCACACCGGACGCCATCGCCGCGCTCGAGGCCCTCACGAACGATCGGGAGCGCGACGTGCGCGAGGCGGCCGCCAAGGCCATCGCCGCCGGCGCGCCGCCGACGGCGCGCCCACAGAACGGCTGGTAGAGGCTAGAGGCCGGCGCGAGCCGGCTCGCCCTCGTCCTGATACAGCCCGTCGATCGTTCCCTTGTACGCCGTGTCGATCACGCGCCGCTTGACCTTGAGCGTGGGCGTCAGCTCGCCGCGCTCGATGGAGAAATCGTGCTCGAGCAGGCCGATCTTCTTCGGCATCTCGAACCGCGCCAGCCCTTCGACCGTGGCCAGCACCTCCTTCTCCATCTTCGCGCGGATCGTCGGCATCGCCAGAAGCTGGGCCCGATCGGTCCAGATGATGTCCCGCAGCTTGGCCCACTTCTCCAGCGACTCCCAGTTCGGTACGACGAGCACGATCGGGTATTTGCGCTTGTCGCCGATCATCACGGCCTGACTGACGTATTTGTTCGTCTTGATCGTGTTCTCGATCGGCTGCGGGGCGATCTTCTTGCCGCCCGCGGTGACGATGAGGTCTTTCTTACGGTCGGTGATCGAAAGAAAACCGTCGTGGAGCTCGCCGATGTCGCCCGTGTGGAGCCAGCGGTTGCTATCGATCGTCTCGGCGGTCGCCGCCGGCTTGTTGTAGTAGCCGCGCATCACGTGCGGCCCGCGCGTCAGGATCTCGCCGTCGTCCGCGATCGTGACTTCGACGCCCGCCACCGGACGGCCGACCGTACCGATCCGAAATCCACGCGGGATGTTGACCGTGATGACGGGCGACGTCTCGGTGAGACCGTAGCCCTCGAGAATCACCAGCCCCGCGGCATAGAAGAACTTGTTGATCTCCGGCGCCAGCGGCGCGCCGCCAGACACGAAGTAGCGGAGTCGCCCACCCGTCCGCGCCTGGAGCTTGGAGAACACGAGCTTCTGAGCCACGGCGTACTGGGCCGCGAGAACGCCCTTGGGAGTGCCGCCGGCGAGCTTGACGTCCGCCCACCGGTCGGCGACACGGCGGGCCCAGAAAAAGATCTGCGTCTTGATCCCACCGCCGGCGAGGGCGTTCTCG
>Ga0137314_1000548_pt1 | contig 10885 bp, 17 predicted proteins | sample EasRivERMZT199_2_FD_102289 | JGI IMG/M metagenome (GOLD analysis project Ga0137314, IMG submission 102289) | Soil microbial communities from meander-bound floodplain in the East River, Colorado, USA - East River MetaG ERMZT199_2 | ecosystem: Environmental > Terrestrial > Soil > Floodplain ... | reverse complement strand
GTTTCCAGGCTCTCGAGCGGTACCACATTGATCCGCCCCCCGGTGGCGTCTTGACGGATTCCTTCCGCTTTCGGACTATCCGAGACCGGGGGGCCATCCCATGTTGCCGCAACGCGCCAGGCCAAACCCTCGCCTAGTTACGCGCGCATTTTCGCAGCAAATGCACACTCACAACCGTTCGATCAGGGGCGTGCGGCAGTAACTCGGAAACCGCCACACCTCCACGATCGAACCGGGCGGACGCGGCATCGCCCGTAACGCCTCACGCTCACGCGCACTGGCATACGTCGTGGACTTGACGCTAACGAAGCGTAAGGCCACCGCGTCCCACGCGACCAAGTCCACCGGCCCTTTCGAGCCGGCCGCACGGCAGACGGTGAACCCGGCCCCCTCGAGCAGGACCCGGGCTCGGTGCTCTGCTCGACGCCCCTTGTGCGCCGCGTTCACACCGCCCCTCCGGTCCCCCGACGCTCACGCTCGCGACGGCGCACCAGCCGGGCGCCATGCCGGGCCAGGATCTCTGGTACCCGGCTGGGACGCTCCGCCGTGGCCGCCTGACGCATCCGTTCCAGCTGATCGAGCATGGCTTGAATCGCACGCTGCTGCTCCTCCCAAAGCCGCAACAGTTCGGCCGACGTAGGCGGAAGGACGAGGTCCTCTTCCCGGATCCGGTGCCGCTTCGTGAAGGCTCGGAACGTCTCCCGCGCCCGCGCGGCTTCGTGTGCGTTCGGACTCTCCGCCAGGGCCTTGAGCTTCGCGGCCGTCACGTAGATGTCGCGGGCCATCACGCCTCCTCCTCCGCCTCCGCCTCCGCCTCCGCCTCCCGTGCGGCCACACGCCGCGCGTGCGTGTCCTGCGCATACCACAGCAGCCGCGCCGCCGACGGGGCGACGGTCACCCCCATCCCCTCCGCGGTCTGCTCGGACGCGGCGGCCAGGGCCCCGGCCAGCATGTCCAGCAGCACACGGCTCCCGGCCGCCGCGTCCGCCGCGTACAACCGGTCCCACACCTGGTCGATCGATCGCATCAACTCCGTCACGACAGGAACCCAGGCCCCAAACACCGGCGCGGCCTCTCGCTCCATCTGCTCGCGTTGTTCTTCTCGTGTCATGATGTCCTCCTCGTGTTCAGCTCGCGTGAGGGATCGCAGCTGTCCTGCCCGATCCCTCACGCCGTCGTTTCCCCCGCCTGATTACAGGTCGACCACGCGCACATCCAGGATGTACTTCTGGTCCGCCAGGTGACTTTCGATCTCGTGACAGACCAGCGTGATGAGGTCCGGGGCCTTGTCCTGCTCGGCGGCGTAGATCGTCGCGCACTGGACATCCACGCGCACACGCACCGCGATCACCAGGTCGAGTTTGTCTACACGCTTCGTCATCAAGAGCCGCATCTCCCCTCTCCCTCGCGTCGGGCACCCTGAGACCTGCGAAAGAAGCGAAAGAAGCGAAAGAAGCCTGTTGAGGTTCCCGACTTATTTCGCTTCTTTCGCTTCTTTCGCATCCGCGCACCACGCAAACCACCGCTCCACCGGCCGCCCCTCAGTCGCCTGTAGCGTCTTCGTCGCGAGTCGGGCCGACACCAGCAGCTCGAGCGCACGGTTGATGGCGTCCGTCGTCTGATGGCGCTGAAACAGGTCGTGTATCGCGGTCCGCGTGAGCCCATCGGCGGCCGTTCGGAGCGCACCCAGAATGGTGTCAGCAACGGGATCGCCCAGCCGATCCCCGAAGATGTGCGCCACGCTCTCGAAGCAGTAGCGCCAGACCGCCAGGGCCGCCTCGAGGTGGGGCACGAAGACGGTGTTCGACAGATCGCTGAGGGCAAACAAACAGGCCAGCCGGCGGGTATGGGCTTCGGCCCGTGCCGTCATGCTCCCGAGCAATCCCGGCCGGTCGGCGCTGAGATCGTCATAGACGTCGCACCACCGCGCTTCCGCCTCCGGATCCAGGCCCATGGTCTCGACGGCCCGCGCAAAGTTCACCACCCCATCAAGCTCATGGCGGAAGCCGCTCAGATCCACATGCTGACCCCCGAGCGGCAGCGACCGGGCGCGGCGGACACACGCCAGCAAGAACCGGTTGCCCCAGCCGTCGGACATCTCCGATCGGGTCAGGTACCGGCGCAGTTGATCGATCGTGATGTGGGTAATCAACGAGATGTGCGGGGCCGTCGCCCGGGCCGGACTGTTCTTGGTCAGCACCACCAGGTCGCGCCCGTCCCAGCCGTTTTTCATGACATCCGCCAAGATGTTGCCGGGCCGCTCCATCATGCGCAGCACCGACGCCAGCTCCGATTCAAACACCAGCAGCCGTTTGTTGGGGACGCCCGGATCGTCGGTGGTCTCCTCGCCCTTGACGTGCTTGCGGATCGGATCGCGGATCGTCCAAATCAGCCCTTCCCCACTGGACAGACCCGACGCGTGCGCCCAGGTCGGATCCAACGAGCGTAGGAGTTGTTCGCCGTACCGATACGACGTCCCCTTCCGGGCTTTCGCGCTCGTCCCGGCCAGCAACAGAAACTCATTCAGATAGTGGGGACACGTTTCCACGACGAAATGCGCCGTCCGTCCGATGAGGTTCCCAAACAGCACCAGGAGCTGTAACAGCATCGACACGGGATCGCTTTCCGTCTCGGACTCGATCGCGCGCACAATGGCCCCGAAGAGGCCGTAGTAGGCCGCGTCACTGAGCGGCCGCGGCCACCCAGGCCGCTCGATCTCTGGACGGATTGACGAGGCCGACGACGCCGACGCACCAGGCGCATCGGCCTGAGCGGATTGCCCGTACCCACGCAGCGCCAAGACCTTCGCCGCGGCCGCGTAGTCGCCGCCGTGATCGAGCAGCGCGTAGGCGCCGAACTTCGTGTACGAGACATCCGGCGCAAACGACGTCGAGCTGGTGAACATCCACAACAAGCCCGTCTCACGGTTGGTGCTCGCCGAGATGCCGAAGGTCTTCTCTGGTCGGCGCCAGTAGTCCAGCGGGCCGCGTGTGCCGACTGCGGTCCAGCCGTGCGGGATCAGGATGTCGCGCCAGTCGGCGCAGCGGTTGTAGTCGTCGCCCGGCCGATCGCCACGGACGCCCGGTGCCGGCGCCGAGGCTTCTCGTCGCGGCATCTGATCGAAGCTGCGCGCGAGCGCAATCAAGGCGACCCGTTCTTCACGGGTGTAACTGGCGATTGTGGCGAAGCCGCCGCGGCGCCGCGTGTAGGGGCGGCCGCTCGGATGGACGGATCCGTTGCTGGGCGCCAGGATGGCAAACAGCGTCGACTCGATCAGCGTGACGACGGGCTTTTCGCCGGGTCGTCCTGGACGCCGGGCATAGACGGTGTCGGCCCAGGTCACGTCCGGCGGATACCCGACGATCCAGCGGATCCCGCGATTCGGCGTTTCATCTTCGTAGCCGTCGCGAATGCGCTGGATCACGTCGGCCAGGCCGACGGCTGCTGCGGCTTCGAGCAATGCCTCGAAGGTGGGGGCATCATCGAAGTCCCACGATTCGTGGTAGCCACTCACCGGGCCGGCGACCATGCCGAACCCAGCCCGATCGCCGAAGTTCCACTGCCGCATGTCGTCCGGCGTTGGGCGCTGCTGTTGATAGAGCTTCCATCCAGGCAGCGCCGGTCGTTTGGTGCCGTCTTCGGCGACGGGTAAGAGCGTGAGGCCCGCCTTGTAGGCGGACCTCACATCGGGAAGGACAGGGGTCATGAGTTAGAACTCGATCTCGGTATCGTCTGTCTCTGCGGGCGGTGTCGCCGCGGGTGTGGTCGACCGTTTCGCGGGCGGCCGGGACTTACGGGTCGGGACCGGTTGCACCCGAATCGCGTCGACAAGCTTGTTCTGGAAGTGCACCTTGGTGGAGCCGAGACAAATCCGGGCCCCGATCCATTCGTCGTAGTCGTCGGTGCCAAGGATGTTTTCGAGCAGGTCACCGTTGGTCTTGTTGAGGACCCATCCTTGCTCGCGCTCGACGAAGTGCAGGACGAGCTTGCGCTCGACGTTGGTCCCGCTGCCGATATCTTCAAACCCCACACTCTTGACTTCGAGGATGAGCGGCGGATGGCAGTCGTCGGCTTTCAGCCATCGGCTCGGAAACGCGGTCTTGTACGAAGGCATGATCAGCTCCTTGGGCAGTACGTCGTTGGTAACGCCGACCGCCTCTGAGGATCACCAGAGGCGGTCGGATGCACACCGAATCAGCCGCGCGGCCGCACCAAGCGCGGTTGGCCGGACTCGAAGTTGACGAGCACCTGTTTGATTAGCCGACTGGTGGCGAAGTGAGAGCTGGACCGATGCGACCGGCGAATGGCGAAGATGCCCCGTCGCGTCCACTCCTGGCGTTGACGGACTTGCTGCAGTTCATGCTGCAGTGCCCGAACCGTCGCTTTTGTGTTGGAGAGATCGGTCTCGACAACCGCGGCAATGTCGACCAAAGTCGTCAGCGGGGCGGTGTCTGCATTAGACTGCTGTTGCGGAAACATAGGACTGAGCCTCCTGTGTGACCGTTCGGATCCCCCGCCGCGTGGGTCACAACATGCGACGGAGACGGCCTGGTCGCCTGATGAGCGGTCAGGCCGTTGTTGTTTTCAGCGCGACTCCGAATCAGCGGCGGCCAGCAGCTTGCGGATTTTTCCGACCTTCCACGCCGATACACGGGCCGACAACTTCACGGGTTTTGGATAGACCCCCTTCGCGACACCGGCGTACCAACTGCTTTCGCTGACGGGATACACACCGAGAATCGTCGGGAGCCGGATAAAGGCGTCGTCGTCTTCCGGCAATGCCGCCGGTTTCCGGATGTTTTTTGCAGGTCTTCGTGGCATGTCGGGGCTCCTTGGTTCGCCAGCGAGTAAAACTCGGACTGGCGCGAAGCCCCAAAAGCGGCGGTGATTGGCGGTGGTCGGCGGTGGTTTGCGGCGATTTGCGGGCGCGACTAGCGATCGTGACGGAAGCGGAAGACGGCGCTTGCGAGTAGCCGCTTGACTTCGGCGACGGGCACCTTTCGCCGCTTCGCAATCCGCATAGTCCGGATCTCTCCGCGCTTCTCCATGTCTTCGATCGTATCGACAGACACGCCGAGCTGCTCGGCAGCTACCGGGAATGACAAGGGCGGTCCCTCGTCGACGGGGGAGACTGGCGTGGGTGTCGTGCTGGACGACGGCTCGACAGGGGTATCTTGCGACAGCAGTGCCGCGCGGACCGTCGCCGCAAAGTCGGCGAGCGGACGGGCCGGCGATGATCGGCGCGCGCCGATGTGCATGATGACCTGGTCGGTGAGATCGTAGATGGCCCAGCGGCGCGCCTCAAGAGACGGGGCCTGCGGGTTCACGCTGAACCGGGCGACGATGACGTCTGCCACGGTGACCGCCTTCTGCACTGCCACGGATTCGGAAAAGGCGTCGGACGGCTCGTCTCGGTGTGCGACCGGTCCAGCGCCGAAGACATAGATCCTGGCGAAGGACGGGCACTCCCGGTCGAGCGTCGCCTGAATCTCCTTCTTATCGAGCACCGAGCACCAGTCAGGAAACCGAAGATCCACGGGCGGTAGTATCGCCCAATGAGCACCGAAGAAGCGTGAGAAGCCGTATTGCTCAGCGCATGCAGAATGCGGAATGAAATGAGGGGTGAAACGGCGTATCCGTTGGAATTGTTAAACAATTAGACCTATTTTGGCGGAGGACGTCTCCTACGTCTAACGTTTCTCCACCACTGCCTCATACCGTCCAGTAAACTCCAACAGTAGGACAATTTACTCAGAGAACAGCCCGATATACGCATTTCTGGCGGCTCTGTAGATGCCCATCTAGCACCATTGGAATCCACCCACATCCAGTTTATAATGTGGGACAGAATGAGGAACGCACAGAAACCCCGCGGCCGGCATCCTTCCCACCGGCTCACCACCGTCAGCATCAAGGCAAAGAAGGCCCCAGGCCGGTATGCGGACGGTCACGGGCTCTACCTCGTCGTCGATCCGTCTGGCGCGAAACGCTGGATCTGGCGTGGGGTGATTCACGGGAAACGATGCGATCTCGGACTCGGCAGCGCCGATCTCGTTTCCTTGGCAGACGCGCGAGACGCGGCGCTGGGCTGCCGACGAATGGCCCGTGCCGGCGGCAATCCGTTAACCGACCGTCGCCGAGAACGGCGGCAGGTGCCCACCTTCACGCAAGCCGCGCGCACTGTCTACGCGGAGCACAAGAAGACATTCAAGAATGCCAAGCACGCCGCCCAGTGGATCACGTCCCTCGAAGCCGATGTCTTTCCTGTGATTGGCAACAGACCAATCAACACGATCACGATCGAATCCGGTGATGTGCTGCGCGTGCTGGCGCCGATCTGGACGGTGAAGCCCGAAACGGCCCGGCGCCTGAAACAGCGGATGAAGATCGTGTTCGACTGGGCGAAAGCCTCCGGCTATTGCAGCGGCGACAATCCGACCGACGGCGTCACCAAGGTCCTCCCGAAACACAAAGGCGAGAAGCAGCACTATGCGGCGTTGCCGTTCACAGACGTCCCGGCGTTTATCGCCTCGCTGCGGACGGAACCGCGCACCAGTGATGTCGTGCGGCTCGCGTTCGAGTTCCTGATCTTGACCGCCACCCGTACCAACGAAGTGCAACAGGCCACCTGGTCCGAAGTGGATCTCGCCGCCCGCACGTGGACGATTCCAGCCGCCCGCATGAAGAGCGGCCGCGAACATCGAGTGCCGTTGTCGGCGCGGGCCGTCGAGATCCTGACGCACGTCCGCACGCTCATCGCTGGCGAGGGTTTCGTCTTCCCCGGGACGAAGCCGGGCAAGCCGATGGACAATACAAACTTCCAAAAAGCGACCGGCCGCGTCACGACCGCGGCGGTCACGCCGCACGGCTTCCGCAGCGCCTTTCGGGATTGGACCGAAGAGAAAACCACGACGCCGCGTACCGTCGTGGAATCGGCGCTCGCGCATGTCGTCCGCGACAAGACGGAAGCCGCCTATCGCCGCACTGATCTGTTCGATCGACGCCGCGAGTTGATGGATCGCTGGGCGCAGTTCGCGACCGGCACGCCCGCGACGATCATCGCGATCAGCGCCTAGGCTTCCCCTTCTGCCGCAGCGTCTCGTTCTCCTGAATCTCGACCAGTGGCGGCGCAACACCGGGACGCCTTTACACAAGCTCCCGTACTGACACCGGCATCCGCGCAAGCTCGTCGAGACTGACGCGAGGCAGGGACAGGTCCTCGCCGTGCCCGTCGTCGGGCAGATCCATGAACAGGATGCCGGTCACCGATCGATCACGGACAAACGACGTGAGCAGCCCCACGTCGGAGGGGTGCAACCTGATCGAGATGTTGGTTTGGACTCCGTGCTCGTCAGTCCCACAGGACAGACTGAGCGACGAGTGGCGGGGAAAGAACGAGACGTACGCGCGGAACGGACGGAGGGGCGCCACTACGTGCGCTGCGTGGCGGATCAAGTCGCGCGCGTCCCCGGAGAACGGGAGTCGGCAGCGCCGCACGGTCCGCTCTACACGCGTGTCGGGCTGCCACGTGTAGACCCTGGCGAGGCGGGTCGGTACTGACGACCGCCGAGCCGCGGCGTGTGGGCGAGAAGTGCGAACGCGCGGAGATGACATCGAGGCCTCCAGTCGTTGCGAGGCCGGCGGGGCGTGCAATACTGCGCGCGAGCCCGTCGGCGGTGATGCGCTGACGCTGCTCAGGGGCGCTGCGGGCTTTCCTACCGTCCCGCGGTGCCCCGATTCAAGCTCTGGATCCTACCTCACGGCTTGCCCTGGTGCGACAGGTCGGCCGCCTTCAATAATCGGCGGAACGCGACCCGGGCCAGCGTCGACAGCGAGACTCGCTGCTGCGCCGCGAGCTGGCCGAGCGCGTCGTATTCCTTGGACGGCACTCGAACCGTCATGGAGACGGCGGGATCGTGCGGATCGAGGGGGCGTCGGCCGGGGCGGGCCACGCCGCCGAGTCTACTGCAGCCCGGCGAGCACCGCCGCGACTTCTCGGCGCGTCCACTGCTCGACATGGACGACCAGTACGCGGACGTCATAGCCCAGTTCCGGGCCATACCGATCGTCGAGCGCCGCGAGGACCGTGGTGAGCGGCGGGCTCGGGTGCACGGCGAGCGGATCGACCGGGTCCGGCAGGTCGCACGCGTCGAGGTTCTCGGCCGCGAACGCCGCGATCAAGTCGGCCAGGTCCTCGCGCAGCTCGCGCCGCTCCGCCGCGGTCACGGCACCGGCTCCCGCGTCGACGCGCGATCGGCCTGCAGGTCGAGCACGGCGGCGCGCAGGTCTTTCACCTGGTCGCGCAGCTCGAGCTGGGCGCGCAGCCCCTCGACCGTCGCCGCCAGCGCCGTGATCGTGTCGCCCTGCGTCCGAAGCTGCGCCTCGAGCGCCGTGAGGCGGGCGGCCCCGGGGGCGATCGCCCGCTTCAGCACGACGAGCACTTCATCGCTGTAGCGATCGAACACCTTCACCAGCGTTGCCGACGAGACGCCGGGTGCGGGCTTCGGCGGCCTTGGGGGCGGGTCGGCCTTGATGGTCAGTGCCTCGTCGAGCGCCCGCGTGCCGTAGTAGAACTCGTAGCTCTGGCGTTCGTCCGTGGTCAACGTGGTGGGCACGCCGCCCCTGATCTTCAGCGACGCGCTCTGCAGCAGCGCCTGGTCGACGGCGTTCATGGTCACGCCACCGTCAGCGTCTGCACGGCGTTCGCGTTGACCTTCTGCCACCACAACCGCCGGTCGACCCTGAACCCGACATGGTTCGTCTGCCACAGCGACGTGAGCACGGTCGCGCCGGTCGGCGGCGCCGCGGCGTCGTTCAACTCCACCGTCGCCTGTTCGCTCACGTCGATCGTCCCGCCGTCGTCGCTGTAGATGACCGCGGCGGCATCGAGCGCGACGACCAGCGATCCCGCGGCGGGGCTCGGATACACCGGCACGCCACTGAACGTCCCGCCCGCGACCGTCAGCGCCGGGTCTTTGGCGGCAAGTTCGACCACCACGGCAGGCGCAGCAATCAGCGCCGGACGCTGCGTCTCTGGCCGACCGGCGAACAGCGCCGCCAGGAGTTCGCGCACCTGCTCCGGCAGCGTGGTGGCTGTCGGCGTGATTGGCGTGGAGGTGTTCGTGATCGACGCCGGCGATCCGTTCGGCACCAGCGCCACCGCCGGATCGAGGAACTGCTGATCCGAGAACTGCACCGCGCCGCCCGTGAGCGCCGTCGCCACGACGCCTTCCGTGCCGGGCGCCAACTTCACCAGTTCCCGCGAGAGCGCGACGATCCCGCTGATCGTGCCGGGCGGGTTCGTGACCGAGGTGAAGTCGATCCGCCCGGCCGGCTTCGGCTGCCCTTGGAGGACCCACGCGTACGTCCCGAGGGCCGCCTGCACCGGCGTCGGCACCTTGAACGGGACCCGGCGCAGCCCGAGGCGATCCGGCAGCGTCTGCTGCTGGATGAGCGTGATGATCGGGTCGGTCGACGGCGGGAGCAGCGCCGTGCCGCCGTCGGTCGTGGTCACCGGGAGGACCGCGGCCTTGCGGCGCAGCTCGACTTGTTCCGCGAGGAACGCCGGGTGGCTCGTGCCGTGCGTGGCCTTGGTCGCGAGCCAGCGCACGGCATCAGTGGTCGCCTCGAGCTGCCGCTTGCGCTGATCCAGGGCGTCGAGCACTTCGTAGCGGCGGGTCAGGTCCGATAAGCGTTCAGTCGTCCGCATAGTAGGCAGCATTCGACACCCGCACGGGCGCCGGGACAAGAGCCTCTGCGGGTTCTCACCGGCAGAACTCGCACTGCCAGATCAGCCCGTCGCGGTCCTCGCCGATCCGCCGCACGCGCACAGGCCCGGCCGCGCGGCCTTCCCCCTGGCGCAAATAGTGGCCCAGCGACCGCGCCGTCGTGATGCCCGCCGCGGCGAGCGCCTGCGCCAGCACCGGATTGATCCGCGCGTGCGCCACGATCTCGGCGGCGTTGAACATGCGACCCTGCACCGCCGTCGCGATAACCGCCAGGAGCACGACGCGCGAGCGGCGGCGTGGCGGCGCCAAGTCGGCCCGGAGCCCGCGCAGCTCCGCGAGCACAGCCCGCAGCAGGGCCGCGAGCGGCTCGTCGTGATCGGTGTCAGGGGCGACCGGCGGTCGAGGCACAGCGGTCGGCATCTACACCGCACGTGGGACAGGCGAGGTCACTGTCGGCGGCCCGCTGTGGAACAACCCATGCCCCCCAAGACACTCGAACAGCCGGATACCCGGGCCCGGCCTCGTTGGATCCATACACACGGTGATGTGGGTCACGGGCGACAGCGGCTGTCCGCACCGCGGACACGGCGGCGCCGGCCGGGGCTCCGCGGCGCGCGTCGGCGGGACGCGGATGGCACCGGGGGCGATGGCAGCGTTGGTCACGCCAGCTCGCCCCGCCACTTCGAGGGCGGCGCCACGGCGGGCGCCGCGATGTCCGCGGCCGGGAGCGGCAGCGCCGCCAGGACGGCCAGGAGCGTCCGCTGCGTCGCCCGCTGCTCCTTCGGTTCCGCGCGCTGCGCCTCCACTTGCGTGAGCAAGAACCCCGCTTCTCTGAGCAACGCCCAGGTCGCCGGCGTCCACCCCTGATAGCTCCGCCAGCACTCCTCTACGAACGCCTGCCCGTGCCCGTCGAGCCCCTCGAGGAGCGGCGACGGCACCGACCGACGCGGCAACCGCGCCGGGCGCCACGCCAGCGCCGGCGGCCGCGGCCCCGAACGCGGCGTGGTGCCGCGCATCCGGTGCTCCTCCGGGGAGAGCTTGTTCCAGCCACCCGAGCGCCCAGGTCTGCCACTCATTCACGCCTCCGTGCGGTCAGGGTCGGTCCCCGGTCGTCCCGCTGTGAAATACTGGATTCGCTGCAAATTGCTGCGCGTCGC
>Ga0137314_1000547_pt1 | contig 10907 bp, 9 predicted proteins | sample EasRivERMZT199_2_FD_102289 | JGI IMG/M metagenome (GOLD analysis project Ga0137314, IMG submission 102289) | Soil microbial communities from meander-bound floodplain in the East River, Colorado, USA - East River MetaG ERMZT199_2 | ecosystem: Environmental > Terrestrial > Soil > Floodplain ... | reverse complement strand
CCGCCAACCCGACGAATCCCGCACGTCGACGAGCTGGCGGATTCCCGTGGACCCGAGTGAGAGCACCGCGTGCGGAGCGTTTCCGTCGAGGTGCGTGAGCAAGGCGACCGTCGGCACGCGCGGAAATTCGCGGACCATCGCCGCTACGCCGGCGCGTGCATGTTGATCGCATCGCGTCACCGACACGAGGACCGCACTCGCCCGATTGTTCTTGATGTCCCGGACCAGCTCGACGATGGAATCCCGGTGCAGGGCGGCGTACGAACCCTCCCCCGCAGCGTCTACGTGAATGCGCTCGAGCGGCGTGAGCATCGTGGCGACCGGAAAGAGCGGCGTTTGACCTGAAGCGTCCGGCATGGCTGACCCGTGGAGAACGTCGGCGACGGCACGCCCTCATCGGCGGTTTAGGCGTCGCCAAGGTGTCATGGGGACGTCATCGGGGCGTCATCCGCGGCAGGAGTGCACGAATTGACTGTGGGCGTTAACTTTAGGTCAGTTCGAGTTTGCCGACCGGGTGGTCGCGACAGGCGTTCTCGTAACGCCTCGTCGAGGAAAGTCCGGGCTCCAATGGGCGCGCTGCCAGGTAATTCCTGGGCGCCAGCGGCGAAAGCCAATGGCGACGGATAGTGCCACAGAAAACAACCGCCGACGGCCTGACCCGAGCTCCGGAGGAGTGAGGGCAACCAGGACGGGCAAGGGTGAAAAGGTGGGGTAAGAGCCCACCGCGCGGCTGGCAACAGACGCGGCCGGGTAAACCCCAGCGGGAGCAAGGCCAAATAAGCAGTGAGAGGTGCCCACCTCGCTCAAGACACTGCGGGTAGGCTGCTAGAGGGCGCGGGCGACCGCGCTCCGAGAGGAATGACCGCCGGGACGATTTCGTCCTACAGAACCCGGCTTACAGGTCGGCAGCTCGAGCTACAAATCGTCGTCCGCGACGGGACGGCGCATCTCGGATGTTCGTGGGGCCTGCATCAGGCCCTGCGACGGCATCCACCGTCCCGAGAGAACCTGGCCCAACACGCGCCAGATGAGTCGGACCATCATCACGAGGCCAACCAGAACGAGCAGGGCGAAGGCGAGCGTGATGATCGGGTGATGCCAGATCCCCACCGCGACCGCGGCGACCAACCCGAGCTCGACGCTGTTGGTCAAGCCGTTGGTCACCGGTTCCGGAGAGGCATCGATGGCATACCGGAGACCCAGCTTCGTCGTGTGCGTGGTGATCGCGAGCGCTCCGCCGAGCAGCGCGGCAACGAGGACGATGACGGGATCGGCGTGCCACGCGGTGGCGGCGGCAAGCACCGCGGCCGCGGGGGGGCGGATGAGACTGTGCACCGTCTCCCACGCGGATGAGACGCCGGGAATGAGCGTCGCGACGAACTCGATGACGTACAGGGCGCCGGCGATGCCGATGACCCAGATGCTGCCGAAGCCGACGATGGTGCTCGGCACTCCGGTGATCCAGCCGAGGCGAATAGCCAACCCGGTCACCGCCACCGCGGCGTAGAGATTCAACCCGGCGGCGTAAGCGAGTCCGAGTCCGTGCAGCAGCGTGATGAAGCTATTCACTGCGACGGCCCCTCCCGGCGGGGGTTAGCGGCGCTCAGTCGAGCAAACGCAGCGGCATGACGAGGCAGAGGTACGTTGCTGGATCCGACCAACCTTCAGGCTCCAGCGTCGCCGCGCGCTCCGGCGCCTTGAACGTGAGCCGCACTTCGTCGGTCGGGATGTAGCGAAGGATCTCAAGGAGATAGTTCGCGTTGAAGCCGATGTCGAGGGGATCCCCCGTATATCTGACCGCCAATTCGTCCTGTGCTTCGCCGAGGTCGGGAGTCTGCACGCTGAATTTCAGCATGCCCGCGTTGAACGAGAGTCGAATGCGGTGCGTCTGGTCGGACGCGATGATCGACATGCGTCGAAGCGCGGCCGTGAGCGCGGTTCGATCGGCGATGGCCACGCGATTGTTGTCGCGCGGAATTACCTGGTCGTAGTTGGGATAGGGTCCCTCGATCAGGCGCGTGAAGACCGCGGTGAAGGGCAACCGAAATCCAAGATGGTTGTCACCGCGCGCGTTTTCGAGCTCCTCGTCATCCGGGAAGAGGCGACGAATCTGATCGAGCGCTTTCGGCGGAACGATGAGATCGTTGGAAGGAGCGCCGGACGACTTGATAGGCATTTCCATCTTCGCGAGACGGTGCCCGTTTGTCGCGACCATGCGCATCATGTCGGCGCGAAGCTCCCAGAGAACGCCGTTCAGGATGGGACGACTTTCTTCGGTCGACACGGCGAACGACGTGTGCTGGATGAGTTTCTGCAGATCACCCGACCGAATCCGCCAGCTCTCGTTGAATCGTACGCCGGGAAGACTCGGGAACTCGTCGCGAGGAAGACCAAGGATCTTGAAGTGCGACCGCCCGCAATCGAGGGTCACCCGCTGTTCGCCAACCGCGGCGAGACGCACCGGCGCCGGTGGCAGCTCGCGCGCGATCTCACTGAGCTTCTTCGCCGGGACTGTGATCGCGCCGGTGGCTTCGACATCTGCGGTGACTTCCGTGGTGACTGCGATATCGAGATCGGTGCCGGAGAGACGGATGCCTTTTTCCGTCGCTTCGAGCAGAATGTTCGCGAGCACCGGCAGTGTCGTTTTTGCCGGGATGCTCGCGGTGACCGCGGCAAGACCTTCCTGCAATTTTTCTCGGGAGATCGTAAACCGCATCACCGTTCCTCTGAGTTGTGCAAAACCTCGACGCCTTACTAAAGCTCTTTAGAAAATCTAGAAACTAGTAGCAGTAGTAGCGACTGTTGAGGGCGTGGAAAACCGCTGGAAGTTACACCCAATCAAGCAGTTCGGATATGCCTGCTGGTGTGGATCGTTTGTTGGTGGGCCGAAGTTATCAGCATGGAGTCTCCGCGCCGGGTGATCCATGCGCCCCGCTGTGGAAAACAACCGCGCACATGTTCAATTCCGAAGAGTTTCCAACGCCACCTGGAGCTTGGCCAGGCGCTGTCCGAAGCTCGGGTCTTCGGTCCTCATGGCGACCACGCGCTCCAGACTGTGGATCACCGTCGAGTGGTCGCGCCCGCCGAATGCGCTCCCGATCTCGACGAGCTGCATCCCAAGGAGCTCCCGCATCAAGAACATCGCGACTTGCCGGGGGACGGTGAGGTTTTTTGTCCGGGTTTTCGAGCGTAGCCCCTCGGTCGTAACCCCCCACTCCTTGGCGACTGCAGTTTGGATGGCGTAGGTGTTGAGCGCGGGCCCACCCAACGGGGTGCCGTCGGCGGGTTTGAGCTTGTCGCGGAGGGCCTCGCGCGCCACCTCGACGGTGATCTCCCGGTGCTTGAGCGAAGCATACGCCAGGAGCTTGATGATTGAGCCCTCGAGCTCGCGCACGCTCGACCGAACATTTTCGGCGACGAACCGAATGACGTCTTCGGGGATCGTCATCTCGAGGTGCTCGAGATGCGCTTTCTGGCGAAGGATCGCTATCCGATGCTCGAGATCGGGGAGCTCAATGTCGGCGACCATCCCCCACTGAAACCGGCTGACGAGACGTGCCTCGAGCCCGGGGATCTCGGACGGCGGGCAATCGCTGGTCAGGACGATCTGGCGTCCGCCCTCGTACAGCGCGTTGAACGTGTGGAAGAACTCTTCCTGCATCGCCTGCTTGCCCTTGAGGAACTGCACGTCGTCGACAAGGAGCAGGTCCGTTTCGCGAAAGCGCCGCCGAAAATCCGCGGTCGTGCGATTCTGAATGGCGGCTACGAGTTCGTTGGTGAACTGCTCGGTGCCGATGAACGTGATGCGCGTGTCCGGGTGACGCAGGACGATCTCGTGTGCGATTGCCTGCATCAGGTGGGTTTTGCCGAGCCCGGTGTCGCCGTAGATGAAAAGCGGGTTGTAGACTTTTCCTGGTGCTTGGCCGACGGCATGGGCTGCGGCGGCGGCGAGCTCATTCGATTTACCGATGACGAAGTAGTCGAACGTATAGCGGTCGTGTAATGGTGGCGAGTTGGTGCCGTTGTTCTGGCTCTGATTGGGCGACTGACGCTGGGCAGGTGGAGCAACGAAGAAATCCATCTGCGGTCGCGTTCGACGCTCCTCTGTCACCTTGAACACCACCGCGAGCGGGTGGCCCAGCGCAACCGGAGCAAGCCCCGCCAGCATGTCCGAGTGCTTCGACTCGTTCCAGTCAGCGGCGAACTGATCGGGTGCCCCGACGTAGATAGTATGCCCGTCCAGCGATAACGCCTCCGTCGGCTCGAGCCACGTCTTGAACGTTTGCTCGGGCAACTCTTGGCGCGCGCGGTCGAGCAGGCGGCTCCAAGCTTCGTGTGCAGTCAGCGTCATGTCGGGGCGCGGGAACGTCGACTCGCGGGGGAGCGAAGCTAGAGGCGCAATGTGGAAAAATCAATGCGCGCGCAGAAACGTGTCGAGCCCGCCGTTCCAGCCGCGCGTCTCGAGCGCTCGAGTCCGCGGGCGCCGCGCGAGCCCCCACGCTACATCACTTGATCCATCCCACTGCGCCAGATAGTTTTACCGGTCTTCATCACACGCAACACCGCATCTGGTATCGGAGCTCTCAATGGGCAAGCCCACATATCGTCCCCGAAACAAGCGCCGCATCAAGACCCACGGATTTCGCGCGCGCATGGAAACCAAATGGGGACGCCAAACGCTCAGTCGTCGCCGCAAGAAGGGTCGCAAGAGTCTCACGGTCAAGCTGCCGAGCAAGTACGCCGGCGCGTAGCGAAGGCTTTGCGTTCCCACGTCGCGAACGGCTGACCCGGGGATCCGATCTGCAAGCGGTCATACGAGAGGGGAAGCGAATTCGGACCGTGCATCTCGATGTCCGAGTCCTCGCTTCCCCTCTGTCTCATCCGCGCGTAGGCATCGTCGTGCCGCGACACCGCCAGACTGCCGTCGATCGAAACCGGCTCAAGCGCCGCCTTCGCGAGTTCGTCCGCATCGATTTGCTGGGCGCGCTTCGCCGCCGCGGCGCCGTGGATGTCGCCATTCGAGCACGGGCGGACGCGTACGCCGCAACGGTCCCCGCGCTTCGCGCCGACGTCGAGCGAATCCGCGAGCGGCTCGCCGAGCCTGAGACAGGGGAGTAAACGGCGCGTGCGCACGGCACTGGTACTCTTGGTGCGCGGCTACCAAGTGGCAATCTCGCCGCTTCTGCCCGCCTCTTGCCGCTATTATCCGAGTTGCTCGGCGTACGCCATCGAGGCGATCGAGCGACACGGCGCGATTCGAGGGAGCTGGCTCGCGCTTCGGCGCATTGCGCGATGCCACCCGTTTCGACCTGGCGGCTATGACCCCGTTCCCTAGGGATTCACGTTTCGTGCATGGATAAACGCACTCTGCTGGCGCTCGCGCTCATGGCGCTCGTCATCGTCGTGACGCCGATGGTGTTTCCAGGCGCCAGGCGCACGACGCCTCGCGCGGCGGACACGACAAGACCGTCCGCGCCCCCAACTGCGACGACGATCGTCGAAGCACCGCCGACTCCAGTAGCGGCGCCGTCGCGGCCGCCTTCAACGGCGCCGGTGCTGTCGCGGCCAACCGCTGCCGAGACCACGGTCGTCAGCACGGCGCGAGTGCGATACGCGCTCGTGTCGCCGGGCGCGGCGCCACTGTCCGTTCAGCTCAGGGGTTATCGCGATCTGCGACCGGGTGCCAGCGACACCATGGCGCTCGGCGAGACGAACGCGCGACTGCTGCATTACCGTCTCGCGCTGGGCAAAGATACGGTGAACCTGGACACGGTCGCGTTCACGCGACAGGAATCCGGGCCGATGGTGCGGTTCACAAGTGCATCGCCCCCGGTCACCATCGCATACACACTGTCGCAGGACGGCTTCGTGACGTCGGTGCGCGGTTCCGTCGCCAACGCCCCGACGAACTCGAGTCTTCTCGTCGACCTCCCGCAGTATCTGCGATCGGGCGAAGCCGACACACTCGACGACGAGCGCCATCTCGCCTACGGCTACAAGCTGAATCGGCGCGATGTCTCGAGCGTTTCGTTCGGCAAGCTCGAACCCGGCGCGACGAAGGTGGATTCCGGTGCGATCACGTGGGTCGCGGTTCGGAACAAGTACTTCCTGGTGGCGCTCGTTCGACCGGCCGACACACTCGCTTCGAACGACTTTCGCACGTTCGCCATGCGAGGTGCTCCGCGCACCGGAAAGACGGCGAACCGGGCGATGGCGGTCGCGGTATTACCCCTCACAACGGACGGTCGATTCGGGTTCGACCTCTACGCGGGTCCGCAGTCGTGGGATCATCTCCACGCGATCGGCAACGAGCTGGAAAACGTGAACCCGTATGCCGGGTGGCTTCACGGCGTCGTCCAGCCGTTCGCGACGATCGTCATGCGCGTTTTGCTGTGGATGAAGCGCACGATGAACGTGAATTACGGGTGGGTGCTCGTCATCTTCGGCGTGGTCATTCGACTCCTGCTTTGGCCGCTCAACCAGAAGGCGATGCGCACGAGCATCGCCATGCAGCGGCTGCAGCCCGAGCTCGCCGAAGTTCAGAAGAAGTACAAGACCGATCCCGACAAGCAACGCGAGGCGCTGGTCAAGTTGTACCAGGCGCACGGCATGAGTCCGTTGAGTCCGCTCCTTGGCTGCATGCCCATGTTGCTGCCGATGCCGGTTTTGTTCGCGCTCTATTTCGTCTTCCAGAACACGATCGAGTTTCGCGGGGTTTCGTTCCTGTGGCTGCCCGACATCTCGTTGCGCGATCCCCTGTACATCACGCCGCTGGTGATGGGCGCTTCGATGTTCGCTCTCTCGTGGATCGGCATGCAAGCGGCGCCGCCGAATCCGCAGACGAAGATGATGAGCTACATGATGCCGGTGATGTTCACGTTCTTTTTCCTCAACTTCGCGGCCGGTCTGAACCTGTACTACGCAGTGCAGAACGTGGCGGCGCTGCCGCAGCAATGGCTGCTCGCGCGCGAACGACAGAAGTCGGGCCCGGACCCAGGACGACCGAAACGATGACGCGACGGCGCCAGCGTGGTGGACACACCGCGGCGCCGTCGCCCTCGTGTTGCGGGGAGTGGGTCGCGTGAAGGTCACGTACGTCGGTCATGCGACTGTCCTCGTTGAGGTCGGCGGCGTTCGCTTCCTCACCGACCCGAACTTCGACCGCAAGCTCGGTCGCGTCCTTCCGCGTGTCTCGGCGCCGGGGATTGCGCTGAACGAGCTGCCGACGCTCGACGCGCTCCTCCTGACCCACGCGCACGCCGACCACCTGTCGTTCGACTCGCTCGACAGACTTCCCCGAGACGTACCGCTCTTCGCGCCGCCGATGGTCGCGCGCTGGCTCGACCGCCTCGGCTACCGCCACGCCGTAGAGCTGGCGCCTGGGGGCTCGGCGACCGTCGGCGCCGTGACGATCCACGCTGCCAGCGCGACCCACCGCGGCAACCGCTATGGCTTCGACCGCTGGCGCAGCAATGCCAGCATGTACCTTCTCGACACCGGCGCCGAGAGCTGTTTCTTCGCTGGCGATACCGCTCTGGTGGAGGACACGCACCACCTGGTCGAGCGGGTTCTGTGGAGTGGGCATCGTGAACTCGACCTCGCGCTCCTGCCGATCGGGTACGCCCCGTGGTGGAAGCCGGGCTTTCGACGCGGCCACCTCACCCACGACGACGCGCTCGAGCTATTCGAACGACTGCGCGCTCGCGTGATGGTGCCGTACCACTGGGGCACATTCCGGCACGTGACATCGACGGCGCATGACGCGATCCGCCGCTTGCGCGATCGACTGGAGTCGCACCATCTGAGCGACGCCGTCAACATCCTCGAGCCGGGTGAGGCGCTGGAGCTCGGCGCCAACATATCCTGAACGGGATGACCGCTCCCCTGCGATCCGTGCTGGACCTGTCCGAGACGATCGTCGCACAGGCGACGGCGCCGGGTCGTGGTGCGCTGGCGATCGTTCGCGTCTCCGGGCCGGCGGCGCACACAATTGCTCGCGCCGTTCTCTCGCGCTGGCCGGACGAGCCACGGACCGCGGTACGCGCCAACGTGCGCGACGCCGCCGGGGTGGAGCTCGATCAGGCGGTGGTCGTCCGGTACGATGCACCCGCGTCGTTCACCGGCGAGCACGCCGTGGAGATCGTGACCCATGGCGGCGCTCTCGTGCCGACGACGGTGCTTGCGGCGCTCATTGCCCAGGGCGCGCGCCAGGCGCAGCCGGGTGAATTCACGCGCCGTGCGGTGCTGAACGGAAAGCTCGACATTCTGCAAGCCGAGGCGACGGGCGATCTCGTGGCGGCGACGTCGCGAGCAGCGCAGCGCGTGGCGCTCCACCAGCTCGACGGTGGTCTTAGCCGCCGGGTGCTCGCGTTGCGCGACGACCTCTTGGCGCTCGAAGCGCTCATCGCCTACGACATCGACTTCCCCGAAGAGGACGACGGACCAATTCCGCCTGCCCGGATCCTTGCCGCCGCCGACGCGGTCATCGGCGCGCTCGAGGCTCTGCAGGCGACTGCGCGAAGCGGCGAATTGGTGCGCGATGGCGCTCTTGTCGTGTTGGCGGGCGCCCCCAACGTCGGGAAGTCATCGCTGTTCAATGCGCTCCTCGGACAGGCCCGCGCGATCGTCACCGACATTCCCGGCACAACACGCGACGCCATCGAGGCAGTAATCGACACGCCGGCGGTCCCTCTCAGGCTCGTGGACACCGCTGGCCTCCGTGCCACGGACGACCCGGTCGAGCGGCTCGGCGTCGAGGTCAGCACGTCATATCTCGCTCGAGCCGCCGTGGTGCTCGCCTGCGGCGACGATCAGCAGACGCTCGCGCTGGCGCGCGATGCGGTGGCTGGGCATTCGAGCGCACCAATGCTACTGGTTCGTACCAAGATCGACCTCTCCGCGCAGCCCGCGGCGCACAATGGTGCCATCGGTGTGAGCGCCGAGACAGGAGAAGGGCTCGGCCCTTTGCTGGAGGAGATCGGCCGCGTGCTCGGCGCATCGGGCGGCGCTCTCGAAGTGGACGCGCCGCTCCTCACTCACGCGCGCCAGCGCTACGCGGTGGAGCGTGCATTGGCGGAGGCGCGAGCCTTTCGCGAGGCCTGGCGCGAAGGGGGCATTCCGGCGCCGGTGGCCGCCGTGCACGTTCGCTCGGCGGTCTCCGTGCTGGAGGATCTCGTCGGCGCGATCGAGATCGAGGACGTGCTCGACGAGGTCTTCCGGCGTTTCTGCGTTGGAAAGTGACCGCGTCCGGTCCGCCCCTGCCGCTACGCCGTGACGGCGGCCGAGTCTCGAAGCGCCAGGATCTCGTCCGCCCGCGCCCGCACGGTCCAGGCTAGCCCGCGCGCGCGTACGGCGGCGTCGATCATCCGTGCGCCGAGGAAGTACCCGCTGCGCTCCGGCAGAACGTAGCGGTCGATCGTGCGCGACTCGTCGCTCATGCCGCCTGAGAGATAGCGCAGCCGGTAGCCAAGACCGGCGCGGTCGAGATGCTCGGAGACGGTGCGGGACAGCACGCCCTCCAGCTCCCGGACGCGGGCGTATTGGCGGCGGCCATACCCGAAGTATTCCCACGCCGCGTGTCCGGGGCTGATCGCCCGCGACGTGTGCACCGCCAGCCCCTCGTTGATCAACAGCTCGCGTAATGGCACGCGACGACCGGTCTCCCAGTACGAATAAGTGTTCGACTCGGCGACGACGTCTCGCATCTCGCTTCGGCTCGTCGGCGAGGTGTAGCGCACGACGTGAGCGATCTCGTGCCCTAGCCAGAGCGGAATGAGCTCCGGGTCCAGTCCCAGGCCCTGCGTCTCCTCGTTGGTCGTTCCGGTGAAATGCTCGAGGCACACGAAGGCGATTCCCCGTCCATCGACGACCAGCTCGCCGGCGTTCGCCGCGCCGACGCCGACCATGAGCACGACGTCCAGGTCGCAGTCGATCGACAGCAACTCACGACACTCCTGCTCGGCGGTTCGAGCGAGCGAAACGACATCGGTGCGGTCGAGCGTTTCGCGCAAATCGGACCGGTCGGCGAGGATCGTGCTCCTCGCGATGTCGAGGAAATGCGGGCTTTCCGGGTCGATGACGTAGTTGTGCCAGTACGGCTCGAGAATCTGACGGTGTGCGTCGAAGTAGCGGTGATAGGCGGCGATGCGATCGGTGCTGTTGAGAACGGCAAAGAAGTCTGGCAACAGATTGATCAGCATGCGACCGGGGCGCGGGAGACGGCGAGGCGGCGCGACAATCGTCGGAGACGCGGGCGGAATGATAGTGGCGTCCGGAAACAGGTACAAGAGCGCCGACGGGCTCCGCAAACTGGCACAGTTTTTCCCTTGATCGAGGGTGCAAGGTCGCTGAGAAGCCGACGAGGCACCGATGACTACGCTGCAGCAAATTGAGTTGCAATGCCCGATCTGTGAGACCCGCTTTCGCTCACAATCGGTTGTATCCACGAATTCTTTCGGAGGAAAGCGCACCGATTTTCACGAGCGCGCTGCGGGAACGCAGCCGCTGCCCTATCTGATCCACAGCTGCAACCGCTGCGGCTACGCTGGCGCCGATCGCGATTTCACCGAGGAGGCCGAAGTATCCCCGGTGCTCAAGGAGCGCGTTTGGAATGAGCTGGCGCCGGTCATTACGTCCGGAACGTTGACGGGTTCGGAGAAGTACGAAGCCGCGGCGAAGGTCGCGGACTGGCAGGGAATGGAATCGCGACATGTTGCTGACCTGCTGCTGCGGGCTGCGTGGTGTTGTGTGGATGAGGGGGACGTCGAAGCCGAGCGGTTCTTTCGCCGGAAAGCCTCGTGGAAGTTTCAGGAGGCGTTGGAGAGCTTCGACGGTGTGGCGCGCGACGAACGAGCAGTGCTGACCTACTTGGTCGGCGAACTGTGGAGGCGCGTAGGAGACGTCAACCT
>Ga0137314_1000545_pt1 | contig 10941 bp, 6 predicted proteins | sample EasRivERMZT199_2_FD_102289 | JGI IMG/M metagenome (GOLD analysis project Ga0137314, IMG submission 102289) | Soil microbial communities from meander-bound floodplain in the East River, Colorado, USA - East River MetaG ERMZT199_2 | ecosystem: Environmental > Terrestrial > Soil > Floodplain ... | reverse complement strand
CGATCGGTGGCGTCATTCTGCTGGCGCTCTATCAAGGAGCGTTTCCTGCCATTGGGGCGCTCATCAGTAGCCGTTTGATCAACCGCGCCGGGGTTGCCGGGATCTTCCTCGTCCCGGCCGCGTGGGTCGCTACGGAGTACTTCCGCGGAGTCGCGTTCGGGGGATTTCCCTGGGTGCCCCTCGGCGACAGCCAGGTCACGGTCCTCCCGGTTGCGCAGCTTGCGAGCGTCCTCGGCATGTACGGGGTGTCCCTGCTGGTAGCGTTCGTCAATGCCGCAATCGCGTATGCGATGCTCACAGCTGGCCGTGCGCGCATGTCTGCCCTGGCCACCACCGCCGTGGTGCTCATCGCGACCGCCGCATGGGGCAGCCTCCGGATCGCGGACGGATCGCTGACGCGCATGGGTACGGCCATTCGAGTCGGCTTGATCCAGGGGAACATCGCGCAGGAAGACAAATGGAAGGCGGGTGAAGCGCGCCGCATCTTCACGACGTACATCGCGATGACGCGCGACGCCGTACGCCGCGGCGCCGAGTTCGTCATCTGGCCCGAATCGTCGACGCCGTTCATGTTCGAGGAGGATCCCGTCGGGCAAGCTGCGATCCGCGAGCTCGCGCGCGAGCTGCACGTGCCGATTCTATTCGGGAGCGATCAGGAGGTGCATGGCGCGACCCCGGCGCTGTATAACGCCGCGTTCCTCATCGGGCCCGATGGCACGACGCTCGGTGTGTACCGCAAGATTCATCTCGTGCCCTGGGGCGAGTTCATCCCGCTGAAGCGATGGCTGTACTTCGTTTCGCCGCTCGTCGATAGTTTTACCGACTTCTCGCCCGGTACGACAATGGTCATGTTGCCCGTCGGTTCGCATTTGGTATCCACGGCCATCTGTTACGAGGTCGTCTATCCGTCGCTCATTCGACAGGCGGTGCAAGCCGGCAGCGAGCTGGTGACAACGATCACCAACGACGCGTGGTATGGAAACTCATCGGCGCCGTACCAGCATTTCCAGCTGGCGTCGATGCGCGCCATCGAACAGGGGCGGTACATGGTGCGCGCCGCAAACACGGGTATCAGCGGCATCGTCGATCCGTACGGGCGAGTCGTGCAGCAGTCGGCTATCTTTGAACAGTCGGCGCTGGTCGAACAGGTCCGATTTCTGACGATCCGGACGGCGTACTCGAAGATTGGCGACGTCGTGGCGTACGCGGCGATGGCGATCATCGCCGTGGCGCTCATTGTTGTCAGGCGGACCTGAAGGTCCGGCTCTACGTTTTGGTGAGTTTCGTAGAGGCGGGTCTTCAGACCCGCCTTGGGGAAATGTGTTTCGTAGAGGCGGGTCTTTAGACCCGCCCGGGGGAAATGTGTTTCGTAGAGGCGGGTCTTTAGACCCGCCTGTAGGAGGATTTCGTGGCAGTTGCTGTTGATGAACTCGTTCGGCGTTACGAGGACTTGAGCAGACGGGCGATGGAACTGCGGAGGCATCTTTGAGGGTGCACACCTGGATGAGCAGCTCGGGGAAGTAGAGTCCCGCACTGCCGCTCCCGATTTCTGGAGCAACCAGGCCGAGGCGCAGAAGGTCATGCAGCGCCGGCGGCGGCTCGAAGAGGACCGGACGCTGCTCGAGTCGCTGCGCCGCCGGACCGATGACATCAACGTCATGGTCGAGTGGGCCGCGGCGGGCGAAGAGGTCACCGCGGATCTGGCGCGGGCACTCGACGAGCTGCAGCAGGAAGTCGATGCGGCGGAGACGAAGAAGATGCTTGCCGGTGAACACGATCGCGCAAACGCGATCGTGACGATTCACCCGGGCGCGGGCGGCACCGAGTCGCAGGATTGGGCCGAGATGCTGCTCCGCATGTACTTGAAATGGTCCGAGCGTCGCGGATTCCGGCGCGAAGTCATTGACTACCAGCCGGGCGACGAAGCGGGCATCAAGAGCGTCACGTTCACACTGACCGGTGACTATGCCTTCGGGTTGATGTCGGCTGAGGCCGGCGTCCATCGTCTCGTGCGCATTTCACCCTACGATCAGGCCGCGCGGCGCCACACCTCGTTTGCGTCCGTGTTCGTCTGGCCCGAGCTTCCCGAGGACGTTGACCTCCAGGTCGAGGATAAGGACCTGCGGATCGACACGTACCGATCCAGCGGCGCCGGCGGCCAGCACGTCAATGTCACCGATTCCGCCGTCCGCATTACACATCTCCCGACCGGCATCGTGGTGTCGTGCCAGAACGAGCGCTCGCAGCACAAGAACCGGGCGTCCGCGATGAAGGTGCTCAAATCGCGGCTCTACGACCTGAAGATGAAGGAAAACCAGTCAAAACTCGACCAGATCGCGGGCGCGAAGAAGGAAATCGGGTTCGGCAGTCAGATCCGCAGCTACGTGTTGCAGCCGTACCAGATGATCAAGGATCACCGCACGAAGATGGAAGTGGGCGACGTGAGCCGAGTCCTCGACTATGGCGACCTCGATCCGTTCATCAAAACGTACTTGTTGAAAAAAGCGAGCGGCACCCTCGGCGCGCCTGCGCCGGCCGACGAGGATTAGCCACGAAGGTCACAAAGACGATGTGAACCACGAAGGTCACGAAGAACACGAAGGAAAGCAGGACACAAAAACCTTTTTTACAAAAATGGCTTTGTGTTCTAACCTTCGTGATCTCCGTGTCCTTCCTGGTGAAAAACGTCTTAGTGCCCTTGACGGCGCTCGTGGCGCTCGCGGCTCTCCTAGGCGCGCAGCAGCGACGATTCACCGTCGTAGAAGCCTCGATCTCGGACATGCGCGTGGCGCTCCAGAGCCACCGCGTGACGTCGCACGAGCTGGTCCAGCAGTCGCTCACGCGAATCGCGCTGTACGAGGATCGGCTGAACGCGATCATCTACGTCAACCCGCATGCACTCGAAGAGGCGGACGAGCGCGACCGTGAGCGCGCCGCGGGACGGATTCGCGGGCCGCTTCACGGCATCCCGATCGCGCTCAAGGACAATATCCAGACGCGCGACATGCCGACCACCGGCGGTGCCCTCGCGTTCGCCGGCCTCATTCCACCGTACGACGCCACGGTGACAACAAACCTCCGCGATGCCGGTGCAATCATCATCGCAAAGACACAGATGACCGAGTTGGCGAACTGGGTGACTGTCGGGATGCCGGCGAATTACAACAGTCTCAACGGCTACGGGATGAATCCCTACGATCCGCGGCGCGACCCGCGTGACGGTCTTTCCGATGGTCGGCCGGTGCTGGCGACCGGAGGATCAAGCTCGGGCGTTGGAACGGCCGTGAGCTTCTGGGCCGCGAACGTGGGAACGGAGACGTCCGGCTCCATCCTGAGCCCCTCTAACCAGAACATGCTTGTCGGCATCAAGCCGACGGTCGGACGCGTGAGTCGCCACGGCATCATCCCCATCACGGCGGATCAGGACACCGCCGGCCCGATGGCGCGGTCGGTCAGCGACGCGGCCATCGTCCTTGGCGCGATGGAAAGCGGAACACCCGATCCTGACGATGCCGCCACCGCCGCGTGTGCCCCTCCGGCAGGGCGGGACTACACGCGATTCCTCGACCGCGCGGCGCTGAAAGGCGCACGTATCGGCGTGCCACGGGCCTTTTTCTACGACGCGGTTACGTCGGGACGCTCATCGGTCCCTCGAGGCGGCCTCACTGCCGATCAGCGCAAGGCGATGGATGATGCCCTCGCGGTCATGCGGCAGCAAGGTGCCGAGATCGTCGACCCGGCGGATATCCCGAGCATCGTCGACGCCGATCCCGCCAGGAACTTTCTCGACTGGAACGTCTGCTCGGGACCGGACAATGCGAAGGGGAAGGATGCGGACTGCTCGGTGACGTACAAGTACGGCATGAAGCGCGACTTCGGTCGTTGGCTGGCGCTTCTTGGCGACGCCGCTCCGCTGAAATCGCTGACTGCGCTCCGTGCGTGGAATGACACACACAGGAGCGCCGGCGCGCTCAAATACGGCCAGTCAAATCTCGACAACGCGGACGAGACAGACTTGCTTGCAGATCGGAACCGCTACGAGGCGGACCGCCGGAAGGATCTGTTCCTGACCGCGTCCCACGGCATCGATGAGGTGATGAAGGCGCAGCGGCTCGATGCGCTGGTCTTTCCCGCGCAGAGCGGGGCGGGAATCGCGGCGCGAGCCGCATATCCGACGGTCATCGTCCCATTCGCGACGGTGCCGAATACGCCGATGCCGGTGTTTCCCGCGGGTTTCGATCCGCGGCCGGCTCCGCATGGTGTGAGTTTTACCGGGATGGCCTGTAGCGAGCCGCGGTTGATTGCGCTCGCATACGCGTTCGAGCAGGCCAGCCGCCTTCGCGCGGCTTCGGCGGGCCAGGCGAGAGGGCGCGTCGCGCCGCCGTTGTTTCCGTAGTCGTGTTTCGTAGAGGCGGGTCTTAAGACCCGCCTCTACACTGACCTAATTTGACGCGGGAACGGCGGGTGGAACTGCAATGGCGCCCTGCGGCTGTGTGCCGCTGATAAACGCCTCGCTGATGCCCGAGTCGAGCGTGACGAAGACGATGTTGCCAGGCGCTTCAAACTCCGGCACGTTCTTACGATCGGCGCGCGTGTCGATGTAGGCCTTCATGAAGTCGATCCAGATCGGGAGCGCCGCCTGCGCACCGGTCTCGTTCTGCCCGAGCGGCTTCTTCTCGTCGTAGCCGACCCACACGCCGACAGTGATGTTCGGATCGAAGCCGATGAACCACGCATCGGTGTATTCGTCCATCGTGCCGGTCTTGCCCGCCAGCGGCCAATCGAGGCTTGCGGCGGCCGCGGCCGTCCCGCGCTGAACGACGCCGCGCAGCAGGTTCGTCATCACGAAGGCGGTATCGGCGCGGATGGCTTCGTGCGGTTCGGGCCGGTTCTCCTCGAGCACGTTGCCCTCGCGATCCGCGATGCTCACGATGGAGTACGGGCGCATCCGCACGCCCTGGTTCGGGAACGCGCTGTACGCGCTGGTCATGTCCCACAGCGTCTCTTCAACCGAGCCAAGCGCGAGCGAGAGATACGGCGGCATGTTTGGCGGCAGGCCGAACCGCGAGGCGACCTTGATGACATTGGCGGCGCCGAGCTCGGCGAGCGCCTTGACGGCCGGGATGTTGCGCGAGTCTTCGAGCGCCCAGCGCATCGTCACGGGCCCTTCGTACTTCTTGTCGTAGTTGAGCGGCTCATACGGCGGCTGGTTCGGGCCGGCGACCAACGAGATCGGCTCATCGACGAAGACCGACACAGGCGTGTATCCACGATCGATTGCCGTCGTATAGATGAACGGCTTGAACGAAGACCCGACCTGGCGCTTCGCCTGGGTCGCCCGATTGAACTTGCTCCGCGCGAAGCTGAAGCCGCCAACCATCGCGCGCACCTGTCCGGTCCGATTGTCGATTGCGAGAAGTGCCCCTTCGACCAGCGGGTCCTGTTCGAGTGCGATCGTCTGCGGTACGCCGCCCTTCATCGTCCGCATTTCGACCTGAACGAGGTCACCGACGCTGAAGAGATCAACCGCCGCGGTCTTCCGCGTCCACGCGAATGCGCTTTTCGGCAGCTCGACTTCGTGAGTGCCTATCCGCACGCGAGCGCTGCCATTTCCCCCTTTGGGCGCGACCGCCACCACGAGCGCTGGTACGATGTCGCCCTCGAGGATCGGCCTGTTCCACCGATCGGTCGTGAACGTATTCAGCGCGCGCTGTTCCGCGACGATGTTTCGCGCAGGCTTCCGGTAGCCGCGGTGACGCTTGTCGAGGCGTCGCAATCCGCGATCGAGCGCCCGATTGGCAGCCTCCTGCAGTTCGGCGTCGAGAGTCGTCTGCACGCGCAGCCCTGACTGGTACAGCGCGTCGGCTCCGTACTGCTGCTCGAGGGTCTTCCTGATCTCCTCGACGAAGTACGGCGCAATCGACGGTTCGGGACGCTGTTGTCCCTGCAGGACCAGCGGCCGCTGTTGCGCGTCGCGGGCCTCGTCGGCCGAGAGGTAGCCCTCTTCAGCCATCCGCTGCAGCACATAGTTGCGCCGCATCAGCGTGGCTTTCGGGTTGACGAACGGGCTCAGCCGACCAGGCGCCTGGACGATGGCGGCGATCACGGCCGCCTCTTCCAACGTGAGCTCCTTCGCTGGCTTGTCGAAGTACAGATGTGAAGCCGCTTCGACGCCATACGCGCCGTGTCCGAGATTGATCTGATTCGCGTATAGCGTGAAGATCTCCGGCTTCGTCAGCCGCTTCTCGATCTGCATCGCCAGAATCCATTCCTTGATCTTGCGCTCCGGCGATCGCTCGAACACGCCGCCTGCGGATCGGTACTGGCGCAGGAACATGTCGCGCGCCAGCTGCTGGGTGAGCGTGCTCGCACCGGCGCGCTCGCCGGTCACGATGTCTTTCAGGAAGGTGACGATGATGCGCGACATGCTCAACCCGAAGTGCTGGTTGAACCCTGCGTCTTCCGTCGCGATGATCGCGTTCCGCAACGCCGGCGCGATGTCGTCGTAGCCGACGACGACGCGGCGCTCGGTGGCGAACTCGCCGATCGTCTCGCCGTCGCGCGCGAGGAGCCTCGTGATGGTGTTGGGGCGATAGTCGTCAAGCGCGCTGATTGCGGGGATGTCCCCGGCAAACGCGAAGAGCACGCCGCCCAAGGTGCCAAGGAGCGCGGCGACGACGAACAGAATGACGAGGCCTGCCTGCTGGGCCACACGAACAACCACGCGGCGTCCGGGGCGCGGCTGCTGGTCGTTGTTCACCATCAAATTCAGTATAGCGGAGCGAATTGATTGATGCTCCTGTGCTTATCGGCTTGTGCGCCGCAATAAGTTGACTGCACTTGACTCAGATTTAATAATGTAAACGGCCTAAACATTGGCATCGGCGGTCGCGGACGTTGAGGGTCCGCGACGCCACAGGCACCGGTGCTCCGCGGACGAAGGACGCGACGACATGAGCAAAACCATCGGCATCGACCTCGGCACCACAAACTCCGTTGTGGCGGTGATGGAGGGCGGCGAGTCCGTTGTCATCACCAACCCGGAGGGGAGCCGCCTCACGCCCTCGGTCGTGGCGTTCACTAAGACAGGGGAGCGGCTGGTGGGTCAGGTGGCGAAGCGCCAGGCGGTGACCAACCCGGAGAACACCATCTTCTCCATCAAGCGGTTCATGGGACGGCGCTACGACGAGGTCACCGAGGAAATGAAGATGGTGCCGTACACCGTCACCGCGGCCGGCAACGACGTGCGCATCAAGATCCTCAACGAGGAATACGCTCCGCCGCAGATCTCCGCGATGATCCTCCAGAAACTGAAGCAGGCCGCGGAGGAGTACCTCGGCCAGCCCGTCACCAAAGCGGTCATCACCGTTCCCGCCTATTTCAACGACGCCCAGCGGCAGGCCACGAAGGAAGCCGGAAAGATCGCCGGCCTCGAGGTCATGCGCATCGTCAACGAGCCGACGGCGGCGGCGCTGGCATACGGGCTCGATAAGAAGAAGGCCGAGACGATCGCGGTCTACGACTTCGGCGGCGGCACGTTCGATATCTCGATTCTCGAAGTGGGCGAGGGCGTCGTCGAAGTGAAAGCGACCAACGGCGATACGCACCTCGGCGGCGACAACCTCGATCAGCGCATCATCGAGTGGATCATCGCGGAGTTCAGGAAGAGCGACGGCATCGACCTGGGCAAGGATCGGATGGCGCTGCAGCGCCTGAAGGAAGCGGCGGAGAAAGCCAAGATGGAGCTTTCCACCGTGATGGAGAGCGACATCAACCTGCCGTTCATCACCGCGGATCAGAGTGGCCCGAAGCACCTGCAGATGAAGCTGACGCGAGCGAGGTTCGAGCAGCTCGTCGAAGATCTTCTGCAGCGGACGGTGGGCCCGACCAAGCAGGCGCTCACCGACGCGGGTGTCGATCCCTCCAAGATCGACGAGGTCGTGCTCGTCGGCGGATCAACCCGTATCCCGCGCGTGCAGCAGATTGTGAAGGATCTGTTCGGCAAGGAGCCGCACAAGGGGGTCAACCCCGACGAGGTCGTTGCGATCGGCGCCGCGCTGCAGGCGGGCGTGCTCGCAGGCGAGGTCAAAGACCTCCTGCTGCTGGACGTGACCCCGCTGTCGCTCGGCATCGAAACGCTGGGCGGCGTGATGACGACGCTGATTCCGCGCAACACGACGATCCCGACGCGCAAGAGCGAAACGTTCTCGACGGCGGCCGACAGCCAGACCAGCGTCGAAGTGCATGTCCTGCAGGGTGAGCGTCCGCTGGCGCGCGACAACCGCACGCTCGGACGCTTCCAGTTGGTCGGCCTCCCGCCCGCGCCGCGCGGTGTCCCGCAGATCGAGGTGACATTCGACATCGACGCCAACGGCATGGTGAACGTGTCGGCCAAGGATCGCGGCACCGGCAAGGAACAGAAGATCACGATCACCGCGTCGAGCGGCCTCAGCAAGGACGAGGTCGAGCGGATGATGAAGGACGCCGAGTCGCACGCCGAGGAAGACAAGAAGCGGAAGGAAGAGATCGAGGCGCGCAACAAGGCCGACCAGGCGGTCTACGGCGCCGAAAAGATGCTGCTGGATGTGGGGTCGAAGCTCGCGCCGGGCGATAAGGCGGCGGTGGAAACGGCCATCGAATCGCTCAAGAGCGCGATCACGGCCAACGATGCCGCGGCGATGAATCGCGCGATGGAGCAGCTTACGCAGGCGCAACATCGCGCCGCCGAAGCTCTCTACAAGAACGCTGGCGCCTCGGGGGCGGCGAGTTCGGAGGGTTCAGGGGGTTCGGAGGGTTCGGGGGGTTCAGGGGGTTCAGGAGGTTCGGCGGGTTCGGCGGGTTCGCAAGGCGACGTGATCGACGCGGAAGTGGTGGACGAGGAGAAGAAATGACCATGTGTGATTGGTGATTTGGTGATTGGTGATTAGTGATTGCCTCCGGGTAATCACGAGGCGAGATCACGAATCACACATCACGAATCGCAATCACGAATCACGAATCAGAAATCACAAATGGATTTGTACGTCATCCTCGGGCTCGAGCAGGCCGCGACCGAATCGGAGATCAAGCGCGCCTATCGTCGCCTCGCGCGACGGTTCCATCCGGACATCAATCCAGGTGACCACATGGCGGAGGCACGGTTTCGCCAGATCCTCGAAGCGTACGAGACGCTGATGGATCCCGAGCGCCGCACGCGGTACGACTCGGGATCGCCACTCGGCGGGGGAGAGCGCCGCACCAGCGGCTTCGAGGGGTTTGATTTCTCTACGCGAGGCGCGGATCACGCCACCACCTTCGGCGATTTGTTCGCCGAGGTCCTCACGTCGCGAGGCGAGCAGCCTCCGGTCGCCGAGCGCGGCGCCGATCTCCATCAAGCTCTTCAGCTGTCGTTCGAGGACGCATTCAACGGCGTGCAGCGCACGGTCGCGGTGACCCGGCGCGAGACCTGCCGCACGTGTGCCGGCACGGGGCTGACACGGGTCAGCACCGGCTCGTGCCTCGTCTGTCACGGCGCGGGTGCCGTTCGCACGGTCCGCGGGCACATGGTGTTCACCCGTAGTTGCCCCGCCTGCGGCGGAAGCGGTCAGCAGCGTCCGCGGCCGTGCGAGCCGTGCGCGGGGACCGGCCAGGAACCGCGGTCAGAAGCCGTGCAGGTCCGTATTCCGGCGGGCGTGGCGACGGACGACCGCGTCCGCGTGCCGGCGAAAGGCAATGCCGGCGTGCGCGGCGGTGAGCCGGGCGATCTGTACATCACTGTGCAGGTCGCTGCGCATCCGATCTTCCGCCGCGAGGGCGACGAGATTCACATGGCCGTGCCGATCGCGATTCACGAGGCGGCGCTCGGCGCCCGCATCGACATTCCGATCCCGGACGGCGACGCGAAGCTGCGCGTGCCTCCGGGCACGCAGTCGGGCCAGCGCTTCCGGCTGCGTGAGCGTGGCGCGCCCTCGACGCGCGACGGCCGCCGCGGGGATCTCGTCGTCGAGGTGAAGCTCGTGCTGCCCAAGCTGCTCGATGAGCGCTCCAAGGAGCTGCTCCGCGAGTTCGGCCGTATCAACGGAGAAAACGTCCGCGAGTCTTTTGGCGAGACAGGCCACGGAGTCACGGAGACACGGAGACAAAACTAATGAACCTCCGTGCCTCTGTGTCTCCGTGGCCCGTGGGGCAATGATGGCGAAGCGGGCCGGCGGCAAGGCGTATTACATGATCAGCGCGGTGTCGCAGAAGTACAACATTCATCCGCAGACGCTGCGGTTGTACGAGCGCGAGGGCCTGCTGAAGCCTTCCCGGACCGAAGGCAATACGCGGCTGTACTCGGAGGAAGATCTCGAGCAGCTCGAGACGATCCTCACGCTGACGCGCGATCTCGGCGTCAACCTCGCCGGCGTCGAAATCATTCTCAACATGCGCCGGAAGATCGAACAGATGCAGGGCGAGGTCAACGAGTTCATGGACTACGTCAAGCGCGAGCTCGCCCGCGGTATCGATGATTGGGAACAGCGACTGAACACAGCGCTCGTGAAATCATCGCCGACCGATCTCGTACGGCGCGCGGCACCGCCCGCGCCGCAGGAAAGTGAAGAGTCGAAGGTGAAGAGTTCGAAGTAAGTGTGGAAGTAGAAACGAAAATTGGGAAGTAGCCCAAGAGTACTTTCAACTTACTTTCAACTTCGAACTTTGAACTTCACACTTTCAGGTTAACATCCTGCTGTGCAGTGCCCGATCTGCGATGACACCGGATGGAAGCAGGTTGAGGTCGACGGTGTCTCGCGGGTCACTCGCTGCGACTGCTGGCATCAGCGCAGCTTCGAGTCGCTACTGAAGAACGCACGCATTCCCCGCCGGTATCTGCACTGCGAGTTTTCCAACTTCGACGAGAACACCGACAGCCAGCGCGACGCGGTGCGCAGGGCGACGCGCCTCGTCAATCAATTCCCGGTG
>Ga0137314_1000544_pt1 | contig 10954 bp, 6 predicted proteins | sample EasRivERMZT199_2_FD_102289 | JGI IMG/M metagenome (GOLD analysis project Ga0137314, IMG submission 102289) | Soil microbial communities from meander-bound floodplain in the East River, Colorado, USA - East River MetaG ERMZT199_2 | ecosystem: Environmental > Terrestrial > Soil > Floodplain ... | reverse complement strand
GCCCAATGGTTCGAGGATCACATGCCGTGGGAGCCGCGTTTCCGCAAGCCGGAAGTCCTCGGCATCACCGCCAGGGCGATCGAGGTCGTCGTGGAAACCGGCGACTCCGGTCCCATCACCCCAGTCGGCATCAACCTCCCGAACGACCAGGCTATCCGCGAGCAATACGGCAGCAAATCGGTGTCGCTGTTCAACGTGAACGAGGCCTACGAGGAATCGACGCCTGAAGGGATGCGCACCGAGTTCTCGTGGACGCCGGAGGAGGCCGATCGCGCGAAGAGGTGGGGCGCCTTCTCGCAGGAGTTCACCACGGAGCTGCACGAGGTGATCGGTCACGGCTCGGGCCGGATGGCGGAAGGGGTGACATCGCCGCATCTGCTATTGAAAGAGCAGTATTCGGCGATCGAGGAATCACGGGCGGACCTGGTCGCGTTGTATTTCCTGCCGGATCCGAAGCTCGTGGAGCTCGGCCTCATCGCCGCCGCCGATCATGACGCGATCGTCAGCACCGCGTTCGAGTACTACGCGCGCAACGCCCTCCTGCAGCTGCGGCGGATTCGCGAAGGAACCACCATCGAAGAAGATCACATGCGCAATCGCCAGATGATCGCCGGATGGCTGATCGCGCATACGTCCGCCATCGACGTCAGGAAGCGCGATGGCAAGACGTACTACGTGATGGTTGACGCCCCCGCATTCCGCGACGGAGCCGGTCGTCTGCTTGCCGAGGTGCAGCGGATCAAGGCCGAGGGCGATTACGCGGCTGCGAAAAGCCTGTTCGACACTTACGGTGTCCATTTCGATGCGGCGCTGCGCGACGAAGTGGTATCGCGGGTGGACGCGCTCAACCTGCCGTCGTACACCGGCGTCGTCATGCCGAGGCTGACGCCGCGGTTCGACGGCGGCGAGATTGTCGACGTCGAAATCTCCTATCCCCTCGATCTCGAGACGCAGATGCTCGAGTATTCCGCCTTCGCGCGCGACGCCGATGTTCTCGCGACGCCTTCCGCCGCACGCTGATCTCAACGCGCTGACCGAGGCGCTCGCGCGGCGCACCGGCCGCGGGCCGGTGGTCGACCTGACCGAGTCGAACCCGACGCGGGCGCGCATCGCGTATCCACCCGATCTCTTGCGCGGTCTGTCGGCCCCGGAAGCCCTGCGCTACGAACCGCACGCTTTCGGACTGCCGTCCGCGCGCGAGGCGATCGCGCACGATCATCGGCGCCGCGGTATCACGATCGATCCCGCCCACGTCGTTCTCACGGCAAGCACGAGCGAAGCCTATACGTGGCTGTTCAAGCTGCTCTGCAATCCGGGCGAGTCGGTGCTCGTGCCGCGGCCGAGTTATCCGCTGTTCGAGCATCTCACGCGTCTCGAAGGCGTCTGCTCGGCACCCTTCGACCTGGAGTACCACGGTCGATGGGAGATCGATCCGGCAGCGCTCGACGCGGCTCCGGCGAGCACCCGCGCGGTCGTCATCGTCTCGCCCAACAATCCGACCGGGTCGTATGTGTCGAGGCGCGACATCCATCAGGTGTCGGCCCTGTGCCGCGATCGCGGATGGGCGCTGATCGTCGACGAGGTGTTTGCGGATTACCCCCTCGAGGTCGACGCGCCGCTCACCGACATCGCCGTGCGCAGCGACGTGCTCGCGTTCACGCTGGGCGGGCTGTCAAAGTCAGCGGGTCTCCCGCAGTTGAAACTTGGATGGATCGTCGCCGGCGGTCCACCGGCCGCGCGCGACGTGGCGCTTGCCGGCCTGGAGCTGATTGCCGACAGCTTTCTGTCCGTCGCCACGCCGGTGCAGCTTGCGGCCGCCGACTTGCTCGCGCATGGCGCATCGGTCAGATCGGCGATCCAAGAGCGCATCGGCGCCAACCTGGCGACGCTTCGCGAGGGCGCGCGATCGTTTCCCGCATGCGAGGTGTTGAAGACCGAGGGCGGATGGTCGGCGGTGATCCGGGTCCCGACCACGAGAAGCGAGGAGCAGCTCGTGCTCGATCTGCTGGAGCGGGAGGGCATTCTCGTGCATCCCGGATACTTCTTCGACTTTCAACGGGAAGCGTTCGTGGTGGTCAGCCTTCTGCCCGAGCCCCATGTCTTCCGCGACGCGTCGACGCGATTGCTTCGATTCGCGAGTTCGTGATGGCAGTCTCCGAGGTTGCGCGGCATTCCGCTTGCACCGCGCTCGAGTTGGCCGTATGACGCCGCAGCGCACCGGATCACGCCGCGCGGGGGTGCTGATCCCGCTGTTTTCGATGCCCTCGTCGCGGAGCTGGGGCGTCGGCGAAATCGGGGACATCGAAGCCATCGCCCGCTGGCTCGACGCCGGAGGCCAGCGCGTCCTGCAGCTCCTGCCAATCAACGAGATGCCTCCGGGCGAATCATCACCCTATTCCGCGCTGAGTGCGATGGCGATCGATCCGCAGTTCATCACGCTCGATCATGTCGAGGACTTCGCGGAGATCGGGGGCGAGGCGGCGCTCGAGCCGGCGCTGCGCGCCCGGCTCGCTGCGGCGCGAATCGCACCGAGGATTCAGTACGACGAGGTCAGGCGGCTGAAACACACCGCGCTGCGGCGCTGTTTCGCGCGTTTTCGGGACACCGAGTGGAGCGGCGGCACCCGCCGGGCGTTCGCATTCCGCTCGTACCTCGCGGAACAGCGTTGGTGGATTGATGAATACGCGCTGTTTCGCGCCCTGCATGCGCGCCACGATGAGCGCGGCTGGATGGACTGGCCAGAGCCGTTGCGCACGCGGCAATCGAAGGCGCTCGACGCGGCCCGCGCGGAATTGGCGGACGAAATCCTGTTTCGCCAGTACGTACAGTGGCTGGCGGGCGACCAGTGGGGCACGGCCCGCGATCGCGCGGCTGAGGTGGCGTTGTTCGGCGATCTGCCGTTCATGGTGAGCGGAGACAGCGCCGACGTCTGGGCTCGCCAGGACGAATTCCGCATGGACGCCTCCGTCGGCGTACCGCCTGATGCGTTCAGCGATACGGGGCAGGACTGGGGATTGCCAGTGTACCGATGGGACGTCCTCGCGGAGCGCGACTTCGATTGGCTTCGCGACCGTGCGCGCCGCAACGCCGATCTCGTCGACGGCTACCGCGTGGATCATCTTGTCGGGTTTTATCGCACGTACTTCCGGCCGCACGACGGCGGGCCGCCGCAATTCACGCCGCCGGAGGAGGAAGAGCAGCTGGCGCTTGGCGAGCGTGTGCTGGAGGTGTTCCGCGAGCCGGGGACCGAGATCATCGCCGAAGATCTCGGCGTCATCCCGGAGTTCGTACGCGCGTCGCTGACCCGCCTCTCGGTCGCCGGCTACAAGGTGTTTCGATGGGAGCGCCAGTGGCATCTCGAAGGGCAGCCGTTCAGGGATCCGATCACCTATCCACCGGTTTCCGTGGCAACGTCGGGCACGCACGATACGGAACCGATGGTGACCTGGTGGGAAGACGCGCCGCGGGAAGAACGGGAGGCGGTCCTGGCCATTCCTTCAGTGCGGGAGCGGCTCACCGAAGACGATCGCGCTTCGATCGATGCCCCCACTCTGCCGAATGCGATTCACGAAACGCTGCTCGAGGCGCTGTACGCGTCAGGCTCGGACACGCTCATCCTGCCGATTCAGGACATCTTCGGCTGGCCGGACCGCATCAACCACCCCGCGACCGTCTCGGACTCGAACTGGACGTGGCGCCTCCCGTGGCCCTCGGACCGCATGCGGACCGAGGCGGCGGCAATGGAAGTGGCCAAGCGGTTGCGCGAATGGTGCGTGCGGTATCGACGGTAAGTTCGAAGTGCGAGTTGGAAGCACGTGGAAAGTACTTCGAACTTTCTACTTGGTACGGCTCTGTATCTTGGCCCAGGAATCCTTGAGCGTAACGGTGCGGTTGAACACCAACTTGCCCGCGCGCGAATCGGGATCGACGCAAAAGTACCCCTGGCGCTCGAACTGAAAGCGCTCGCCGGGAGCCGCCGAGGCCAGTGCCGGTTCGACCTTCGCGCCTTCGATGCGCTCGAGAGATTTCGGATTCAGATCATCAAGCGGGTCCCGACCGCCTCCGCCCGGGTCCTCGGACCGAAAAAGCCGATCGTACAGGCGTACCTCAGCGTCCTGTGCATGGTCGGCCGACACCCAGTGAATGGTTCCCTTTACCTTGCGCATGGCCGTCGGCCCGTTCAGCGAATCGGCATCGTAGCTACAGCGCAATTCCACCACCGCGCCTGACGTGTCCCTGATGGCGCGCTCGCACTTCAGGATGTAGGAATAGCGCAGGCGCACCTCGGTGCCAGGGGAGAGCCGGAAGAACTTCTTCGGCGGCGTCTCCATGAAATCCTCTTGCTCGATGTAGAGCACGCGTGTGAACGCGATGCGCCGCGTACCGGCGGACGGATCCTCCGGGTTGTTGGTGGCCGATACTTCCTCGACACGCCCTTCCGGATAGTTCTCGATCACGACCTTCAACGGACGGAGCACCGCAAGCGCGCGGAGCGCGCGCCGGTTGAGATCCTCGCGCACGGTGTGCTCGAGCAACGCGATGTCGATCACGTTTTCCTTCTTCGCGACGCCGATCCGCGCGCAGAAGTCGCGGACCGCTTCCGGCGTGAAGCCGCGGCGCCGGATGCCGGCGATTGTTGGCATCCGCGGATCGTCCCACCCGTGCACGAGCCGCTGCTGGACGAGCGCCAGCAGCTTCCGTTTGCTCATCACCGTGGAATTCAGGTTGAGGCGCGCGAACTCGATTTGTTGCGGACGCGACTTGAACTCCCGCGCGGTACCGCTGAGCGCGTCGACGATCCAGTCGTACAGCGGCCGGTGATCCTCGAACTCGAGCGTGCAGAGCGAATGCGTGATCCCTTCGATTGCGTCCGAGATCGGGTGCGCGTAGTCGTACGTCGGGTAGATGGGCCAGGCGTCGCCGGTGCGGTGGTGAGAGGCATGCCGGATCCGGTACAGCGTTGGATCGCGCATGTTGATGTTCGGCGACGCCATGTCGATCGTCGCCCGCAGCACGTGCGCGCCGTCCGGAAACTCGCCCGCCCGCATCCGGCGGAACAGATCGAGATTCTCCTCGACAGTCCGTTCGCGGTAGGGGCTGTTGCGCCCCGGCTCGGTGAGCGTGCCCCGGTACTCCCGGATGTCGTCCGCGCTGAGACTGTCGATGTACGCCTTCCCCTGACGAATCAGCTCCTCGGCGTATTGATACAGCAGCTCGAAGTAGTCCGATGCGTAGAACATCGAACCCCACTCGAAGCCAAGCCACCGGACGTCTTCCTGGATCGCCTCGACGTACTCGACGTCCTCTTTCGTGGGGTTTGTGTCGTCGAATCGGAGATTGCAGAGGCCGCCGAATTCGGCGGCGACGCCGAAATTGAGGCAGATGGACTTGGCGTGGCCGACATGGAGGTATCCATTCGGTTCGGGTGGGAACCGGGTGTGCACACGCCCGCCATGCTTCCCGGTGCGCTGATCCTCGGCGACGATTTCGCGGATGAAGTCGAGCGGGGCTGGTGGCGCCGACGTGCCGGCGTCAAAATCCATCGGGCAATTATATTGACTCTGCCTCGTCAGTCGTCGCGCCTGGCGGCAATCCCATCAATCCGATGTGCTTCAATACACGCGGCACGGTATCGATCGATTCGGCCGGCGGCAGCTCCTCTGCGGTCGTGACCTTGAGTTCCCGCAAGCGGCGCGCCGAGACGAGGACGCGCGATTCGAAGGACCCTGCGGCAGCGTTGTAGGACTGAACGGCTCCATCGAGCTTCTTGCGCACATCGTCAAGGTGTTCAGCGAACTTCGCGAGCCGATCGTGGAGGTCCCTGCCGAGGTCTGCGACCTCGCGGAAGTTTTCGGTCAGCGCCTCCTGCCGCCACGAGTGGGCGACGGTTGTCAGCAGCGCAATCAACGTGATGGGGCTGGCGAGCAGGACGCGTTGCTTCAGCCCGTGCTCGATCAGGCCGAGATCGTGCTGCAGAGCGGCGCTGAAAAGCGTTTCACCTGGCAGGAACATCACCACCACCTCGGGAGACTCTGCGAGCTCTTCCCAGTACGCCTTGCTGCCAAGCTTGTCCATGTGATCGCGGACCTGGCGTGAATGCGCCTGGAGCTTGAGGGTCCGCGTCTCCTCGTCAGGCGCCTCCTGCGCGTCCAGAAACGCTTCGAGTGGTGACTTCGCGTCTACCACGATCTGCTTGCCGCCCGGCAGATGAACGATGAGATCAGGACGCAGGCGGCCGTTGTCGCCCAGCAGGGGCGGTTGCTCATCGAAGTCGCAGCGTCGGAGCATCCCCGCGATTTCGACGACGCGCCGCAGCTGCATTTCACCCCAGCGGCCCCGGACCGCGGGCGTGCGGAGCGCGCGCGACAAGGTGTCTGCGGTGGATCCCAGCGCGGTGACCTTCTCGGTCAGCCGGGCGTAAGCCTCGAGGCGCTCGAGTTCCGCCTCGGCCAGTTTCCCGTCGACTTTCTTGAGCGTATCGGCGATCGGCTGGACCAGCCCGTCGATAGCCTTCTGACGAGAATCGAACTGGAGCGTCGCCTGCTGCTGAAACCCCTCGAACGATGCCTTTGCGAGGTCGAGGAACGCGGTACGGTTGCTGTTCAGCGCGTCGGCGGCCAGTGACTGGAAGGCTTCACGGAGCTTCTGCTCGGCTGTATCGAGGAGCGTCTGCGTGGCGCCGAGAACTTCCCGTTCACGCGCCACCTGCTCGGTGAGCCACTCGTTGTCGCGCCTGGCGGCCGCCAGTTCAGCGACCATCGCGGCACGCTGCTCGGCAAGCTGGCGCCCCGCCGACGAGCGCGCAATCGATGTGGCCAGCATCGCCGCGACCGCGGCTGCGGCGACGGCAAAGATCCATTCCATTGGGGGTTTCGACTTGCAGTGTAGCAGGTAGGGCAAAACGAGTCGGCCCGGCTCCACCCCGAGGGTCCTGTACCCATGAGCCCGGTTACAGATCGCCGTCCCGCGCTGACCAATCTGTAATAGGAAAGCGTGCTTTGCCGCACACACCTCGAGATCGACCCGAATTCCGAACGAATTGACGCGGCCCCCACGGTGCGTCCGTTGCACTCGGAACACCTGTGGTCAGACGCATTATCCCTGGGGAATTCTACTCACTCGAAGACGGAGTGGGTGTCCGACGGATCGAAACCGACGGTCGTACGAACACCGAGGTGCTCGAACTTGCGCCGGCGCTCGCGTTGCTTCCGGTCGTCGAGGAGGCCATCCGCGGCCGCGCGTCGCGCTACGTCGATCTCGACATGCGGCTGTTCGCGCCCGTCAAGCGGATCGAGCGCGAGGGCCCGTCTCTGCGGATCGTCAGTGAGATGCCGGGAGGTGTGCGGCTGTCGCACCTGTTGGCACATCTCCAGTCGACCGGCGAGGTTGTCCCGACGGCGGCGATCTTGGAGCTCTCCTCGCTGGTGATTAGCGCCGTCGCAGCGCTGCATTCCTGGCCCGGCGGGCTGGCGCACGGCGCGATCAACCCGGCGCACGTCCTCCTCACTAACGACGGACGGATCATGCTGACCGATTGCGTGTTTGGCGCAGGGCTTGAGGCGCTGCAGCGCAACCGGGAGCAGCTCTGGAAGGATTTCGGCCTCGCGATGCCGGCGGTCGCGAGTCTCGCACGATTCGATCAGAACGCGGACGTCACGCAGATGGGTGCGCTGATCCTCGCGATTGTCCTCCATCGCCCTCTGCGAACCACCGAGTATCCGCGCGGGTTGTCGGATCTCGTGACGATGGCAACGGAGTTGTCATCGACGCCGGGGGCTCCGGACTCGACATTGGCGCTTCGTATGTGGCTGCAGCAAGCGCTGCAGATTCATCCAAGACTCGCGTTCAGATCGGCGGTCGACGCCCAGCGCTCATTCGCCGATACCACCGGCACGACGGCCAGCCGCCGCGCCGGCGGGATGGCGCTCCAGGTTTTTCTGCGGACGACCTGCAGTGAACTGCGGAAGCAGCCCGCTCTCGTTGTCCACGCGCGACGACCGGCCGGCGCCCATTCCGTGGTGCCTTCGGCGGACGCATCGCGGCCATTCGACTCGATTCTTCGCGCGGTCCTCTCGAACGCTACGAATTGAGGCGGTTGCGCCGGGCGTGGCGGTCGGTCGCTAGAAACCCACCCTTACGGCAAGCTGCGTAATTCGGCCATCAGCCAGCGTCCTGCTGCCGAGCGGACCGTTGAGGCGCAGCCCGTCTCCGCCGGCGGTATACACCGTGTCGTCAACTGCGCCGTAGTTTGGCCGGTTCGTCACGTTGAACGCTTCCCAGATCAACGACACCTTTCCGCGGGCACCGACATGAAAGTCACGCGCGATTCGCGGGTCCATTGATGCCTGCCACGGAAGGCGGTACTGATTCCTCGACGTCCCCGGCGTCAGATCGTTGAAGGCGTTGCCGTCCCCGTTGATGTCGCGATCGACGTACGCGCTATACGGCTGTCCGCTTTGAAGCATGTAGATGGCGCTGACGGACCAATTTCTCACGAGCGGCTTCAGTCTGCCTGGAGCCTTTTCCGCAAGCAGTCTGGTGTCATACATCATCGACAGGGCCGCACGATGGTGCTGGTCGTTGTCACCCGGCGTTCTCGCCGCGGCGATGGTCGGCGACAGAGCACGCCGGTCCGCGGCGGGGGTGCCGAACACAAGGGGCGCGACGCCAGGCGCCGTGTCGTCTCCCCGCGCGAGAGTGTACGACAACGTGGAAAACAGAGACTGCGGAAACTGCATCCGTACGTGATAGGCGATGCCGTTGTACCGCGATTCACCACTGCTCCGGTACGTGACGACGCGATTGAACGGAGTGCCAATGTTCGACTCTTCCGCACGCGGGAGGTGGATCCCTCTTGCGAACAAGTAGGTCACTCCAGCCGTCGCGACGCGGTACTTCTCCCATTCCCATCCGACATTGGCCTGTTGAACCTGCGCATTCTGAAACCCGCCATCGACGACAACCGACGGTGCGCCGCCGTTGAGCCCTGCGACGGCCGGGATGATCGCCGGGGTCATGCCGTAGAAGATTCCGTAGCTCGCGCGGAGGACCGAATGTTCTGTGCCAGCCCAGCTCAGCCCGACCCGCGGCGCCACGTTGTTCCGGTCACGCGGCACTAACGGCATCGTCTGCATGTCATAGCGCACACCGAGATCCACCGTCACTGTTCTGCCCGCGCGCCACGCGTCCTGGACGAATGCAGCGTAGCTCGTGACATCCTGGTGGACCGTGGGCATCGTGCCCCGCCCGCCAAACGTGGCGGAGTTGGTGTCGAAGAGTGCGTCAGCGCCCGCCTTCATGGAATGGCTGCCCGCGACGAACGAGATCGAATCAGCAGCCTCAATTCGTGTTGCGTCGAAATCGTGCGCGAAGCTCTGCACGTCGCGGTTCGCGGAACGCTGCACCCGCGCCTCATTGACGACCGACCCGCCGAGACTGCTGTTCAGGGAGAGACCGAGCGACCACGTTCGAATGTCCCACGGCGCGCTTGTGAATTGCTGTCCGAGGTACCGGGCCATCATTTGCTGGGTGTCGGTGAAATGATGATCGAGTCGCAAAAGCGCGAGGTCCTGGTCCTCCGAGGTCGTCGCCGAGCGGCGGAGACCTTCGTAGCTCGCCAGGAAAAGGTCGCGGGATCGGATGATCGGGCCGCCGAGCACCCCGCCAAACTGGTTCGACCGGTACGGTGGATTCACTTCGTCTGCGCCGTCGATCGTTCTCGCGGCGTTGAGGGCGCGATCACCGAAGAACTCGAAGGCGGTGCCATGCATCGTGTCCGTGCCTGATTTCGTCACGACGCTGAATACGCCGGCGCCGGCCCGGCCCGCCTCTGCCGGGTAGCCGTTGGTCTCGATGCGAAGCTCGCGAACCGCCGCCTCGCTCAGCTGCGATGGCGTCGCGTCGACGCCGAGGGTGCCGTATGGCTCACCGGTCAAGCTGCTGGTGTGATCGAAACCGTCAATGACGACGCGGTTCAGCGCGCTCGATTGATCCATGACGCTAAGGCCGCCGGTCGCCGCGTCCGTCGAGACCGCAGGCGCGAGCTGGGTGAAGCGCAGGAATTGACGATCCTTGGTCGGGAGCGTCTCGACTTGCGACGTATCGACGAAGTAACTCTCGTGCGTGCGCGCCGTTTCGAGCTCCGCGGGCATGAGCCCGATGGTGAGCGTTTCCGGGAAGACCGCGCGGCGCAACTCGAATTGCAGTACCACTCGCTGCCCAGGATGCAGCACCAGCGCCTCCTGGCGCCGCGCCGCGTATCCCTCGAAGGCCGCGGTCACTTCGTAAGGCCCGACCGGAAGCGCCGGCGCCGCGAATCGTCCACTGTCATCGGTGAAGACCTGGCGATTTGCTCCGGTCTCCACGTTCGTGACGGTGATCGCCGCGCGCTCAATGCTCTGACCTGACGAATCCGCCACGTGGCCCCAGATTTCAGCCGTGCCGCTCTGAGCAAATGCGGTTGTCCGACTCGACAGTGAAAGCAGGACCACCAGCACAGCTGTGGTTGAAGCGACGGTCAGCGCGTGACGCATGGACACCAATCCCGGCGTACCTAATCAATTCACATGCCACGCTATAATTTTTTCTTCTCATGGCAGCTATTAATCCGTTCCGTGCTCTTCGCCCCACGCCGGCCTCTGCGCCGCACGTGGCCGCAGTTCCCTACGACGTCGTCAACACGCAGGAAGCGAAAGCGCTTGCTGACGGTAATCCATTGAGCTTTCTGCACGTTTCCCGCGCAGAGATCGATCTCGCGCCTGGCACCGATCAGTATTCGGATGGCGTGTACAGGAAGGCCGTGGAGAATTTCGACACGCTCAGAAAACGCGCTCCGCTCGTTGTCGAAGACGAGCCAAGCCTTTACGTCTATCGCCTGAAGATGGGCGATCACGTCCAAACGGGCATTGCCGGCTCGTTCTCCCTTGATGAGTACGACCTCGACGTTATCAAGAAG
>Ga0137314_1000541_pt1 | contig 10967 bp, 8 predicted proteins | sample EasRivERMZT199_2_FD_102289 | JGI IMG/M metagenome (GOLD analysis project Ga0137314, IMG submission 102289) | Soil microbial communities from meander-bound floodplain in the East River, Colorado, USA - East River MetaG ERMZT199_2 | ecosystem: Environmental > Terrestrial > Soil > Floodplain ... | reverse complement strand
TGCTCAAGCTCCTGACTCTCGAGCCGCTGCACGGATGGGGACTCTCCCTCCGCCTGCGCGATATCTCGCGCGACGTCTTCGACGTAAACCAAGGCTCCCTCTACCCGGCCCTCCAGAAAATGCGCCGGATGGGGTGGATTCGCGCCGAATGGCGGCCGAGTGAGAACAACCGCCGCGCACGGTACTACAGCATCACGCGCGAGGGGCAGAAGCAGCTCGACGCCGAGGTGGCCGTGTGGGAGCGTTCGTCGGGGGCGGTGAACCGTGTGCTCCGCTACGCATTGCAAGGGGGATGAGATGGCCTGGTATCACGAGGTTGCGGCGTCGCTCGGCGCGCTGGCAGGTCGGCGTCGAGAAGAGCGGGAGATGAGCGAAGAAGTTCGCTTCCACATAGAGATGGAGACGCGGCGCAACATCGAGGCGGGGCTCTCCGAAGCGGAGGCCCGCCGCCGCGCCGTGCGACAGTTCGGCGGAGTTGAGCGACACAAGGACGGTGTCCGTGACGAGCGCGGGACGAGTTGGTTCTACGACGGATGGAACGACGTCCGGTTCGCCGCGCGCTCTCTCGCTCGCAGGGCAGGGTTCACGGGCGTCGCCACGATCACGCTTGCCCTCGGGATCGGCGCGTCGACGACCCTGTTCGGCGTCGTGAAGCGCGTGCTCCTTACGCCGCTGCCGTACGGAAATCCCGACGGCATCGCGATGGTCTGGAGCGCGTGGAAAGGCTTCGACCAGACCTGGCTCTCATATGATGAGTGGGAAGGCTGGAAGGCGCGCATTCCGGCCTTTGCCGACATCGGTCTCTACTTCGACGGGTCGGTCACCTTCGACGGCGACGCCCCCGAGCGGGTGCGCACGGCGACCGTCCACGCAAACATCTTCCCCATTCTCGGCGTAACGCCGGCTCTGGGTCGCGGCTTCACCGCCGAAGAGGACCGCCGCGGCGGCCCGCGCGTCGTGATACTCGGCGCCGGGCTCTGGCAGCGCCGCTTCGGCGGCGATCCATCCGTCGTCGGACGCACGATCCAGATCTCCGGCCAGCCGACGACCGTCGTCGGCGTCATGGGTCCCGACTTCCGCCTCCCGCTCGACTTCGGCGCCAGCGGCCGCACCGAGGCGTGGTTCCCGCTCGCCACCGACGCCCAGCAACAGGGTGCGGTGCCCGGGCCGGACTTCCCGAAAAACGGGGCGAGCCACGGCTACTACTCCGTCGCGCGCCTGTCGCCGGGCGCGACCACGACAACGGCCAACGCTCAGCTCCGCACCTTGGTTGCCGAGCTGGAAAAGTTCGGCTACATGGCGAACGTCAACTTCCACGCATACACCGTCCCAATCTCCGAGCAGATCACCGGACGCGTCAAGCCCGTGCTCCTCGTGGTGTTCGGCGCAGTGGTGCTGGTGATGCTCATCGCCTGCGCCAACGTCGCCGGTCTGCTCCTCGTCCGCGGCGAGTCGCGCCGCCGCGAGCTCGCGGTTCGCGTCGCGCTCGGTGCCGGCTCCAAGCGCCTTATGAGATTGCTCATCGCCGAGAGCGCGGTATTGGCCTCGGTTGGCGGTGCGGCCGGTGTCGCGCTCGCGGCACTCGGCGCGCGGCTCCTGCGCGCCAACGCGCCGGCGGCGCTGCCGCGCGTGGCCGAGACGACGATCGACTGGGGTGTGCTGGCCTTCGCGCTCGGCGCGTCGATCTGCGCGGCGCTGCTCGCCGGTGTGCTCCCCGCGCTCCAGGCGACGCAGGTCGCGCCGGCCGGCGATCTCAAGGACGGGAGCCGCGGTGCGACGACCGGACGCGCGCGCCTTCGCTGGCGCCAATCGTTGGTCGCGTCGGAAGTCGCGCTGGCCGTCGTGCTCGTCGTGGGCGCCGGTCTCATGATCCGCAGCGTGCGCAACCTGCTCGCGATCGACGCCGGCTTCCGCCCAGACGGCGTGCTCACGATGCGACTCTCGACACCGTTGACCTGGTATCCGGACTCGACGCGCGTCATCGCATTCTGGGACGAGCTGCAGCGCAAGGTCGCGGTGATTCCCGGCGTGAAACGCGTCGGTGCCGTGCGTCTCTTACCGCTGGCGACAGAGATGGGGGATTGGGGTCTCACCGTCCAGGGCTACACGCCCGCACCGAACCAGGGGACGCCGGGTGATTGGCAAATTGTGACGCCGGGCTACTTCGAGGCGATGGGCCTCACGCTCCGCGAAGGTCGTTTCTTCGACGCGCGCGACGACATGGCCGGCTCGCTCGCCCTGATCGTGAACCGCACCTTCGTCGAGCGATACATGGGCGGGCGCTCCGCCATCGGCAACCAGGTGCAGATCAACGGCAGCGACAGCGGAAAGGTCTACACCGTTGTCGGCGTCGTGAACGACGTGCATCACAATACGCTCGTGACGCAGGTGAAGCCGGAGTTCTACGCCACCCTCGCCCAATTCGCCGACCAACCCGGCAGTACGCGGCGAAGCATGAGCCTCGTCGTCCGCACCGACGGCGATCCGGCGCAGCTGGTGAACCCGGTACGCGCGGCGATCATGCAGCTCGACAAACGGCTTCCGATCTCCGAGGTGCGCACGATGCGCGACATCGTGAACTCGGCGATCGCGGGCCCCCGTTTCGCGATGGAACTGCTCGGCCTCTTTGGCGTGCTCGCGCTCGTTCTTTCGGCGATCGGCATCTTCGGCATCGTGTCGCAGGTGGTGGCGTCGCGCTCGCACGAATTCGGAATCCGCGCCGCGCTCGGCGCCACGCCGCGCGAGCTCGTCGCGCTGAGCCTGCGCACGGGCGTTCGCCAGGCGCTCGTTGGACTCGCGGCCGGCGTCGTCATCGCGCTTGTCGTCACGCGGGCGATGACCACGATGCTCCAGGGAGTGACGCCGACCGACCCGTTGACCTTCCTCGGGGTGGTGGTCGTGACCGGCATCGTCGCGATCGCCGCGTCCGTCGGGCCGGCGCGTCGCGCGGGCAAGACCGATCCGGCGAGAGTCCTCGGCAGCTCGTAGTGTAGCGCTGTTCGTGGGACGAGTCGGCGAGCGGTCGCCCGGTCGCGCCAGTTGCGCGAACGCCGCGCGCGGGATACGGTTGTTTCCCGGTTTGCGCGCAACATGCCACACGGAGGCGCCCGTGAAGCAGTCGCTGACGGTCAACGGCCGATCGATCACTACCGATGTCGACGATCCGCGGATGCTCCTCGTCGACTTTCTCCGCGGCACGCTCGGCCTGACGGGCACGCACGTCGGTTGTGACACCGGACAGTGCGGCGCCTGCACGGTGCACATGAACGGCATGGCCGTGAAATCGTGCACGATTCTCGCCGCGCAGGCGGCGGGCACCGATGTCGTCACCATCGAGGGCCTCTCGGGCGCGGAGCCCGGCTCGATGCACCCCATGCAGGCGGCGTTCAAGGAATGCCACGGACTCCAGTGCGGCTTCTGCACGCCAGGCATGGTGATGAGCGCGATCGATCTCGTGAATCGGTACCCGGGCGCGTCCGAGGACACGATCCGCGCCGAGCTCGAAGGCAACCTGTGCCGGTGCACGGGATATCACAATATCGTGATGGCGGTGCAGCACGGCGCAGCGGCCATGGGCCGCTAGGAGGAGACGACCATGAGCGCCACCCTGATCGGCCAACCGGTTCGCCGCAAAGAGGATGTCCGATTCCTCACCGGCGCTGGCCAGTACACGAGCGACATCGCGGTGCCGAATGCCACGCACGCGTATTTTCTGCGCTCGCCGCACGCGCACGCCAACATTCGCAAGATCGATACGACGCGTGCCCGGTCGGCGGCGGGCGTCGTCGGGGTATTCACGGCCGCGGACCTGACCGGCGTGGGCGGACTACCCTGCGGGTGGTTGATCACCAGCAGCGATGGCACGCCCATGAAGGAGCCGCCGCATCCGGTGCTGGCTCAGGGCAAGGCGCGCTACGTCGGCGATCCCGTCGCCCTCGTCGTCGCCGAATCGCCGAGCCAGGCGAAGGACGCCGCCGAGTTGATCGACGTCGACTACGAGCGGCTGCCGGCCGTCGTCCATTGCGTCGAGACGCTCAAACCCGGCGCCCCTCAAATCCACGACGCGGCGCCCGGGAACAAGTGCTATCACTGGACGCTGGGCGACAAGGCCGCGACCGACGCCGGGTTCGCCAAAGCCGCGCACGTCACCAAGATCGATATCGTCAACAACCGCCTGATCCCGAACGCCATCGAGCCGCGAGCGGCGACGGCGACGTACCACCGGAACGACGACAGCTACACCATCTACGTCGCGAATCAGAATCCCCACCTCGAGCGTTTGCTGATGGCGGCGTTCGTGCTGGGCCTGCCCGAGCACAAGGTGCGCATCATCGCCCCGGACGTGGGCGGCGCGTTCGGCTCGAAGATCTATCTGTATCCCGAGGAGACGGCGATCACGTGGGCGAGCAAGCGCGTCAACCGCTCGATCAGCTGGGTGGCCGAGCGCAGCGAGGCGTTCCTTGCCGACGCGCACGGCCGCGACCACGTGACCCACGCCGAGCTCGCGCTTGACAAAGACGGGAAGTTCCTCGCGATGCGTGTGCGGACGACGGCGAACATGGGCGCGTATCTGTCCACGTTCGCCTCGTGCATTCCAACGATCCTTTACGCGACATTGCTCGCCGGACAGTACACGACTCCGGCGATCCACTGCGAGGTGACGGCATCGTTCACGAACACCGCTCCGGTGGACGCGTATCGCGGCGCGGGGCGTCCGGAAGCAACGTTCGTCGTCGAGCGGCTGGTGCACCAGGCGGCCGTGGAGATGGGGATTCCGCAGGACCAGATCCGCCGAAACAACTTCATTCGCGCGTTCCCGTATCAAACGCCGGTCGCCCTGCTGTACGACACCGGCGACTACGAGGCATCGCTGGACGACGCGATGAAGGCCGCCGACGTCGCGGGCTTCGCGGCGCGCAAGGCGGACGCCAAGAAGCGCGGCAAGTTGCGCGGCCTCGGCTACGCGTCATACATCGAGGCCTGCGGGTTGGCGCCGTCGAACGTCGCCGGCGCGCTCGGCGCGCGCGCCGGCCTGTACGAAGCGGGCACGGTTCGCGTGCATCCAACGGGGAGCGTCACGGTGTTCACCGGCTCGCACAGTCACGGCCAGAGCCACGAGACGACGTTTGCCCAAGTGGTCGCCGACCGGCTCGGCATTCCGATCGAGAACGTGGATGTCGTTCACGGCGACACGGGCCGTATCCCTTTCGGCATGGGCACGTACGGATCGCGCTCGCTCGCGGTCGGCGGGTCGGCCATCGTCAAGGCGCTCGACAAGATCATCGCCAAGGGGAAGAAGATCGCCGCGCATCTGCTCGAGGCATCGGACGCCGACATCGAATTCAAGGACGGCAAGTTCACCGTCGTCGGCACGGACCGAAGCAAGGCCTTCGGTGAGATCGCGCTGACGGCGTACGTGCCGCACAACTATCCGCTCGACAAGCTGGAGCCCGGGCTGGACGAGACGGCCTTCTACGATCCGACCAATTTCACCTTCCCCGCCGGGACGCATATCTGCGAGGTCGAAGTGGATCCAGACACGGGCGCCGTATCGGTTGCCGGATTTACCGCCTGCGACGACTTCGGGAACATCATCAACCCGCTCGTCGTCGCAGGCCAGGTGCACGGCGGCGTGGCGCAGGGGATCGGCCAGGCGCTGCTCGAGCATGCCATCTACGATCCGGAGAGCGGGCAGTTGCTCACGGGGAGCATGATGGATTACGCGCTGCCTCGCGCCGACGACGTGCCGTCTTTCAAGGTCTCGCATACCGTGACGCCGTGCACGCACAATCCCCTCGGTGCCAAGGGGTGCGGCGAAGCCGGCGCGATCGGCGCGCCAGCCGCCCTGATGAACGCGGTGATGGACGCGCTGGAACCCCTCGGTGTGAAACACCTCGACATGCCGGCCTCGCCGCATCGCGTGTGGCAGGCCATCAACGCGGCGCGCGCATAGAATATTCCTATGTACTCATTCGATCTGGTCCGCCCCACGAACCTCGCCGACGCGGCCTCGGCGTTGACGAACAGCGGCGGCAAGGCGCTCGCCGGCGGCCAGAGCCTGATCAGCGCCATGAAGCTGCGGCTCGCGCAGCCGGGCACGCTCGTCGATCTCTCCGGCCTCGCCGAGTTGAAGGGGATCGCGCGCGAGGGAAACGCCGTGAAAATCGGCGCGCTCTCGACGCACGCGCAGGTCGCCGAATCCACTGTGGTCACGGGCGCGATTCCCGCGCTTGCCCACCTCGCCCACGGCATCGGCGACCGGGCGATCCGCAACATGGGCACGATCGGCGGATCGATCGCGCACAACGATCCCGCGGCATGTTACCCGGCGGCGATCCTCGCGCTCAACGCGACCATTCGCACCAACACCCGCACGATTGCCGCCGACGACTTCTTCAAAGGGCTGTACGAGACGGCGCTCGGCGACGGGGAGATCATCACGTCGGTCACGTTCCCGATCCCGGCCAAGGCCGCGTACGTGAAGTTCCCGAGTCCGGCGTCGCGCTTCGCGCTGGTGGGCGTGTTCGTCGCGCAGACTCCGGGCGGCGTGCGAGTGGCCGTGACGGGGGCGAAGTCGTGCGTGTTCCGGTCCGCGGAGCTCGAGCGGGCGCTCGCGAAGAGCTTCTCGTCTGACGCGGCGAAGAGCACCACGGTGAGCACGTCCGGGCTCAACGCCGACCTGCACGCATCTCCCGAGTACCGCGCGCATCTCATTCCCGTCCTCGCCGCCCGCGCCGTGGCCGCGGCGGGCTGATGTCATCCTGAGGGAGCGCAGCGACCGAAGGATCTACGGTCCTCGCCAGGGGCCTCGCCCAAGCCACTTGAAAGTAGATCCTTCGCTTCGCTCAGGATGACATTGAAGAATCCCGCCTCTGTCGACGACGTCGTCGCGCTCCTCGATCGGCACGACTACGTCGCCGATCGGGGTCTGGCGACATCGGTGTATCTGTCGCTGACCATGGCGCGTCCCCTCTTCCTCGAGGGAGAAGCCGGCGTCGGCAAGACCGAGCTCGCCAAGGTACTGAGCGCGGCGCTCGGCAAACGGCTCGTCCGGCTCCAGTGTTATGAGGGCCTCGATGTCAACGCCGCCGCGTACGAATGGAACTACCCGCGGCAGATGATCGAGATACGCCTCGCCGAAGCCGGCGGCGTCGTCGATCGCGCGCGCCTCGGCGACGACATCTTTGCGACGAGGTTTCTCCTTCGTCGCCCGCTACTCGACGCGATTTCCCCCGAGGATGGTGTTCCTCCGGTGTTGCTCATCGACGAGTTGGACCGCGCGGACGAGCCGTTCGAGGCCTACTTGCTCGAAGTGCTCGCCGAGTATCAACTGACGATCGCCGAGATCGGATCGATCAAGGCGGTCACTCCTCCCGTCGTCGTCATCACGTCGAACCGCACGCGCGAAATCCACGATGCGATCAAGCGACGGTGTCTGTATCAGTGGATCGGGTATCCGGACGCCGAGCGCGAGCTCGCCATCGTGCGCCGGAAGTGCCCGCGCGCGTCCGAGACGCTGGCGCGCGAGATCGTGGCCGTGACGCAGCGTCTGCGCACGCTCGATCTCTTCAAGGCGCCGGGAATCGCCGAGACGCTCGACTGGGCCGAGGCGCTCGTCGCGCTCGATCGAATCGCGCTCGACCCGCAGACGATCGCCGATACCGCGGGCGTGCTGCTCAAGTATCAGGACGACATCGGCACCCTGACGCCCGAACTGGCGTCACAGCTCGTGGCGGCCGCTCGAGCCGACGGCAGAGGCGCGGCGTGACGGGGCGCTTTGCCGAGAACGTCGTGCACTTCGTCCGCCTGCTTCGCTCGGCGGGTATCCCCGTGGGGCCGGAGCGGACGATCGCCGCGCTGGAGGCGGTTGACGCCGTGGGCGTCGCGCGCCGGGACGATTTCCACGCGGCGCTCGCCGCCGTGCTGATCTCCCGACAAGAGCATCAAGCGATGTTCGACGAGGCCTTCGAGCTGTTCTGGCGGAATCCGCGACTGCGCGAGAGGACAATTGCCGCATCGCTGCCGAAGGTCTGGGGGCGCGCCGCGCCGGGATCCGGCGTGCCGGGCCGCATCGCGGCGGCGGCGCACGACCCGGCGCCGGACCGTGGTGTGGAGGAGGTTCAGCTCGATGCCGCGTTCACGTTCTCGTCGCGAGAGGTCCTGCGCTATCGCGACTTCGAGACGATGACCGCCGACGAGTTGGCGGCGGTGCGGACGATGCTCGCGCGCCTTCGCTTGCCCCTTCCGGAGCTGCCGATGCGTCGCACCGCGCCCGCCGCCCGCGGGCCGCGCGTCGATCTTCGCGCCACGATGCGTCGCGCCGTGGGCAGTACCGGCGCGCTCGCCCCGCTCGCCAGGCGCGCCCCACGACGGCGGCGCCCATCGCTCGTGGTGCTCTGCGACATCTCCGGGTCCATGGATCGGTACTCGCGGATGCTGCTGTACTTTCTGCATGCGATCACCAACGATCGCGATCGCGTGCAGGTCTTCCTCTTCGGCACGCGGCTCACGAACGTCACGCGGCATCTGCGGCATCGCGACGTGGATGTCGCGATGGCCCGCGTCGGGGCGGCCGCGTCGGATTGGGCCGGGGGAACGCGAATCGGCGCCTGCATCGGCGAGTTCAATCGTCGGTGGTCGCGTCGCGTACTCATGCACGACGCGATCGTGCTCCTCATCAGCGACGGCCTCGACGCCGACGCGGGCGAAGGCCTCGGCGGACAGATGGAGCGCCTCGCCAAGTCATGCCGCCGTGTCATGTGGCTCAATCCGCTCCTTCGCTACGATCGCTTCGAGCCCCGGCCGGCGGGCGTCAGGGCGATGCTCCCTCACGTGGATGACTTCCTGCCCGTGCACAATTTGGAAAGTCTGATGCAGCTCGGCGCGGCGTTCGGGACAGCGGCTCCCCGCGGCAGGCGTCCATGGAGCTGAAGGGTGCGCGCGCCGTGCCGGCGCCGGCAGAGCAGCTGTGGAGGGTGTTGCATGATCCAGAGACGATGAGGTCATGCATGCCGGGGTGCAACTCGCTCGAGGCAGACGGCGTGAACGCGTATCGCCTCGCGATCACGGCCAAAGTCGGTCCGATCTCCGCCCGGTTTGCCGGGAAGATGCAGCTGGCTGACCTCGATGCTCCGCGCGCCTACACGCTTCGCTTCGAGGGCAGCGGGGGCGCCGCCGGGTTTGTCCACGGCGAGGCGCGCGTGACGCTCACTCCCGACGGCAGCGGCACGACGACCCTGTCGTACGTCGCCAAGGCGCAGGTGGGCGGCAAGCTCGCGCAGATCGGATCGCGATTGATCGATGGCGCGGCCCAGAAGCTCACGGACGAGTTCTTCGCACAGCTCGTGGCGGCGACGACGCCGAAAACAGAGGAACTGCGCGCGCCGCACGCGGCCGAAGCACGCCCCCGTCGCGTCATGTATCTGTCGCTCATGGCGGCCATCGGCGCCGTCCTGCTTGCCGTGTACCTGGCGAGCCGGAGATGACCGTCCGCATCGTGCGACTCGGGTCGCCGCGCCACGCGCGGGAAGGCCTCCGTCTGGGCACTGTGCGCAAGCCGCCGCGCGGAGTCCCGAAGTCCGAATTCGCCACGCGAGACTTCTATGATGTCTGGCTGCCCAATCTTTCGCCGAGTCCCGCCCTGTTGAAAGACGGCAGGGCGGCCGACGACGAGCGATCGTGGTCTACTTTCGCCCGAAAGTTCCGGGCCGAAATGAAAACCCCTGACGCATCACGCGTCCTCGATCTGCTGGCCGCGCTTTCTCACACCGCGGATTTCTCGGTGGGCTGCTACTGCGAGGACGAGCGCCGGTGCCACCGGTCCATCCTGCGAGAGTTGCTAACCGAGCGCGGAGCCGACGTCGTCGAGTAGGCCTCTCGCCGTCACGGTCGCGGCGCGGGCGCTACGACATTGATCACCAGCGTGTCTGTTCGCCCCATGAAACTCGCGACGAATGTCCTGCGGCCCGGGGACGAATACTGTAAACGAAGCGAGTCGGATAACGCGTAGTTGGTACGCTCTTTCCCGTCGATCACCGTAACGAAAGCCGGCACCAAGGGCACGACACCACCCGTGCGCTCGATCACGCGCAGACTCAGCGCGAACGGCTGCCCGACGCGGACGTCTTTTCTCGGCCCGAACTCGACGAGCTCGATCGGCCCGATGACGTTGACTTCTCGCTCGAGCGCACGCTCGGGTGGTTGCCGGCTCGGCATCGTATCGCCGGTGCTGCGAAGGCCGTCTACGCGGACCGTCGTGCGTCCCGACCGCCGCGCAAGAATCGACACCGCCCGCGTGCGCCCGATGCCGTCAAGCCGTTGGGATGGCGAATCGCGGTACACGGTCAGTCGCGCGATGGTCGTGTCGGCAATCGTCCAACCCGAGTCCAGCACGGCGCTGGCCGAGCCCATACACGCGTCGTAATGGCAATGCGTCTCGTTGACGTACAGCCGCGTGCGTTCGCCGACGACCATCCACAGCGGACCAAAGCGCGTTGTGCCGCCGTCGATCTGACGAAAGATCGAGCGGATGCTCGCCTCGTAGCGCCGCCGGGCGGCGATTGCCTCGGCAATCGTCGCCGAGTCGGGCAGCTTGAGCTGCGGTTCGATGTACGCGATCGTGACCTTGCCGAGCGAGATCAGGCCGCGCTCCTCGGGTGCGCTGCGCGTTGGCTGAGCGGAGGTGGGACGGAAGCGAAACGCCCGGTCGATCAGCGCGCTGTCGCTCAGCGTCACCACCAGCCGCCGATCCTCGACGCTCGCGCTGCCGTTGGGTTGACACGACCCCGCGATGCAAACCTGCACGGTGGCGGCCGCGACGAGCTCCCGGAATGACGGGAAGTCGCGTGCTGTCGCCGATCGTGGGACGGAGACGTGATAATTCGCTGGAACGCCCAGTGAGTCGTTCACCACCGCCGACCACACATAGCCGTTTCCTCCGCCATCGGACTCAGGCCAGCCCCAAGCAC
>Ga0137314_1000539_pt1 | contig 10999 bp, 15 predicted proteins | sample EasRivERMZT199_2_FD_102289 | JGI IMG/M metagenome (GOLD analysis project Ga0137314, IMG submission 102289) | Soil microbial communities from meander-bound floodplain in the East River, Colorado, USA - East River MetaG ERMZT199_2 | ecosystem: Environmental > Terrestrial > Soil > Floodplain ... | reverse complement strand
GCATTCCCGATCGACGAGGCCTCAATCCCGGTGCGGGATTGGATCGTGCCCGGCCTGCTGCTGCGCCGGAACCTGTCGGTGCTGGTGGCGCCCCCGGGTTCAGGCAAGTCGCTGCTGACGCTGCAAGTCGCCATCATGGTGGCGACCGGGATGAACTGGGGCGGCTGGGCGCCCCGCAAGCCCGAGAAGGTGCTGGTGGTCAATTCCGAGGACGACATCAACGAGATGCGGCGCCGGCTGGTGGCCGCGGCGAAGCTGATGGGGGTCGATCAGGCCACGCTGGTCGACCGGATCCTGCTGGTCGAGGCGCCCGAGAATATCGTCATTGCCCGCATGGACGCCCGGTCAAAGTCGATCGTGCGGACCCCGCTGGTCGAGACGCTGATCCAGACCATTACCGCCAACGGCATTGGCTGCGCGATCGTCGACCCGTTCGCCGCGACCTTCGAGGGCGACGAGAACAGCAACTCCGAGGTCAAATGGGCCGGGATCCTGTGGCGGGAGGTGGCGCGGCGCACCGGGATCAGCCTCAAGCTGGTGCACCACACCCGCAAGTATGCCGGCGGCATGGCGGGGGACGCGGATGCGAGCCGCGGCGGGGGCGCCCTGATCGGGACGGCGCGTATTCTGTCCACGCTGTTCGTGATGACCGAGGAGGAAGCGGCCTTCATGGACGTGCCCGTCGAGGAGCGGACGCAGTATGTCCGGTTCGACGATGCCAAGGCCAATTTCTCCAAGGTCGAGGCGGCTCGCTGGTTCAAGAAGGAAAGCGTCACCCTGAACAACAGCACCGGGTTCATCCCCGGCGATGAGGTGGGCGTGCTGGTGCCGTGGTCGCCCCCTGACGCGCTCAGCGGCATGTCGATGCGGGAGTTCGGCATGGTGCTGGACACGATCGATCGCGGGATCATGGGCGACGATGGACAGCCGAGCGGCCAGTTCTATGCCGGGACCGTGACGTCCTCGAGCAAGGACCGCTGGGCCGGCAAGGTGCTGACCCGCGTCACCCAGTGCAGCGAGGCGGCGGCAAAGAACATCATCAAGACGTGGATTAAGAATGATGTCCTAGAGGTGTTTGAGTACAAAGACCCCCTCCAGCGCAAGTTCAGAAAAGGCGTCAGGAGCGTATTCCAAAACAGGCCAGATCGAGGGGGAACGGAGACGTGAAACCTGCGCCACTTGAGAACATCAGTGGCGCAGGGGTGGCGCAGGTAAATGTGCGCCACTTAGTCCCTGTACCTCTCAACTGCGTGGCGCAAAAGCTGCGCCACTTGCGCCATAGGGTGGCGCAAGCGCGGCGCAGTTGAGATTAGCGGTACAGGGTCGCGAAGCGGAGCAAACGGCGAAAACAGGAGGATAAAAATGACAGTAGAGGCGCTCTATCACGGCGGGAGACGGCTCGTCGACGACCGAAAATCGTATCGAGGAAAGGATTATTTTCTTGTCGGCACGCGAGACCATGTGGACCGAAAAGGCAGACCGATGACCCTGCTGGTCTGGCACGGCGAGTGTTCACGCTGCGGGGCCGGGTTCACGTTCACCCTCGCTCCGACAAAAGCAGCCAAGCCGAGATTGCGTTGCAAGGTGTGCAAGCCATGAGAAAACCAGACCCAAAACTGGCGACAATCACGAACCCGCAGGCGTGGGACCAGAGCCACGGGACATACATCTCAGGCCGGGCCTCGATCGACGGCGTAGACGCCGTCGCGGTCGAGATGGAACGCAAATGGGGCTGCGATCGGCTCAGGCTGATTGTTTCCCGTGAAATGCGGGAGCGGTTCGATCGGCAGCGGTACAAGCTGTCGATGGCGATCCGCAACGGCACCCTGATCGAGGTGCAGACCGAATGCCAGCGCATGATGTTCGCTTGGGCGGCGCTCGACACCGAGGCAACCGGGACAGGAAAGCCTCAGCTTGTCCCGGAGGTCTGGGAGATCGCGCTGGAGGACGGCACCGTGGCGGCAATCGTGCAGACCGCAGCCGAGGCCCACAAGGTGGTCACGGACGGCAGGCGCACCGCGGTCTACACGCTGGATGAGATCGGCAGGCTGCTGCACGCCTTCCCACAGGTGGCAAAGCTCAAGAAGCTCTACCCCGGAGCCAGCGTCGAGAGGGTCGAAAAAACGATCCGCGACCCCCTCAACGACATCAGGCAGGCAACGGGCTTTGACGACCCGCTGGACGATCTGTTCGGCGTTCACACGGTAAATTGAAACAGGAGGCTATGATGGCAGGCAACGGCAATGGACTACCGAGCTACGAGGCCGCGAAGGCTCTGGCGCAGGCGCAAGGGCTCCCAGCGACGAGGGAGGCAGTGGTGGAGCAGGGGCTCAGGATCCAGCAGGAGACTGCTGCAGAGCGTGATCTGCTGCGCCGGGAGGTCGAGCAGCTCAAGTCGGACATCGCCGGCTACCGGGTCGCCATAGAGGCGCAGGCCACACAATTGGCGGAAGCCGACAGCAGGGTCGCTACCATGACGCTGGTGCGGGATGAGGCGGTCACCCGCAGAGCGGAGGTCGAGACGGTGCTGGCAGCAATGCTGGCGCTGGGCCGGGCGTTCAGCATCAAAGCTAATCCCATCATCACAGGGACGGGCGACAATGAAGATGACGTCCAGACGATGTCTGCCAACGATCGCCGGCTTGCTATGCATGGCGTGGGCGAGCGTCGCGACCGCTGAAGGCGGCTCATGCCTGAGCTACGCCGAGGCCAAGAAAGCGTACCGGGGCGCCTACCTTCACTGGCGCTCCGGGGCCAAGGGCGAGCGGTGCTGGGCAGCGCGTGGCGAAAAGCAGCGGACCAAAAACAGGGAGCCGTTTTTCGCTCAGGCCCAGCCAGAGGAAAAGCAGCAGGTCAAAAACGAGCCGCCGCGCAACGCCGTTCAAATCGTTCAAACCGTTCAAACCGTTCAAATCGTTCAAAGCGACGTCGAGCGGCGCTGGCCGTGGGTCGAAATGGGGTCAATTAACCCCATGGGCGTCAATTCCCCGGAAATTGACGCCCCTCCCTACAGCACCTTCGCGCCGGGGGCCGAGCCTGACGTCTGGCCGGTGCTGGAAAAGCAGACAGCCTCCCCGGTGGGGGAGGCTGCTGCTCTGGTGGCGATCGTCGCCTGCGTGGCCGGGCTTGGGTGGCGGTGGCGCCGCCGCCGCTGGGTCAGCTCGCTGTTCGAGGTGGGCGTCAGACCCCCACCTTGCGGGCCGCACCGCCCACAAACCCGCTGGCGAGCGTCCAGTGCTTAGCGGTGCGGGTGTCCTGCCACTCGGTGGCAATGTGAGCTGCCTTGTCGAGGCAGATCTGCTCAACGTTGGCGAGGATGCCGCCCACACCGTGGCGATCGATCAGGGCCTCGAGGGTGAGCAGTTCTTCCTTGGTCATCATGTCAGACCTCCTCAGTGATGGTGATGGTGTCGCCAACCGCAAACGTGCAGCGTTCCACAAGCTCAAGCACGGCGGCATCGATCGCTTCGTTGGAGGCGGGGCTCGACAGGACAATCTTGTCCAGTTCGCCGCCCGCGCCGTTCAGCCTGATGACAGTTCTTTCCATAGTCGTAGTCTCCGTTGGTTGGTGTGATGAACGCCGGGCCTAAGCGGCTCGACGCAGGAAGGCCGGTATTTCCAGCTCATCGCCGGGGACCGGGAACGGCAGAACGTCTGCCGTCGCGACAGGGGCCTTGAAGCCCATGTATTCGTGCATCCAAGCCGACGACCACACGGTGTGCAGCTCACCGAGCGGCTGCAGGAGCTGCGCCTCAGTGGCCGGGCCGGCAGAGGCTTGGATCTTGGCGTCGACGCGAGCGGCGAAGCGAGCGACATGGCCCTCGCCTTCCTTGCGATAGCGACCGTGATTGATCGCGACGTTGACGCTGTCGGTGCTGTCGACATCGTACAGGTGAGCCATCGACTGCGCGCGCATCAGGTGGATGCGGGGGCGAACCAGCGAGCCCTCGCTGTTGGCGATCAGCGCGTCGATCGCGGCGAGAGCCTCCGTCATGCGGGCATGCCACTTGGCAGTGCCGACATTGAAATACTCGCCCGAGCTGCCGATCCCGACATAGCCGAAACGCTCGGCGAGATCGGTCAGGAAGCTGATCGGCTCATGCATGTGCCAGATCGGCATCAGGCGATCGGTGTCGGAGAACATGCACATGGTGTCCTCGATGAGCTGCGCGTTCTGCTCGACGGTGCCGCCGATCACGTCCGGGATCACCGCCACAGCCTGCGGGCAGCGATCGAGGATGTCGTTCGCCCAGTCAGCGAAGCCCTCGAGGTAGGCCTCGTCCGACATGGTGTCGATGCCACTCTGGTGGGCGCTGAAGGCGCCGTTGTCGACCAGCAGCAGGCCGTCCTCGCCGACCAAGCGGATCGCCTGCGCGAGCTGCTTGCCCAGCTTCTGGCGGGTGCCGTAGCTGACGCAGAACGACGCGCCCTTGAGCTGCTCGAGGAGGTGGGTGGGGTTCAGGGGAAGGCCGAAAACCGTGTGCTTGTTCATGTCCGTAACTCCGTGCTGCGATGAGCCCCCTTTTAGGACGTTTTGTCCTAATGCGTCAACAGCAATCTGCTAGGCATACGGTCCTAGAGTAGGACATATTGACAGGTATGACCGCGGCCCGATAAACCAGAGGCCCATCACAACGGAGGCTAAAATGATCGAAGGATATCGCGGAGTTAAGGACTACAGATACAGCAGCAATGACAGCGGCACGGTTCGCTTTGGCATCGTGGATCAGAAGGGCCGCGCGATCGGCTACAAGTGGAATATCTATCGCGTCGATCTGGTCGTGATGACAGACGCGGAATATGCCGCGTCAAAGGCCTGCGGCATCGTCAAGATCGGCGAGCCAACTACCTACATCGAAATGCGAACCACCGTCACTCGCGACGATATCCCCTATGGGCCGAGCGTGCCGCGCATCCAATGCGAAACGCTGGAGCAGGCCTGTGAAGCGCGCGACAAGCGCATCGCAGCAGCTCGTAAAGCCAACGCCAAAAAGTTCGCAGCATTCAACGTCACGGAGAACGCCGGATGAAAAAACAAACCTTCCCACCGTGGATGCACGAACGCGAAATGTCAGCAGGAGAGTTCCTGCTGGCAATCGCGCAGCTCGGCATGAGCCAGATCGCAGCCGGGCGCTTTCTAGGCTTCAGTGAGCGCAAGGCTCGACGATACGCCAACGGTGAAAAAGCCGTCAGCGCAGCCGAGGCTATGCTGCTGCGATCAATGATCCACCGCGGTGAGGCGCCGCTGGTCCCCAAGCGGACGCGCAAGCAATACTGAGATTGGTGGACGATCGGCGGAAGGGCGCGTATCCTCCCAGAACATGGGCGGTGCGCGCCCTTTTCGCGTTTGCGAGCAGGGGAGGGGGTAACCCCTTAAATCTTTGACAAAAAAGAAAGAACGAATTGCCGATCCGCGCTCGCTGGCACGCAATCACACGGTGCGTGCGATCCAGACGCTGGCCGGCATCATGGACAGCAGCGAGAGCGAGGAGATGCAATTGCGCGCCAGCGATCTGCTGCTGCAGCGCGGCTGGGGCAAGGCAGCTCAGCCCGTGACCGGCGAGGACGGCGAGGGCGCGATCGAGATCACTATCCGCAACATCGTTGAAGGAAAAAAGTGATCCATGATCAGCGTGCGGCTCCCCAACAACGAGTGGACGCCGCGGCCACACCAGATGCCGTTGTGGTCTCACCTTCGTGCCGGCGGCAAGCGATCGATGGCGGTGTGGCACCGCAGAGCTGGCAAGGACGATGTCTGCCTGCACCACACTGCGATCGCGGCGTGGGAGCGCGTTGGAAACTACTGGCATTGCCTGCCGGAATATAACCAAGCACGCAAAGCGATCTGGACGGCAATCAATCCGCACACCGGAAGGCGACGCATCGATGAAGCATTCCCCGTTGAGCTGCGAGCTAATACCAACGACACCGAAATGTTCATCCGATTTAAGAACGGAAGCACATGGCAGTGCATTGGCAGTGACACCTACAACACCACAGTCGGCGCATCCGTTGCCGGCATCGTCTACAGTGAATGGGCCTTGGCGAACCCAAGCGCATGGGCCTACCACCGGCCAATGGTCGAGGAGAACAACGGCTGGGCGGCGTTCATCACTACTCCCCGCGGACGCAATCACGCATTTTCAATGTACGCTCACGCCAAGCAATCACCCGAGTGGTTCGCTGAGCGTCTCACGGTCGAGGACACTGGTGCGCTCTCAGGTGAAGCTCTTGCCGAAGCCCTGAGCGAGTACCGGGCGCTGTACGGCGATGACGTTGGCCGCGCGCAGATGCGGCAGGAATACTACTGCGATTTCCAAGCAGCCATACTCGGCGCGGCGTATGCCCATGAGATGGCACAGGTGCGCGACGAGGAGCGCATCGCCGAGATCGAGGCGCTGCCGGATCAGTATGTCCACAGGGCTTGGGATCTTGGTGTCGGCGATGACACCTCGATCTGGTGGTTTCAGATCGTTGGTGGGCAACTGTTTATTTTGGATGTGTACTCCGCATCCGGCGTGGGAGTTGAGCATTACGCTGACGTGATCGACAAGCGCGAGGCCGAGCATGGCTGGCGCCGCGGCGTCGACTTCGTGCCGCACGATGCCAACGTCAAAGAGTGGGGCACGGGCCGCACGCGCATCGAGACAATGCGAGACTTCAAGCTGAAGCCCGATCGCGTGCCGATGGCGTCGATCGCTGACGGCATCAACGCAGTGCGCCGCACGCTGCCTCTGTGCGTGTTTCATCCGCGCTGCGAAGAGTTGGGCGTCGCTGCGCTCGAGCAGTACCGGCGCGAGTGGGACGACGAGAAGAAAGCGTTCAAGGCATCTTTCGTTCACGATTGGACGTCGCATCCGGCTGATGCGTTTCGCTATCTGTCGCTGAGCTGGCGCGGCATACAGCATCGCGTGGTCGAGGTGCCGCGGCGTGAGGGCTTTGTCATCCCGCCGCCGGCAGACGATCGCAGGGGGATGCGGCTATGAGAGGCTGCACATGCCACCGGAGCGTTAGCGTCTGGCCCTGTGGCCGGCGCTATGCCTCTTGGGAGTGCGCGCGTGTGTCGTTGTGGCGCCGGTGGTGGATCTGGCTAGTGAGGGACCATGACTAAGATCGCGGTCAACAAGCGGCGCGACGACATCGCCGAGATCCTGCGGCTGCAGGAGGCGGCGCGATGGCAGCGTCTGCCGCAGAGCGAGAACGTGATCGATCAGCGCGCGCCCGGCGAGTATCCGCCAGCGCCTGCGATACCGCTGCCGGATCAGAAGGCTGATCCGTTCGGGCTGCGTATGGACATGGACCGCTATCAGCTTGAGCAGGAGCTGGACAAGATCAGCCCCGATCTGCCGATGCCGCGCTCTGATCCGAGGAGGCGCTGATGCGCTGGAACATTGCCGGTATCACGATCATCGATGTAGGCCGCGACAAGGGCTACGAGTTGACGCCCGAGGTCACATGGTCTGTCGGGCTTGTTGTGGTGAACGCCTACAAGAAAAAGTACGGCGCGCTGCCTCCCAAGGATCTGCGCTATAAGACCTACGACAACGGCGTGCATTGCTTCGCCATTTATCCCGAGACGATGCGAGCGACGATCGAGGCGGCATACGCGGCCCATTTCATTGAGAAGGCGCGGCAGCTCGAGCTGTTCCCGCGGACACCCAGCGGGGATGACCTCCATGTCTGACAAACCAGCCGGCAAACCGACAGGCGAGGACATGCGTCAGGAGGACGACGAGTACAACCCGGCTGTCGAGCCCAAGTCCGCCAAGGCATGGATCAACATGCTGGAGGAAAGCGAGAAGGCGTTCGAGCAGTGGCAGGATCACTGCGACAAGATCGAGAAGCAGTATGCGTCGCTGGAGCGGCTATCGAGCATGGCCCGCGACAAAGAGTTCCAGATGTTCTGGGCCAATGCCGAGGTCATCAAACCATCGATTTACGCCAAGCCTCCCGTGCCAGTGGTGGTACCTAAATTCAAGGATCGCAGGCCTGTTTATCAGGCGGCGAGCGAGGTAGTCGAACGCTGCGCGGTGGTAGCCTTCGATCTCGCATACATCGACGATCTGATGCTGCTGGTGCGCGATGATCTCGCCATGCTCAGCCGCGGCGTCGCGTGGTGCCGCTACGAGAGCGGCGGCAACGCCAGACACGACCATGAGAAGGTCTGCATCGACTTCAAGAACCGGCGAGATTTCCTGCATAGCATCAGCCGCAATTGGCGTGAGGTGACATGGGTTGCGGCGGCATCGTATCTGACCCGCGCGCAGGCCCGTAAGCGGTTTCGCAAGAGCAGCGGCGACGAGTACCAGAACGCGGAATACGAGGTCGACAAGGACGGCAAGAACGTTGGCGGCGCCGACAACCGGCAGCGAGCTAAGTTCTGGGAGATCTGGCACCGCGGCGAGAAGCGTGTGGTGTGGATTGCCAAGGGCTGCGACAAAATTCTCGACGAGGATGAGCCGCACCTCGACCTTGCCTCGTTCTTTCCATGTCCGAAGCCCGTCTACGGTACGGTGCAGCCGGGCTCACTGGTGCCGGTCCCTGACGTGCTGCAGTACCGCGACCAGCTCGAGGAGATAAACGTGCTGACGGGGCGCATTCATGCGCTCAGTGACGCCCTCGAGGCCAAGGGCTTCTATCCTGCCGGCGGCGCCGAGCTGTCGGATGCGATCCAGAACGCAATCAACATCAAGACGCCGGGCCGGTTGCTGGTGCCGATCAGCAACTGGGCGGCATTCGGCGGCAGCAAAGAGGTGATCATCTGGTTGCCGATCGACATGATCGCAACAACGATCACGGCGCTGGTGGCGCTCCGCAAGCAAGTGATCGAGGACATCTACCAGATCATGGGTCTGGCCGACATCATGCGGGGCTCGACCAATCCGAACGAGACGCTCGGCGCGCAAGAGCTGAAGAGCGAGTACGGGTCGAAGCGCATCAAGGACAAGCAGGCCGAAATGGTGCGCTTGGCGCGTGATCTGGTCGAGATCGCGGTCGAGATCATCTGCCAAAAGTTCGATCCGGTCACGATCATCGAGATGTCGCAGACCGAGCTGCCGACGCAGGAGATGGTGCAGCAGAAAATCACCGAGGTTGTTCGCCAGCTCCAGCAGCAGCAGCAACAGGTGCAGATGCTGACGCAGAACCCACAGGTTCAGCAGCTCGCGCAGCAGAACCCGGAGATGGCGCAGCAGGCCATGCAGCAGGCGCAGAAGGCGCAAGAAACTGGCATGGCTACGATCAATCAGCTCCGCGAGAAACCGACGATCGAGCAAGTGATCCATTTCCTGCGGGACAACCGCGCCAAGTCTTTTGTTCTCGACATCGAGACCGACAGCACGATCCAGACTGACGAGAACGCCGAGAAGCAGCGTCGCGCCGAGTTCGTTGGTGTGCTGGGGCAGCTCCTGCCGCAGCTCTCCATGATGATATCCGCGGAGCCGTCGACGGCCTCGTTCTGCGGCGAGCTGCTAAAGTTCGCAATGGCGCCGTATCGCGCCGGCAGATCGATGGACGGCACGATCGACGAGCTGGTCGAGCAGATGAAGCAGAAGGGCGCGCAGCCTAAGCCGGATCCTGAGCAGGCCAAGCTGCAGCTCATGAAAGAAATTGAAATGGCAAAGGTCGAGCAGAGCAAGCAGAGCGACCTGATGAAAGCCAAGACGGCCAAGGACGAGCTGTCGATGAAGGATCGCCACAAGCAGTGGGAACTGGAGAACGATCGCCGGATCGAACTGGCGAAGCTACAGGCCTCACAGGGCGATGAGCAGTACAAGATGCTCATCCAGAACGAGAAGCGGATGCAGAACCGCGAGGCGCATCAGGCTCACATGATCGAGCGCACGCAGGACATGCAGCTCAACGCGCAGAAGGCTGACACTGCGAAGCAGGCGGCGATCAACCGGCAGAACGACATGAACGCTCGAGCGACCGAGCGGCAGGCCGCACAGCAATTCAAAATGACGCAGGCTCCGAGGGGGTAACGCATGGCTGCATTCGTCAAATACGCGGCATTCATCGACGAGCTGTCGAAGGGTGGACACAATCTGCAGACCGCGGTGTTCAAGTGTGCGCTGACCAACACGGCGCCGGGCGCGTCTGACACGGTGTGGAACACTACGGTGGCGCCGCCGCCTGCTGCAGCGAACGGCTATCCGGCTGGCGGCAACACCATGACGACGAGCAGTGCGGCGACGACAGCCGCGGTGTTCAAGCTGGTGCTGGCTGACACGGTGTTCACGGCGACAGCCGGCGGCATTGGGCCATTCCGCTATTCGATCATCTACAACAGTACACAGGGCAACAAGCTGGTTGGCTACTACGACAACGCGGCGCCGGTATCGCTGGCAGACGCTGAAACTTTCACGGTCGACACGGACCCGACGAACGGTGTGCTGACGATTTCATGGCCCTGATAAATGGTCGCGGAACGATGGGACAGAGGCAAATGGGACAGCGCGCATTGGGACGGGCAGCTCAATATAGCCGCCTCACCGGGCGCGGTGATCGTCACCACTACGCCGGTCAAATTGCGCCGCAGCTATCGGCTCGTAGCGCAGCCGGGTGGCGTTGTTATCGCGGCGCCTCCGGTTACGTTCCGGCGCGGCTACCGGATGCTGGCAGCAGCCGGCGCGGTGGTGATTGGTGGCGTTCCGGCGATCCTACGGGCTGGTCGCCGGGTCGCGGCAGCGGCTGGTTCGGTCGTTATCGCGGGGGTGCCGGCAGCACTGCGGGCCAATCGCAGGATGGCGGCGGCAGCGGGTGCTGTCGTTATCGCCGGCCAGCAGGCGGTATTGCGCGTCACGCGCAAGGTTATCGCATCGACGGGCTCGGTGGTGCTGGCGGGTGGCGCCGCAACCTTGCGGGTATCGCGGGCTTATCGGCTGACCGCGGAAGCCGGTTCGGTTGTGATCGCCGGCTACCCGGCGACGCTGCGGCTGACACGGCTGCTGCAGGCGCAGACCGGCAACATTGTCATAGCGGGATACGATGCCGGGCT
>Ga0137314_1000538_pt1 | contig 11017 bp, 6 predicted proteins | sample EasRivERMZT199_2_FD_102289 | JGI IMG/M metagenome (GOLD analysis project Ga0137314, IMG submission 102289) | Soil microbial communities from meander-bound floodplain in the East River, Colorado, USA - East River MetaG ERMZT199_2 | ecosystem: Environmental > Terrestrial > Soil > Floodplain ... | reverse complement strand
CGTGGCTGGCGAGCGACGCGCGCGGGTCGCGATCGCCGGCGGCGATGGTGCTCCACGTCGTCCCATCGATGACGGCGCCCGCGGCGTCGGTCGCGCCATCTCGTCCATCGGTACCGGCAGCGAGAATGGTGATCTCGGGTCCCACGCCACCGACCTCGTGGAGCGTGCGCGCCGCGGCGAGCGCGAGCTCCTGACACCGTCCGCCACCGGCGGCTCGAGCGGTGCCGATGCTGCCAGGTCCGGTGAGTGTCACCGTCGTTTCCCCTCCCCAGATCACGCAACGAGACTTGCCGTCTCCCGAGTGCGCCGCGTCGGCGCGGACGGCCAGCATCCGATGGGCGATCGACTCCCCCGCCGCCGCAGCTTCACCTACGAGCAGCGCGGGAACCACCTCGGCATCGATGCCTTGTTCGCGCGCGCGCGCCGCAGCGCCCTCGACCGCCGACTTCACGTTGCCGATCACACGGGCCTTCACGTGGGCGAACGCGGGGTGCGTTTTGCGCGGCGTTTCCGGTGTGCTGCCGCGGCTGACGGAGCCGAGGAAGTCGCGATAGGTCTGAGGCAGACGCGGCAACAGGTTCGCGCGCTGAAGGATCGCGCTCACGTCCCGCACCGTCGTCTCGTCAGGGACGCAGGGCCCGGACCCGATGACCGAGAGGTCGTCGCCGGCAACATCGGAGATGGCGAAGCAAAAGGTCGCCGCGGGCGCGAGCGCCAGCGCGAGCCGTCCCGCCGCCCAGCGAGAAAAGCGCTTTCGCACGGCGTTCACCGCGCGAATGTCGAGCCCGGAACCCAAGAGCTGTTCGTACAGGACGGTCAGATCGGCCGAGCTCATCCCGCGCAGCGGTGCCCCGATCATGCTGGACGTTCCGCCCGAGATGAGGACGAGGGCCACGTCGGTGCCTCGCCGTCCCGCGGCGACCTCTTCGATCTTGGCTGAGGCTGCAAACGAGTTCCGGCCGGGAACGGGGTGGTCCCCCCGCATGACGGTGAGCGTCGGATACGGTGTGGGCAGATGCTCACCCGTAACGATCACCCCGCCGACGACGGAGTTCATCGACCGGATGAGCGGAGCGATCGCGGCGGCGGCCATCGGATGGGCTGCCTTACCGAACGCGAAAATCCAGACGCGGCGGTCGCGCTCGATGGGCAGCGTGCTGACGGCGCGGGCTACCGCCGGGCCAGGTGCTGCAGCGGCGATGGCGGCGTCATACAGATCGATTAGAACGGGCCGAGCAATTGCCGCCGTCGTCAAGTCGCGCCCGAGTGAGATTAAGAACGGGGGGCAAACTCCGGTGGGACACGGCGGCAAAATGGTGCCGCCCTAAGGGGTGCGCAATGCCGGCTCGGTTCGGCTGCCTTCTCCGTGTGAGGACATGTCGTGTCCTCGGCGTGGAACGCTGCTGGTTTGGAGAGCGGTGGTTAAGGGGGCGAAACGTCGGTTAAGGCGGGAACGTCACGTGCGCTTTGCGCCCTGTCCGCACTGCCGCGGCGATTCAGGAGAAACCACCCATGAAAAAACTCGACGTTCTGTTGCTGGGGTCCGCCGTCATGCTCGTCGCCGCCTGTGGTCGCGACGGCGCGCGTGTGGACGACTCCCTGAAAAACGACCTGGCGCTTGCCTCGCAGACTCAGCCGTACATGCCGCAGCAGTTCGTTTCGCCAGCGGAGCAGGGGTACGCCGGCCAGGCATACAATCCGTATGCGCCTCAGCAGTATCAGCCGGTCGCCCGGCAGCCCGTCTATAGGTCGCCGAGTCCGGCGCGGCGCACGAGCACGGCGCGGTCGACGGGGTCGCGCAGCTCCGGCGTGATCTACCGCGAGCCGGAGGTCGAGGTCGTGAAGCACACCCATCGTGATGCCGCAATCGGCGCGGCGGCAGGTGCGATCATCGGCGCGACGACGAGCCGCGACAAGGTAAAGGGCGGATTGATCGGCGCGGCGGCCGGGGGCATTCTCGGCGCGATCGTCGGCAACAACGTCGACATCCAGCGGCGGCCGTACCCGTGACGGCAACGCTAGCGGTCGGCACCTACGACGCCCGTATCCTATTCCAGGATGCGGGCGTTGTATTTTCTGCCGGAACTCGCACAGGCCAGCGTCCCGGATGCCCCAGCGAACGCAGCAAGTCGAACAGATTCTGGAACAACTCGTTCGAGATGTGGAGGCGTCGGTGCATGCCTTCTATCGCGGCGACGTGCGCCAGCATACCGCGCGCGTGAAGACCGGGACATTTCTGGCGACGGCCAGGGAGGCGCTCACGCCGTTCGTTATGGATCAGCCGCTGACGAGCGCGTCGAGCCCTGGCGCGGCGCCGTCGCTTGCGCCGGACGAGCTTGCGGCCATCACGCGCTGCGTGATGGCGTGGCTTCCGATGGGTGTGCCGGCGCAGGCGAGCCCGCAGTCGAGGTGCGTTGCCGCCGCGCGCGAGATGGCGCCGACGTGGGGGGAGCGCGAGAAAGCGCGCCTGGCCATGAGGCGAGCGACGGGCTGAGGGGCACGGATTTCGCCCGAGTGCGGTGGTAAAACCCGGACTCATGTCGCTGTCGCCAGAAAATGAAAACTCCGCCGGCACCTCCGGTGGCGATGATCACGCCGATCGTCGGCATGGTCGCCTCGTGGCCAATCGTGCGTTCGTGGCGCTCAAGGCCCAGCACGCCGCGGAGCGCAGCGCGACCGAAGCCATCGCCGACAGGCTGAACGAGCGGGCGGCTTCGACGCCGTTTTTCGTTTTGCACGTCGTCTGGTTCGCGATCTGGATCTCGTGGAACCTCGGTTGGTTCGGGCTGCTTCCATTCGATCCGTACCCGTTCGGGTTTCTCACGATGGTCGTTTCGCTCGAGGCCATCTTCCTTTCGATCTTCGTCCTGATGGCGCAGAAGCGGGAATCGGCAATCGCCGAATTGCGCGAGGAGCTTGCTCTGCAGGTCAATCTGCGCATCGAAGAGGAGTCGACGAAGACGCTGCAACTCGTCGCCGGGCTGTACACGCGACTGGGTCACCGCATGGCGGAAGACCCGGAGCTGACCGACATGATGCAGCCGCTCGATGTGGCGGGGCTGGAGCGAGAGCTCAGTGAACAGATCGCGGCCGCGGCCGCGGCGCGCCGTCGTCACCGGGCGCGCCCTGCGCGCAAGGCGCGGCAGGACCCGTAGCGATTCCGTTTCGTTCAGGGTCACAACTATCTTGGAGTCATGCGCGACACTCGCCACGTCTCCCGCGTGATCGCCGCCGCCACCGTCGCCTTCGCGATTCTGGTCGGCCGCGCTGACGCGCAGCCATCGTCGCGGATCCCCGATCGGTTGAGCGATCAGGAGTTCTGGAAGTTGGTGGGCGACGTATCCGAGCCGGGGGGATACTTCCGATCGGACAACTTTCTGTCGAACGAACGGCAGTTCCAGTACGTGATTCCAACGCTGCAACGCACCACCAAGCCGGGGGGCGTGTACCTCGGTGTAGGTCCGGAGCAGAATTTCACGTACATCGTCGGCCTGCAGCCGAAGCTCGCGATCATTTTCGACATCCGTCGTCAGAACATGATCGAGCACCTGATGTACAAATCGTTGTTCCAGCTGTCGCCGAACCGCGCCGAGTTTCTGTCGAAGCTGTTCTGCCGCCCGCGCAAGGCGGGTCTGGATACCACGTCGTCCGTCGACAAGCTTTTCGAGGCGTATCGCGGGCTCGCTCCGGATTCAGTGATCGCCCGGCGGACGCGCGTCGCCGTCAAGGCGACTCTCGCGCGGCGCGGTTTTGCGTTGAGCAAGGACGATCTTCGCTCGCTCGACTACGTGTACGACACGTTCTGCAGTGCCGGCCCGGAGCTGGATTACGGCTTTCCGCGATCGCGCGGCGGCTTCGGCGGCCGCGGCATGCCAAGTTATGCCGACCTCATGACGGCCGGCGATGGCGACACGGGCGCGCGGCGACGGAGCTATCTGGCGACGGAGGACAACTACCGATATCTCCGCTCGCTCCAGGAGCGCAATCTGATTGTCCCGGTCGTGGGCGACTTCGCCGGGCCGAAGGCGATCCGCGCCGTGGGCCAGTACCTCAAGGACCGCGGCGCGACGGTCACCGCGTTCTACGCGTCAAACGTAGAGCAGTATCTGTTTCAAGATCCGGAGAATTGGCGCAAGTACTACCAGAACGTGGCCACGCTGCCGCTCGATTCCACGAGCACGTTCATCCGGTCGATCGGCGGCGGTGGCCGTGGAATGTTCGGCCCCGGGCGACTCGGGTCGGTGCTGTCGTCGATGACCGGGTTGCTCCGGGCCTTCAACGAGGGCCGCATCACGACGTACGCCGACGTTATCAACATGTCGCGCTGACGTGGCGTCGCGGGTCCGTCATCACCCTGAGCCCCGCGAAGCCAAGTCGAGGGGCCCGGGATGACAAAAGCGTTCATCCGCGACCGCCGACGAGTTGACGGAGCACATACGGAAGGATCCCGCCGTGCCGGTAGTACTGCATCTCTTCCGGCGTGTCGATGCGGGCCAGGGCGGGGAACTCCCTGGACGATCCGTCGGCGCCCTTTGCACGCACGGTCAGGGTCGCCCTCGGCCTGAGATGTTCGTCGAGCCCGACGATCTCGAACAGCTCGAAGCCGGTGATGCCGAGCGACTGCCTGGTCGCGCCATTCACGAACTCTAATGGCAGCACTCCCATGCCGACCAGATTGGAGCGATGGATGCGCTCGAATGACTCGGCGATCACGGCGCGCACGCCGAGGAGGATCGTGCCTTTAGCCGCCCAGTCGCGCGACGATCCCGTTCCATATTCCTTGCCGGCGACGATGACGAGGGGGACGCCCGCCTTCTGATACTCCATCGCCGCGTCATAGATGAAAGCCGGCTTCGCATCCGGTGCGGTCGCCGTCCATCCGCCTTCCGTACCCGGCGCGAGCTCGTTGCGTAGCCGGATATTGGCGAACGTGCCGCGCATCATGACTTCGTGGTTGCCGCGCCGCGCTCCGTAGGAGTTGAAGTCCTTGCGGTCCACGCCGTGCGCGATGAGCCATTTTCCGGCCGGGCTGGCGGCGGGGATGTTGCCCGCCGGGGAGATGTGATCGGTCGTGATCGAGTCGCCGAGCACGGCCAAAACGCGCGCGCCGGCGATGGGGCGAATGCCCGGCGGCTGCATGGTCATGCCTTCGAAATACGGGGGATTCTTTACGTACGTCGAGTTCTGATCCCAGGCGTAGGTTTCCCCCTTCGGAACGGCCAGCGCCTGCCACTGCTCGTCGCCCTTGAACACGTCGGCGTACTGCGTCTTGAAGAACTCGCTCTTCACGCTGCGCGCGACTTCTTCCTGCACCTCGGCGGCCGAGGGCCAGATGTCGCGCAGAAACACGGGACCGGCGCTCCCGATGCCGATGGGCTCGCGCGTGATGTCGATGTCCATGCGCCCGGCCAGTGCGTAGGCGACGACCAGCGGCGGAGACGCCAGATAGTTGAAACGCGTGAGCGGGTTGACGCGACCCTCGAAGTTGCGGTTGCCGGACAACACCGCGGCCGTGACGAGCTTGTGGTCCTCGATCGCCTTGGCGATGTGCTCGGGCAACGGGCCGGAATTGCCGATGCATGTGGTGCAGCCGTAACCCACGAGCTGGAACCCGATCTGGTCGAGGTACTGCTGCACGCCCGCCTGTCGCAGGTAGTCGGTGACGACCTTGGAGCCGGGCGCGAGCGACGTCTTGACCCAGGGTTTGACGTTCAGCCCCTTCTGCACCGCCTTCTTGGCGAGCAAGCCGGCGGCGAGCATCACCGAGGGATTCGATGTGTTGGTGCAGCTGGTGATGGCGGCGATCACCACCGCGCCGTGCCGCAGCGTGTAGGTCGCGCCGCCATGCTCGACTTTTACGCCGCCGAATTCGTGCGCCGCTTCCTCCGCGCCGTCGACGAGCACCGCGGCCGGCGCGAGCTCCGGGCTCGCCGACACCTCGGTCGCGCGCTTCACCTCGGCGACGGCGCCCAACGTGCCGATCTTCGTGAGATCGGCTTCGAGCGACTGGCGATACATCTCCTTGGACCGCGAGAGCGGCACGCGATCCTGCGGGCGTTTCGGACCCGCGAGACTCGGCTCCACGGTGCCGAGGTCGAGCTCCAGTGAATCGGTGAACCGCGGGTCGGGCGTCGCGTCGGTCCGGAAAAGGCCCTGTTCCCTGGTGTAGGCCTCGACGAGTTTGACATGGTGTTCCGATCTGCCGCTGAGCCGAAGATACTTGAGCGTTTCCTCATCGGCGGGGAAAAAGCCCATGGTCGCGCCGTATTCGGGCGCCATGTTGGCGATCGTCGCGCGGTCGGCGAGCGGTAGGGAACTGAGGCCGGGGCCATAAAACTCGACGAACTTCCCGACGACCTTCTTCTTGCGCAGTATCTCGGTCACGGTGAGAACCAGATCGGTCGCCGTGGAGCCCGCCGGGAGCTTGCCGTGCAGCTTGAAGCCGACGACCTCGGGAATGAGCATCGACACCGGCTGCCCGAGCATCGCCGCTTCCGCCTCGATGCCGCCAACGCCCCAGCCGAGCACGCCCAGTCCGTTGATCATCGTGGTGTGCGAGTCCGTGCCGACCAGCGAATCGGGATACGCTACCGTTTGGCCGTCTTCCTCCGACACGAAAACGGTCTTGCCCAGGTACTCGAGGTTGACCTGGTGGCAAATGCCCGTGCCGGGGGGGACGACGCGAAAGTTCTTGAACGCGTCCTGGCCCCAGCGGAGAAACACATAGCGCTCCTTGTTCCGCTCGAACTCCCGCTCGGTATTGATGAGAAACGCCGCGTCTGTCCCGTACTCGTCGACCTGCACCGAGTGGTCGATGACCAGGTCCACGGGCTGAAGCGGGTTGATGCGCTGCGGATCGCCGCCGAGCGCGCGGATGGCGTCGCGCATGGCGGCGAGGTCGACGACCGCGGGGACGCCGGTAAAATCCTGGAGCAGCACACGGCTGGTGCGAAACGCGATCTCCTTCTCGACCTTGGCGGTCACGTCCCAGTTCGCCATCGCCTCGATGTCGGCGCGTTTGACGAAGGCGCCATCCTCGTTTCGCAGCAGGTTCTCGAGGAGGATCTTGAGACTGAACGGCAGTCGCGCCGCGTTGCCCTTGGACAGCGCGTCGAGCACGGCGAGGCGGAAGATCGTGTAGGGCTTGCCGTCGACGGCGAGCGTCGCGCGGCTGTTCAGGGAGTTCTTCGATGTCATGGCAGTGGCTCTCGATGCGGCGAATGGCCGAGCGAGGTGACTGGCGGAGCCACTGACGGGACGCGTGAGGTCGCCGTCAGGCTGCCGAAATCTAACTTGCCTGGGTTCGGGCCAGCCCGCTCAGCGCGTCCAGCCTCAAACGGAATCAGGCTCCATCGAAGCCCGAGCTTCAATGGAGCCTGATTCCACTGGATCCCCTCTTAGGGCGACGGCGGCGTGCCGCCCGGCGGACCGCCGGCGCCGCCCCCCCCACCACCGCCCCCAGGATTCGGGGTGCCGACGCCGCCCCCCGGGCCCATCAGCTGGACCGGCTGTGCAGCCGCACCGGTGGGCCGCTTTTTCGCGAGGAAGGGGACGCCGTTGACCATCCAGTCGGGCGCGGCGTCGCCTTTCAAATGGTGATCGTAGAATTGGTGCAGGCGGACCATCACGTCGTACTGATTCTCATACCGCGTGAAGCCATGTGCTTCACCCTCGTAGGAGAGGAAGATCACCGGCTTCTTGAGGAAGCGCAGCGCGTTGTAGAACTCGACGCCCTGGAGCCACTCGGTGGATCCGTCGTTCGTTCCCTGATAGATGAGGAGGGGCGTGTCCATCGACTTGGCGTGGAACACGGCCGACTGATCCATGTACAGCTCCAGATTGTCGAATGGCGTGGTCCCGAACCGCCCCTGCCCGTAGGTGTCGTAGCGGTGCTGGTTGGTGCCGTTCGTCTTCCAGAGCTGGTTGAAGTCGCCGACGAGGTTTACGGCGGCGGCGCGGATCGCCACGGCGGCGAACATTTTCGACTGCGTGGAGATGTACGCGCCACCCTGGCCGCTGTAGCTGCCTCCGTTCAGGCCGACGCGTTTCGGGTCGGCGTAACCCAGATCGACGGCGCGTTTCACTGCCGCTTCCACCGAATTGAGCATGTCGGTGTGTGAGCGGCCCGTGTGGTAGTAGATGTCCGGCAGCAGCACGAGATAGCCGTTGCTCACGTAGTCGGCATACGAGAGTCCCGACGCGTACCGCGGCGCCTCGTAGCGGAATTGGTTCTGCGACAGCTTCTCGTAGAAATACACGAGCATCGGCCGGCGCTCGCCCGGCTTGTAGTCGTCCGGTACGGCGAGCGTGCCCTGAAGCTTGTGACCGTCCTTGTCCTTGTAGTCGATCAGGACGCGGTGCCCCCATTTGTACTCGGCCTGCTGCGGGTTCGCGTTCGTGAGCCGCTGAGGATTTTTGAATGTGCGATCGGTCACCCAGTAGTCCGGAAACTCGACGAACGTTTCGCGGGTCAGCAGCACGCGTTCGGCGTTCTTGGCCTTGATCGGGTTGCCGAGGGAGCGCTCGTCGTACAGCAGCTCGGACAGCTTGTTGCCGTCGAGCTCGTAGAACCCGTCTTTCTTGGTCTGCTCGCCGAAGGCCGTGAGCATGACCGGTTTCGAGAGATCGACGATCTGACCGCCGCCGCCGCCGCGACCGCCACCTCCGCCGCCAGGCGCTGGGGGACCGGTCTGGTCGTCCGCCGGTTCGATACGCTGATAGCGGAAGCGAATCTCGTTCTTCGTGCCGACGCCGTTGGTGAGATTCCGCGGCGTAACGCTTCCGTCGAGGGAGACCAGCCACAGATCGAACTTGTGGTCGAGGATGACCGACTTGCCGTCCTTCGTGTACCCGGTGACGCCGTACGCCGGCTTATCGCCGAAGTGATCTTCGTCGACGTTCACGAAGCTCACCGGTGCGTTCTTCGTGATGTTGGCATGCGCGCTCGCCGACAAGTCGTACGCCCACACCTGCTTGTCCTTCCAGTAGAGCCAGTACCGGCCATCGGGGGAGAGACCCATCGCGCGATCCTGACCCTTGAGGATCGGTGTGCGCTCGCCGGTGGTCGTGTTCACCCGATAGTAGTCGGCGAGCTGCGGCTTCCAGTCGTCGATGTAGTCTTTCTCGTCGCGGCCGACGCCCCACGCGCCATCGCGTCCGATCTGTACGGTCTGCATACGCCGGTCGGCCAGGGGCACGACTTTCTTTTGTGCCAGCAGCACGGTGGCGACGTAGGTGCGGTTCCGATCCTGCTGCGCTCGCACCATCTGCACCGTCTGGATGTAGTCGTCCTTCCAGTGCCAGACGTCGACGTTGGCGACGGGGTCTTCGTCCACCGTGGAATCGCGCCGCACGGGCGGACTCGCTTCCTGCTCCTTGAGCGCGACGAAGAGCTTCGTCCGGTCTGGGCTCCAAGTGAGCGCTCCCTTTTCGCTCATCACCATCCGGTCGGGCATGCCGGCGAGCGACGACGCCACGAGGACCGACGCCGTCGCGTCGGCGCGATCCACACCGACCACGGTGACGAGGGTGTTCTCCTTCTCCGTGAATCCTCGGCGGTCGACACCGCGCAGGACCGCCAGCGCGGTGCCCGCGCTGTCCCACGTGAGCCGCGAGTAATCCCCGCGCGCGTTGTCGAGCGCACGGCGCGCCCCCGTCGCCAGCGTGACCAGATACAATCCGTTCCCGTCCCGGTCACTCGACGCGACCGTGTACGCGAGATGCGTCCCGGCGCGACTGAACTCCGCCGCGTTCACGCTCCCGATCAACTCGTCGTGCCCGTCCCGTAGACTGTGGAGAATGAGATCGGTGCCTACGGTGGGCGCGGCGCCCCCCGCTCCCCCGCGTCCCCCGCCCCCTCCTCCCCCGCGACCGCCGGCCGGCGCGGCCTCCGGCGCCGCGTTCGCGCGCGCCTTGCGGACCATGAACGCCTCGGAGGCTTTGGAAAACGCGAAGGATGCGGCGTTGTCCCAGGAGAGGACGGCGCCTGTCGCGAGGTTCCGCAGCTCCACCTTCTCCGTCACCGGACGCCGGTCCCGCTGCAGCTGCTCGACCTGACGAACGGGAAGCACGACGAAGTACGCCACCCACTTCGAGTCGTCGGAGAATTGCGCCCGCGAAGCGCGCGGGATCTTCTGCTCGGCGCCGGAGCCGAAGCTCTTCACGACGAGCGTGTCGTCGGTGCGCCGCTGCTGATAGCCGTAGGTCGCCCACATGCCGTCGTCGGACAGCGCGACATCTCGGATCGTCCGCCAGCGCGCGTATTCGGGGATGGTGAGACCGCGCTTCGGATCCGTGGAGGCGGCCGAACCGGTTTGAACCACCGGCGCCGACGTATTGCGCGACCCTCCGGCTTGGGCGAACAGGGAGGGAGCGAGTGCGAGGGCGAACGCGAATACCCACGCGGGACGTTGAGCAGTGCGCATGTATGTCTCCGGGGAGAGGTCGAGGCTCGCCAGCGGGCCTCGATGCGGAGTGGAGTCCTTTCGTCTACAACGTACGCCGCGGGTATCGCGCTGAACAGCACACGTCACCGCGCCCCCCTGGCCTGTGGACGCGAGACCTTCCAGCTTTCCGCCGCTTCGACGACATATCGCAGCGCATCCCGAATGGCACCCGACTCCCTCTATAACTCCGCCACGCCGCTCGACCCCGCCGACCTCACGGTTCGTCTCATGGAGATCGACTCCACGACCGGGCGCGAGGGCGAGGTCGTCGCCTGGCTCGATGAGCTCCTGAGCGGGCGCGGCTGGCACACGCGACGAATTCCCGTCACCGCCGGTCGCGACGACCTGCTGGCGACGGGAGGGGAGCCGGCCGCGATCACCCTGTCGACGCACCTCGACACAGTTCCCCCGTTCATCGCGCCGAGGCGGGATGGAAATCGCATCTTTGGCCGCGGCGCGTGCGACGCCAAGGGCATCGCCGCGGCGATGGTGTGCGCCGCCGAGCGAGCGCGCGAACGAGGGGTGCTGGTCGGACTGCTGTTCGTCGTCGGTGAGGAAGTGTCGCACGACGG
>Ga0137314_1000537_pt1 | contig 11036 bp, 10 predicted proteins | sample EasRivERMZT199_2_FD_102289 | JGI IMG/M metagenome (GOLD analysis project Ga0137314, IMG submission 102289) | Soil microbial communities from meander-bound floodplain in the East River, Colorado, USA - East River MetaG ERMZT199_2 | ecosystem: Environmental > Terrestrial > Soil > Floodplain ... | reverse complement strand
TCGACGTTTCTGAACATCAACAACCGTGAGATTGGAAGAATAGGCGGCGGCCGGCGCAAACCGACTGGAAAGTTGGATGTTGCGGTCATCCAAAGTTTGGTCCGCAACGGTATCGTCGAAGACTACGTTGGCGAATACGGTCATGTCGTCGTTGACGAGTGCCATCATCTATCGGCCCACAGTTTCGAACAGGTTGTTCGGCGCGCAAAGGCGAGATTCGTCACTGGGCTATCGGCAACCGTCACCAGGAAAGACGGTCATCATCCGATCATCTTCATGCAATGTGGGCCTGTCCGGCATCGCGTTAGCGCGAAGGCGGAGGCGATTCGGCGTCCTTTTACCCACACCGTTCTGGTACGCCCCACCGCGTTCCAGCCAACGATGCCAGCGCCCTCGGACAAGCGAGTCGAGTTTCAGTCGCTTTATCGCGATCTGATCAGCGACCAATCGCGAAATCGTCGCATCTGTGACGACGTGATCGAGGCCGTGCAATCGAGTCGATCGCCGCTCGTGCTCACTGAAAGGAACGATCATCTGGACAGCCTCGCCGATCAATTGGCCGGGAAAGTTCGCCATGTGATAGTGCTCCGAGGAGGTATGGGGAAGAAACAGCGGGAAGCAATTGTGGCGGAACTCGCAGCGGTCTCAGGGGAGAGTGAACGGGTAATTGTTGCGACCGGCCGTTACATTGGTGAAGGATTCGATGATGCGCGGCTGGACACGCTTTTTCTGACCCTGCCCGTGTCCTGGCACGGAACGATCGCGCAATATGCCGGACGGCTCCACCGTCTCTACGACGGAAAGCGGGAAGTTCGCATCTACGACTACGCCGACCTGAACGTGCCCATGCTGGCTCGTATGTTTGATCGGCGGTGCCGCGGATACGAGGCGGTCGGATATTCGATTTCTCTGCCCGCGAGTGCCGTTCCCGGCTGGCCCGCAGACGTGCTTCTTCCATCGGACCCAGAGTGGAAGCGTGACTATGCTGCAAGCGTGCGACGATTGATTCGCGACGGTGTCGATACGCCACTGGCAAATCTGTTCGTCAATGTGGTCAAGCCTTCATCGCCGGAGGTGACGGGCCTGGCAAGAGCGCGTAGTGCGAGCGAAGCATTTCTCTTTCGGCGCCTTGAAAGTCTTCCTGAGACAAAGGGCCATTTCGGGTTGAATATTCGCGTTCCGATCCCGTTCGACGGCCAGAGTCAAATGGAGGTCGACTTCGTGAACGAAGCTCTCCGAATCGCCGTTGAACTCGACGGCTCGCAGCACCTTTCCGATGCTGAGGCCTACCGCCGCGATCGCCGAAAAGACCGGCTGTTGCAGCAGAACGGCTATCTTGTTCTGCGGTTTCTTGCGGAAGATGTCGGTAAGGATCTTGATGGCGTTCTGGATTCCATACTGCAGTCTTTGGTAGGGCGCGGGCGACCAGGTTCCTTTCATCATTGGAGCGGAAGATAACAAACTTGGCCGCTGTATTTGCCACATGAATACTTCACGTCGCTTTGTGAATCTGAAGACAACTCGCTGGCTCCGCAGACGGGACCTTATCCGGCCTCGACTTCCGTTACTAAAGAAACTCGCACAGGAGAAATTCGCCGGTGAGCCGAAAGCGATCCATCCCCGATAGTCGGAGCGCCGGCAGGAGGCGCATCGTTCCCTACCGGTGCGATGAGGACTTCCGGACGCGTCATTGGCGCCGTCGGAGTACGAATTTGGAGCAGGAGGCGGAGATCCGCCAGTGGTGTGAGCATCGGGGTCTGACGTTGCGGATAACGAACGAAGGGCATCATTGGCAAACCACGGATGGAGTTTTCCTGGCTGAATGAAGAGGTTTATCTGTCATGGCCGATTTGAACTCCAGGGTCACGAAGAAGAGCACGGAATTGACACTTCTTGACAAGCTATCGCGACTGTCGTACTCGCAGACGCTCAAGCTGCTCGGAAGCGACGCTCCGAAGTTGCTTCGGGCCGGAGCCAAGTGGGACTTTCGGCTCGAGGAAGACGTGTATTTCGGAGAGGATTCTTTCCGCCTGAGGTTTCCGCTGGCGACAGGCGAGAGTGAATCGGCGCGTGTTGCCGTTACGATCCGGCTAAGGGCTGAGTCTTTCGGCCGTCTGCACTGGAGTTGCACACAGTGCGAGTCGCTTTGCGAACATGTCGGGGCGGCGTTCTCGCTGATCCTCGACGAAAAGATGACGCTGGGTCTGTCCGCACCGCCGCCGGAACGCGTGCCGGTCGAGAGCCTGAGTGAACCGGAACTCCTCAAGAGGGCTATTGAGGACCGGTGGGAGCGGGCGCGCGCAGAACGGATGACTGTCCAGTCGTCCGATCCGAATCAGCCCTGGACGGATTACACCGTTGCCAGCAAGATCTCCGGCAAGACCTATCGCGTGGCCGTCCGAGGATTCCCGCCAGGCGAGTCTTATTGCTCGTGTCCCGACTTTCGCACGAACACACTTGGGACGTGTAAGCACATCCTGCACGTGCTTGCGAAGATGAAGCGGCGGTTCACGGCCCTGCAATTGAAGCAACCGTACAAGCGCAGGACGATCTCCGTGCACGTGCAGTACGGCGATCGAGCGGCGTTACGGCTGCTTCTGCCCGATAGACTCGACCCGGAGGCCGCGAAAGTCCTGGGTGCGTTGCGCGGCCGCGACATTGACGACGTGTCGGACCTGCTCAAGCGAATCCAGAATCTCGGTCGGCGCGGGCGGACAATTCACATTTACCCGGATGCGGAAGAATTCATTCAGGGGCGGCTACTGCTCGACAGCATTGCGCGTCGCGCCGCAGAGATCCGCCGCCAACCGGAGTCGCACCCTCTGCGCCGCGAATTGCTCAAGGCCGAGTTGCTGCCTTATCAACTCGATGGTATCGCGTTCGCCGCGTCTGCGGGCCGCGCCATCCTCGCTGACGACATGGGTCTGGGAAAAACCATTCAAGCCATCGGAGTGTCGGAGTTCCTCGCGCGCGAAGCGGGCATATCGAAGGTGCTCGTCGTCTGCCCTGCATCGGTGAAATCGCAGTGGCGGAACGAAATCGAGCGCTTCTGCCAGCGGGACTGTCAATTGATCTCCGGCGGCATCGCGTCGCGCGGCCTGCAGTACGCCAACAACTGCTTCTTTACCGTTTGCAACTACGAGCAGGTTCTGCGCGACATCCTGTCGATCGAACGGGTGAAATGGGATCTCATCATCCTGGACGAGGGCCAGCGCATCAAGAACTGGGAGGCGAAGACCAGCCGCGTGATTAAGGGCCTTCGTTCCCGGTTCGCACTCGTGTTGTCGGGCACACCGCTCGAAAACCGGCTCGACGACCTGTACTCCATCGTGCAGTTCATCGATGACCGACGGCTTGGCCCGGCATTTCGTTTCTACAACCGTCATCGCGTCGTGGACGAGAAGGGAAAGGTGCTCGGCTACAAGAACCTGTCCGAGTTGCGCGAGAACCTCCAGCCGTTGCTGCTCCGCCGGACGCGCCAGTCGGTGCGCCAGCAGCTTCCAGCGCGCACGAGCGAAATCGTGCGCATCACGCCCACGCAGGAACAACTCGACCTGCATGGCTCACACATGCAGCTTGTCATGCAGATTACTCAGAAAAAGTTTCTCACTGAAATGGATCTGCTCCGGCTGCAGAAGCACCTGCTCATGTGCCGCATGTCCGCTGACAGCACATTCCTGGTGGACAAGCAGGCTCCCGGGTACTCCTCGAAACTCGAAGAACTGGACGACTTGTTCGACCGGCTGTTTTCGGAAGAAGGCCGCAAGGTGCTCCTCTTTTCCGAATGGACCACCATGCTCGACTTGATCGAGCCCCTTCTGAAGAAACGTCGGCTCCCGTTCGTCCGCCTCGACGGTTCAGTCCCGCAAAAGCAGCGGCAGGGGCTGGTCCACGAATTTCAAAGTAATCCCCGCTGCCGCTTGTTTCTGACCACGAACGCCGGCTCGACGGGACTGAATCTGCAGGCGGCAAACACGGTGATCAACGTCGATCTGCCATGGAATCCCGCCGTGTTGGAACAGCGCATTGCCCGAGCCTATCGTATGGGCCAGAAACAGCCGGTGCAGGTGTTCATCCTGATCACCGAAGAGACGATCGAAGAGAGGCTGCTCAGTACGCTTTCGGCGAAGCACGATCTGGCCCTTGCCGCACTGGACGCAGAGAGCGACGTGGATCAAGTGAAGCTTGAGGGCGGCATGGAAGAACTTCGCCGCCGCCTTGAAGTCTTGCTCGGCGCCCGCCCCGAAGCTCCGCGCGATGAAAGCCTCCGCCGCGAGACCGAATTCGCCGCCCGCCGCGAAAAACTTGCCGTTACCGGCGGTCAACTGCTCAGCGCGGCATTTCAGTTTCTTGGCGAACTGCTGCCGGCGCCATCGGCTTCAGCAGAATCGACGGCGGCCAGTACAGCCTTGGCGGCGACGCTGAAGCAAAGCCTTACCGACCTTGTGGACAAGGACGAGCAGGGGCGTCCGCGGCTTACGTTCGCGTTGCCGGACGCAGCTGCGCTCGACAATCTGACTCACGTCCTCGCGCGCCTGCTCGCGCAGACTCAGACCGGATAGACGGGACGACGGATCGGAAGCGCTGAACACGTTTACCCTTGGTGCGTGAATGTTCACCGATGAATAGTAAGGACCGCTTTGTCATCGACACGAGTGTAATGGTGGGTGCGTCCGATTCAGCCTGCTCATCCAATCAATGCACGGATCTTTGCCCGGACATCGGCCAACTCTGCCGCTGATGCTTTCCCTTTGCGTTTGGCCTTTCGAACGCGCCAATCGACACTCTTGATCTGATCGGACAGCGCGACGTTGGGAATAGCCGCCGCGATGAGAACTTCGAAGGGATAGCTCTTAATCTGGGTTGTCATGGGACAGCAGAGCATCAGGCTTGTCTTCCTGTTATAAGCGGCTGGACTCAATACAAGGGCTGGACTGGGACCAGCCTGCTCTCGTCCTGCCTGCGGAGTGAAGTCCAGCCAGACGATGTCGCCCGCGTCCGGCACGTATTGCCGAGCCATTACCAGACTTCCTTGCCCACCGCCGCACCGAAATCCGCGGCCTCGTGCAGATTTTCACTGGTGATCCCTTTAATCAGGGCGTTGATGTCATACGCTTTCTGGCGAACTGGTTCGATGACGATCCGGCCTGACTCCTCTCGCACGTCCACCGGTTCATCAAGCTCAAGGGGGATCGCTTCCATAACCGCAGCCGGAATCCGGACAGCAGCACTGTTTCCCCATTTCTTCACCACGCTCTTCATTACTGTGTACCCCGTTTCCAGTCCTACGTTAGTTCGCGGCGTGTGTCAACAATGTAGATACACAATGTAGATACGGCCGGGCGAGAAGTTTTGGGTAACAATTTGGGTAAGGAGAACCGCGGGGCTCGAATCGAGCTGTACTTCGCGGGTCTTCAACTGAAAGTGCGGAGCCACGAGCAAAAAGTCTCCAGGATGGGTAGCGAACTTTTGACGAAGATACGCTGCGTCGCTTGTGTTTAAGCCAATGATCCGGAACAGCACCTCGAAAAACTCAGCAACAGGGAAGCCTTGAGGCGCATCGAGTTTGAGGGGTAGGCGCTGCGCCAGATAGATGTCGCCGTAATCGGCGGCGATCCCGGCGCTCATGTCGATCTCGATCAGCGCGCGATCCCAATGTTGAGGCACGGTCAACCCGACGCCTGCCCGGTTCAGCGCGTTCTGTAACTCGTCGACACGAATTCGGGATTCCTTATGAATCGGAGCGACCACGGATAACACAGGTTGCGGCAGGGGATTGCCGAGAGCATCAGAGTCGAGCAGTCGTGCCTCAAAACCCGCCTGCCGGGTGGCCTCCGCAAGGTTCTCGACCTCAGTCTCCGCCGGAATCGGGCTGAGCAGAACCTGGCGCACGGACTCCGGCAGACTCCTGTTCAGGTCGTCGACGCCGACAGACAAGACGTCAAAACGGACTGCAGTGAAGCGCGCCACCGGCCGTTGTGCCAGAGTGTGACCGGAAGGTGTCGTTATGATCGCAATCAATACACCCGCCGGCACGCAGGCCCACGTGACCATCCGCCGGCGAGGTGCCACCGACGCTTGCCAACTATTCGTGTCCATAGTGATCGGCATGTGACAACCTCTACGACTAATACCGCCTCTCCAAGAATGACGTTGATTGCGTCGAATTGTCTTCGATTCTTCACACCCAGCTGCCGAGTCCGGACAACGTGACAACGGCATGCGATTGGACGGACTGAGCGCCGACAAATTCCTCAGTCGTTTCAACGGTTGGCCTGCTTTCTGGTTCCCACTCTCCATGGCATCCGATTTGCCGAATAACCACCGGGAGGACTCCATGAATCCGAAGCTATTCACTCGTTCGGCGGGCAAGTGGCTGGCTGGAGGAATCGGTTTGGCGGCGGCATCGTACGCGACGTACATCGCAGCGGCGTGGATCCATTATGGAAGGGCGAAGCCGCCGGCCGGCGATGACGGCGACGCCCTGCTCGACCGATTCATGCCGAAGTATGAAGTCCGCGGCCGCCACAAAATACCGGTGGCTGCCCCTGCGGAAGTAACGCTGTCGGCGGCCACTGAGCTCAAGTTGGACCGCTGCGCCATCGTTCGAGGAATCTTCAAGGCGCGCGAGTGGATTCTCCGCAGCGAGTCGAACCAGAGGACGCTCCCTCGCGGACTCGTGCAGCAAACGAAGTTGTTGGGGTGGGGCTTGTTGGCGGAACGGCCAGGCCGCGAACTCGTCATGGGATGCGCGACGAAGCCATGGGAAGCCAATCCGGTGTTCCGAACATTGCGGCCGGATGAGTTCGCTGCTTTCGACGAACCCGATTACGTGAAAATCGTTTGGACTTTGCGAGCCGATCCCCTCGACAGCAGCCGTTCCATATTCCGAACTGAAACTCGCGCCGTTGCCACCGATTCCGCAGCACGCAGGAAGTTCCGATGGTATTGGTCGCTTCTCTCTCCGGGCATCATCTTGATTCGAGCCGCCATGCTGCCCGCAGTCAGAGCCGAGGCGGAACGGCGCTGGATCGAGATCGCTGCCTGACGGGGCCTGACAGGGGCTGAATACGATGTTGCTGAGAGCACTTGCAGTTTGGGCTGTGTTGGTCGTGGTGGAAAGCATCCACGGGTTGCTTCGAAGACTGATCCTGGAACCATGGATCGGTGACTTCGCGGCGCGTCAGGTGAGTGTTTTCACGGGTTCGCTCTTGATTGTGGTTGTCGCCATTCTGTTCATCGATTGGATCGCGCCCAGGTCCAGACGAAAGCTCACGTTGATTGGAATGATGTGGGTTCTGCTGACACTCGCGTTTGAAGTCGGAGCCGGGCGGTTCCTGCTCCATTACTCATGGCAGCGGATTCTGTCCGACTTCAATTTACTGGAAGGCGGTCTTCTTGGCCTTGGCCTCGTTGTCATGGGTTTCGCGCCTCGAATCGCCGCAAGTTTCAGTCGTGTGAAGGCGGCCCATGTCGAGCGCGTTCGCGATCTTCCAGGAGACGACCTGATATCACGCCCGATCGGATCCATGACGCATGCGATAACGATTCGCTGCTCGCGTCGAAATGTCTGGCCCTGGCTGGCGCAGATGGGAGCCGGCCGCGCCGGCTGGTATAGCTATGACTTATTCGACAATGGCGGCCGGCCAAGCGCAGAGCGGATTCTGCCGGAATTTCAGAACGTGTCGCCCGGTACATTGTTTCCGGCCCTGCCGGGCGCAACGGATGCTTTCGTTGCACTTGCCTGCGAGCCTGCGCGATTTCTCATACTTGGCGTGCCTCGACCCGAAAGCGAGCCTGCGGTGACATGGACGTTCGCGCTCGAGGATGTGGACACGAGCGAAACTCGCCTGATCGTACGAGTGCGCGTTAACGGGGGCGCCGGCCGCCGGCTTCCCTTGTGGTTCACGAGATTCATTCATTACGTTATGCAGAGAAAACAACTATTGGAGATAGCACGGCGAGCCGAGGTGGCCGACGTGATCACAGAAATGGCGGCCTAACCATGAGACATCCAGGAAGCACACTGCCATTCCGGACACCCGAAGGCGAGATCCTGACCGGGAGCATTGCCGAGATTGGATATCAGCGTTTGGGCGGATTGGATCAATGGGTCATGATTCGCGGCGAGAACCTCGCAAATCCGCCCTTGATCCTTCTGCATGGCGGGCCCGGCTTTTCGGAGATGCGCCTGATGCGGCATTTCAACGCACCGCTCGAGAAGAGTTTCACCGTCGTTTACTGGGACCAGCGGGGCGCCGGCAAATCATTCGACCGCAAAATCTCCAAATCATCGATGACGGTCGAACAGTTCATATCCGATCTCGACGAACTGGTCGACCTTGTGCGCAGGCGTGTGCGGCAGGATAAAGTCGCGATCTTCGGACACTCGTGGGGATCCGTTCTCGGCGTGCTCTATGCCGCGCGCTTTCCGGAGAAGGTGTCCGTTTATATCGGCGGCGCACAGATCAGCGATTGGCTGGCCGGCGAGAGCGCATCGTATGCATTCGCGCTCGCCGAAGCGCAACGACGCAACGACCGGAAAGCCGTGCGCGAGCTGAGCGACATCGGTCCGCCGCCTTACGACGCCGGCAGCTTGTGGAAAGAGCGCACATGGTTGCAGCGCTTTGACGGCAATCTCACACTGAGAGCTCTGTGGGATCTCGGGCGAATTGTGCTCCGCGGGCCCGAATCATCGATCTTCGATCTGCCCAACCTCATGCGGGGTTTCCGGTTTTCACTCGACGCCATGTGGGCCGAAGTTTCAACGTTGAACCCGATCAAGCTTGTGCCTGAATTGCGGATGCCCGTGTTTTTCTTCCTCGGCCGGCGCGATCACTGGGTTCCGCCGGAAACCAGTCTGGCCTACTTTGACGCGTTGACTGCTCCATCGAAGAAACTCGTGTGGTTCGAGGAATCCGGTCATCAGTTGTTTGCGGATGAACCGGAGAAATTCAACGACGCAATGGTGAACCTGGTCGGCCGCCACTTGTTAATGATGCGTGAACCACGAAGCGCTTAGGCGCAGGGCCGACGTAATAGAACGGATAGCAGGTAACGAGCGTCAAAACAGGCCGGCCGATATCTTGAAGTACGGAAGATTCGTTAGAATCGACAACAGCGGTTGATTCGACGACGTAGTCAAACGTTCCTTCCGTCGTCGTGACCGCAATCCGATCGCTTTGCTTCAGTTTTCCAAGATGGCGGAAGAACGTGTCGCGATGCGCGGAGAGTCCCACGTTGCCGGGGCTTCCCGGCAACGCGGTTCCCGGAATGTGTCCGACGGCGCGTCGAAGAGTGCTGTTGTCCACTCCCTCAGCAACGATCGCGGCCAGGCCGATCGATGAGATTTCGATACGTGCGATCGGCTGGCCTTCGACCGGTTTCGCCTTGACCAATACGGCATCGGCCGGAATGTCTCTGAATGTTACGCGCGGTGGTTGCAGTCTTTCCGCGAACTGCCAATCGAGGTAAACCTGATACAAACGCGTTTCGACGGCGGCCAGGACGTAGAGTCCCAGCGCGACCGTCGCGACTATCCAAAAAACGCGTTCAAGACTTTTCATTTCTTACCTAACAAACGAAGACTGGATGCAACACCGGCTGCGATCAGTCCGATGAGCCCAATCGCCGGAAATGGTGTCGCTGTTTTAGGAAGCGGCAATGGCTCCGCGAATTCCAGGCCAAGTTCAGGCTCTTCGACCGGAACGAACTCCGGATATTCCACCGGCTTTGCTTCCTCGGGTTCAGCAACAGCCACGACAGGTTCCTCGACGAATTCCTCCACCGGCTCTGCGGGTTTCTCCCTGAAAACCGGCGCCGATTCCTTAAACGGAGTCACGGGTTCCTCGGCAAGCGCCGAGAACTCGACGGGCCGCTTTTCCGGATATGCGAACTCCACGCCAAATTGACGTCCCGGATAGAACCACGTGTGAATTGGCCTCGCCTCATTGGGCTCCGCCTCACGAAATGTCAGCACCGTCTTGTCCGTGGCCTCCGGTCTGAAATTCGGGAATGCGAGAGTCGTTGAATAGATTGTTAATCCGTCTTCGCTCGTGAAGCGAACAACGTAACGATCCGCAACCAGATCGACGATCTTCACAAGGTACGTGCCGGCAGGCAGTGTGATGCCTCCGGGAATCTGAAACGGCTGGTTCACCGTAAACCGCGTTAATTTGTCCCATTCGTCTGCGAAGGCAGCAGGCGTCGTCAGAAGCCAGACTGCAGCTAGAGAGAACGCCGCCACCGTGATCTTCTTAAACATGGCAGCACCTCCTTAATCGAGCCATTACCTGCATGCTTCGTACCGGCTCTAACCATCGGCTTAAGTTGTTCAGCCTGCGTATGGTTCGACGAGCTGCCGGTGTCACAGCCGCCACTGGGGTTTTGGCAATTTGACTCAGAAGAGCCCGCGCGGGTGACGACGCGCGCAAAATCGTCAAGCAATTCACCTGGCGATCTGGCAGGTGAACTGCAGCGAACGGTTAAGAGGCGATTATGAGCGCCGTTACCACCGAAGCCGTCCTGACTGCGGAAAAGCTTTCGAAGGTGTACCGGATGGGTACCGTCGATGTGCACGCATTGCGCGACGTCGATCTGGAGCTTGACAGGGGTGATTTCGTCGTCATCCTGGGTCCGTCGGGCAGCGGGAAATCCACTTTACTGAACATTCTCGGAGGCCTCGATACCCCAACGAGCGGCCGCGTGCGTTTCTTCGATCACGATCTGGCGATTGCCGACCAGCGCGAACTCACTCGGTTCAGACGCGAGCACGTTGGATTCGTATTTCAGTTCTATAACCTGATTCCAAGCCTGACGGCTCTCGAGAACGTTGCCTTGATCACAGAGTTGGCGGAGAACCCGATGGATGCGAAGGAATGCCTGCGTCTGGTGGGACTTGGCGATCGTGCTCACCATTTTCCATCTCAACTCTCAGGAGGCGAGCAGCAGCGTGTTTCCATTGCGCGCGCGATCGCCAAGCGACCGGATGTGCTCCTGTGCGACGAACCGACGGGGGCCCTGGATGTCGAAACAGG
>Ga0137314_1000533_pt1 | contig 11060 bp, 10 predicted proteins | sample EasRivERMZT199_2_FD_102289 | JGI IMG/M metagenome (GOLD analysis project Ga0137314, IMG submission 102289) | Soil microbial communities from meander-bound floodplain in the East River, Colorado, USA - East River MetaG ERMZT199_2 | ecosystem: Environmental > Terrestrial > Soil > Floodplain ... | reverse complement strand
TCTGGGACGAAAGCAACGCAGCGCGGCAAACAACATCAATGTGCCGAATTTCCGTTCAAATGGATTAAAGGAAGCTTTTGACGCGGTTCGCAGCGGCAACGAATCGGCACTGTTGGACTCGATATTCCGGGGTATCAACATCGCAGGCGCTGGATTCGGCGCGGTGGGAACGGTCTTCAATGGCGTCTTGCAGACCGCCGGCATGCACATGCGGCAGAACACGGCGCTGCGCAGCAACCTGGCCAACGGAAACTACGCCGCGCTCGCAGGTTCGCTGAACACGCTGAACTATGTGACTGCTTCCAATCCCGGCCTGCCGCCTATTCCAGGAGGCTTTAACGGCCGGGTGCTGGCCTACAACGGATATCCGGATAACTTCATCACCACGAATCCGCAGTTTTTGCAGGTTCAGCTGATGACCAACAACATCAGCAACAACTATCACTCGCTGAATGCTGCAATCACGTTGCGCCCCATAAAAGGTGTCAGCGCACAAACGACCTACATCTGGAGTAAGAACCTCGGCGCCGGACTGCCGAACGCCAACCTGCTCGGCACCGATTTCACCGATCCGTTGGACCGGAGGGCCGACTACGCGCTCCTTCCGGATTCCCGTGTGCATGACCTGCGCACCAACGGCACGTTCGAGTTGCCGATTGGTCCCGGTCGCTCACTTTTCGGCAATGCTTCAGGCGTCGTGGCCAGGATCATCGAGGGCTGGCAGATGAGCTGGATTGTGAACCTGAACAGCGGGCAGCCGATGAGTATTGCCGCTCAAAGTATGCTCTACGGTCTGGGAACGGCCGATATCGTCGGGCCGTTCGATATCCGGAGCGGCAAAGTCCAGTTTACGAGCGGTCCCACCGGCACCTACTTCGACCGATCCAGCATAACGGCCGCACGCGACCCGCAGTGCACCGCAGTGACGACTCGCGAGAACCTGCAGACGGCGTGTACGCTCAATGCCATCGCGAACACGTCCGGTCAGATGCTCCTTCAAAATCCTCTTCCTGGAATGCGCGGCACACTCGGCCAGCGCGTTGTCGAGGGACCCGGACGCTGGCGATTTGATGCGAGCCTGGGCAAAACGTTCCGGATCACTGAATCGAAGAATGTTCAATTGAGGGTGGATGCACGCAACGTCTTCAACCACCCTGAACCGAACACTGCCGGCAACAGTTTGATCATGGACATCAACAGCGCCAACTTCGGTCAGATCACTGGAGCAAACGCGAAGCTGCCGAGCGCCCGCGAGCTGCAGGGACAGTTGCGTTTCAGCTTTTAGGTGGCTGAAACTACTCCACGGCCGTCACCGTCACTGTCGCAGGAACGATACTGCCATTGAATTGAAGCCCCAGGGCCGAGACCGTTCCGGTGCTGATTGTGAACGTGAGCAGGCCGGTGTACTGCGGCGTTGCCACAGAAGGTAGCCATTCACTCACAAAAAGAGACAGGTATTGACCGGCGGTTACGTCGATAGAACGGCTGCCCCCTGCGATAGCCGCACCGGAGGAATCACGGAGCGACAGCGTGAGCGTTCCGGTCGAATTCGCAATCAGCGCGATGCCCGTGTTGTTCGTTATTGCCGGTCCGAACGTCACCGGTACTGTGACGGATCGAGCTATGACCGTTGTCGCGGTGTTTGAGTTCGGCGGAAATGAGGTTTGCGCATACCGGGACTCCACTGTCACCGGGCCGTTGGAAAAGACCTTCGCGAATCCACCCAAAAAGCCTCCTTTGTTATGCGTGCTGATGGTCGTGGACCCGCCGGCCGGAATCAGGAACGACATGTGAGGATCGGCGACGGTTGCCGGCATCGGCAAGCCGTTGAAGATGAAGAAGTCGATGATGCCGTGGACTGCGGCTGTCGTGGAGGGATTCCGAATCGTGACTGCGGTCAGCCATTCAGCGCCGCCCGCGGCCTGCGCGACCGGATTCACGACCGGCAACATCTGCGACCGCACCACACCTCCGCCGAACTGCACGGTATGAAGGTTGATGTATGCCGTGTCCGGGGCCGTGATCAGTGCCTGCAATGCGGCCATCGCGTTCGCATTTGCCGGATCCACAGTGACCACGCGCGTGATGTTGCCGCTGCCGGTCGTGCTCTCGACAGTTAAGGTGCCGCTGATGCCCGTGTTGATCGTCACCGGAGCATTGACGCCGGCAACGGCGGGATGATGAATGTGCAAACCGGTAAACGTGATCGGGCCGGTATTCGTGAAGTTCACGTCGAACGTGACTGTTCCGCCGGTGAGGACTCCGTTTGTGTCTCGATTAACCTTCGCCGTAACCCAGCCGGTGGCAGCGGTGTCTACGCCCGTGATCGGAGGAACCTCGTTGGCCGGACTCATCGTGGTTTTGTAATGGTACGTTTCCTTGGCCAGCTGCGCGCGGACCACGCCGCCGCCGAACTGCGTCGTGTGAATGTTGACGTAGTAGTTTTCGGGATTCTCGAGCAGGCCACGCATGAATTCGAGTGGCGCGTCCGTTGGACCGATCGTGACCTCTCGATTGATCGAGCCCGAGCCTTCCGCATTCGTCACGACGGGACTGCCTCCACTGATGCCTGTATTAATAACCACCGGACCATTAACTCCAATTTTGGCGTTGTGGATGTGAAGCCCGGTAAACGTCTGGGGCGATCCCATGCTGTAGTTGATATTGAAGCTGACTGCGCCGCTGGTGATATTCCCCGTCGAGTCGCGATTAACCTGCACGTATGTCATCGAATTTGCAGTCCCGGGCACGTTCGTCGGAGGGTTCTCTTCCGCCTGGGTCATCAGATTGAAGAATGCAAAGACATCCTTCGAAAGCTGGCCGCGAATAACGCCGCCGGTATTAACGGATGTGTGGAGGTTGATGTAGTACTGCGTCGGGTCGTTGAACAGCCCGTTCAGCGCAGCGATCGCAGTGGTGTTGGTGCTGTTGATCTCGACAGCTCTGAAGATATTCCCGCGCGTGGCGTTGGTAATTGCCGCGGATGTTCCGTTAACGCCCGTATCGATGACGACAGGACCGTTGACGCCGATCGCGGCGCTATGGATATGAAGTCCTGTGATTGTGACCGGTGCGGGGAAACGATAATCCACATCGAACACCACCGTGCCGGATGTGATTGCTCCCGTTTGAGGATCCCGATTGACCTGAACTTCAACGAGGGCCGCGCCCTCGGCATCAATGTTGATCGGTGGATTCTCGAAGATCGGGCTCATCACTGGGCGAAAGACGAGCCTGTTGCCCAGAATCTGACCGCGCATGAGGCCGCCCGGGTTCGTCGTCGAGTGGATGTTCACGTAATAATTTTCCGGTGTCGCCAGCAGGCCGGTGACGAACCGGATACCGTTCGCGTCTGTGCTCGCGTAATTGACGATTCGCGTGATCTTGCCGGATCCCGCAGTGACGTTGAGTGGCGCGGCTGCCGTGATCCCGGTATCGATAACGACGGAGCCGTTCTGGCCCGAAGGGGCATTGTGGATGTGAAGGCCCGTGAATATCGTCGCGGCGGCGACCGTGTAGTCGATATCGAACGTTACGGTCGCGGCGTCAACATTGCCGCGGCCATCCCGTGTCACACGCACCGTGATCGTAGCATTCGCGCTATTGCCCGCCCCCGGAACCGGCGGCACTTCGTTATCCGGAAGCATCCGCGTGCGGAACACGGCATTATCCTGCGAGTCGGCGTAAGCAGATACCACCCCGAGCAGTCCGACCAGAACTACAACGCACAGTTTCTTCATAGGTTTCCTCACGATAGGTTGATGGATGTCACTCAGGGGGTGGGAGCGAGGAGAAGTATATTCAAGATCGAGTCGCAAAACGAATTATCTTCTGACCGGGGCGGTCATAGACCGCCCCTACAGCTGTAGGGCGCTCTATGAGCGCCCACGATGTCCTGGTGCAAAGCCCTACGCAGCGCTCTGAAGCTGGGAACGCAGTGGTATGAAGCCCGCGCGAACCTCTTCTGAAAGAAGTTGGGGCTGCTCCCATGCCGCGAAATGACCGCCTTTGTCGAGCTTGTTGTAGTGGATCAGTTTGGGATACGCCCGCTCCGCCCAGCTGCGCGGGGCTGGATAGAGTTCGTCAGGGAAGACGCTCACGGCAACCGGGATGGAGACGCCTTTGGCATTGAAAAACCCGACTTTACCCCAATTCTCCCAGTAGAGGCGGGCGCCGGACAGGGCCGTGTTCGTCAACCACGCGATCGTGATGTTGTCGAGGATATCGTCGCGCGTGAGGCCCTCAGACTGCCCGTCAAACACGCGCGCGATGAGCTCGTAGCTGCGCGCGTCGTGATCAAGAAAATACGCCGCCAGGCCGACGGGTGAATCCGCGATTCCGTACAATGTCTGCGGTCGCAGCCCCATCTGGAACCCGTAGGCGATCCCCTTTTGATACTCGAACTGCAGACACTCGTAAGCGATCTTCTCATCGGCTGAGAGACCCGATGGCGCCGCCGCCCCGGAAAAGGCGGCCGCATCAATGTCGGCTGGAAAGATGCCAGGCATGTTGGTGTGAATGCCGAGCAACTCCGGGGGTGCCAGGACTCCCATCATGTCCACGACCACCGCGCCCCAATCGCCGCCTTGCGCCACGAATTTCGTGTATCCGAGGCGCTTCATCAGCACGACCCAGGCCCGCGCGATGCGGGAAACATTCCACCCGGTGGTGTTCGGTTTGCCTGAGTATCCGTAGCCCGGCATTGACGGGATCACCAGGTGGAACGCATCGGATGCGTTTCCGCCGTGTGCGGTGGGATTGGTCAGCGGCTCGATGATCTTCATCTGTTCGATGACCGAGCCGGGCCATCCGTGCGAAACGATCAGCGGCAACGCGTTTTCGTGTCTTGAACGGACGTGAATGAAGTGAATGTCCAGCCCATCGATCTCGGTTATGAACTGCGGCAGGGCGTTCATCTTTGCCTCGATCTTGCGCCAGTCATAATCTGTCGCCCAATAGCGCGCCAGTTTCTGCATCGTCGCGAGTTGTACGCCTTGCGACGCATCTGTAACCGTTTCTCTTTCAGGCCACTTTGTCGCGTTTATGCGCTTGCGCAATTCGGTAAGTTCCTCTTCCGGAACATTCACCTGAAACGGACGGATGTCAGCCTTATCGTTCTTCTTCAATTTTTTAACCTCCGAGCGTCATTGATGATGACGGGAGGCAAAAAACGAGGCTATCCAGAACTATTCTGATTTCCAGCCTAATAGTTGCGGAGCGTGAACTATGCCCCGCCTGAGATGGCGGGAACGATCGCGATTTCGGATCCGTCGGTGACGGGAGTGGCGAGATTTTCCAGGAACCGAACGTCTTCGCCGTCGAGATAGATATTGATGAAGCGGCGGAGCGAGCCGGTTTCGTCGCAGACGCTGGCTCGAAAGCCGGGAAATCTCGAGTCGAGGTTGTCGAGGACTTCCTTCACGGTTGCGCCTTCCACTTCGACCGTCTCCGCACCCAATGTAAATTTGCGCAACGGTGTCGGAATGACGACCTTAAGCGACATGATAGGCACCTCCAAATGCTGCTTCGAACGAGTCCATCTTCGGCTCGATCACTTGCGGTGGCGCCAGATCGAGCACATCCATCGTCTTCAAGCCGTTTCCTGAGATCGTGAGCACCGTCACATCCGTCTTTCCGATCCGGCCCTGCTTGATCAGCTTCTGGGCCACAGCCACTGTTACGCCGCCGGCTGTCTCACCGAATACGCCTTCGGTTTCCGCAAGCAACTGGATGCCGGCCACGATTTCCTCGTCCGTGCAATCCTCCGCCCAGCCGCCGGATTCCGGGATCAGCCGGGCTGCGAAGTAGCCGTCGGCGGGATTGCCGATGGCGAGTGATTTCGCGATGGTGTTGGGTTTGACGGGCCGGATCTCACGGCTGCCGCGCTTCACCGCATCGATGATCGGATTGCATCCCAGAGCCTGCGCGCCATACAGCCTCGTGCGTTCGTTCTCGCCGATCAGCCCGAGGAGTTGAAGTTCCTTGAACCCTTTATGGATTTTGCTGATCATGGCGCAGCCGGCCATCGGCACGACGATCGCATCCGGCGCCTTCCAGCCGAGCTGCTCGGCGACTTCGTAGGCAATCGTTTTCGAACCTTCCGCGTAATAGGGTCGGAGGTTGACGTTGACGAAACCCCAGGGATACCGGTCCACGATCTGACTGCAAAGACGGTTGACCTGATCATAGTTGCCTCTAACGGCAATCAACCGCGTTCCATAGACCTGCGTCGCGATCACTTTCGTTTTTTCAAGATTATCCGGAATCAGAATGAACGACGGTAAGCCTGCAGCGGCCGCATTGGCCGCAACCGAATTCGCAAGATTGCCGGTCGAAGCGCAGCCGACGGCCTCGAGTTTGAATTCGAGCGCCTTGTTAATGGCAACCGCCGTTACACGATCCTTAAACGAAAGAGTCGGCGCATTTACGGCGTCATTCTTCAAGTAAAGGTTGTCAATTCCAAGCTTGCGGCCCAGGCGTTCGGCGCGGAGCAACGGCGTTCCTCCGGTGCCGAGGCCGATCTTCGGGTCCGACTCGAGCGGAAGCAGTTCGCGATATTTCCAAATGGATTTCTGACGGGTGGCGATGACGTCGCGGTTGAGAACCTTTGCGATTTCTTCGTAGTGATAGTCGACTTCGAGCGGACCGAAGCATTCTTCACAGCCGGCGAGGAGCTTGACGGGATACTCACGTCCGCATTCACGGCATTTCAAACCCTTGACGAAGCTCATAAGAGATCCTTCCTTTTGTACAGCCTCGACAGGGACCAATAAAAAAGCCCCGTGCCAAATCAGCACGGGGCTTTTTTTTAAACCCTTTTCGGAGCTGTTTAGCAGTTTTTTACGTGGAGCAAGTTGCCTTAAATCGCCACGTACAAGTACAGGAAGCAAAGAACGTCGAAAACGAAGTCAAAAGGTATATCGGGCTTTGTAACGCGTCAAGTAGAACTTTTCCAAGTGGTCAGCCGCGGCATCTCCCGCTTGGAGAAGGTCGGTTCGGATGTATTCGAGGAGTCGTGGCGTTCCCAGCGGTTGTTGCGATCCGCCACGAAAACATCGTCAAAAATCATCGTGCACAGCCGCAGCATCACAAGCTTCCGTGTGTTCCGAGCGTGCAACGAGGCATAGAATCCATCGGCTTCCAGCGATTTAAACCGCTCGCGTTCCTCGTCGCTGAATGCGGTCAGGTTATCGCCGAGGATATCCCGCAGGAAACGCAGTTTATAACCTTCATGAAGCGCATTCGTGGCAACGACGATTTCGTCGTCGTTCTGAAACAGCAGCACCTGACTTCGCCTGGGGTAACCGTAGAGTTGAAGCGCCGACAGGGCCAGGGCGACCAACGCCACCGCTCCAGCCACCAACCAGAGCGTGCGCGTCAAACCTGCTGCCGCCTGAAAGTTAACCGTCACGCCGACGAGGGCCATCGCGGAAAGGATAATGGTCAGGAAGAATACGATACGGTTCCTGCTGACCTCGTTCCGCTGCAATACGACCATGGCAGACCTCCTTCATTGGGCCCGCCATTATAACCGATTCGCAACCCCTCACTTGATCACGCACAAAGCTTCCGGCGTCAGCAATTGTGCCGCTATCGTCTCCACGCAAAACAAATGCACGGCCGTCTCATCGTGCGACCGGTAGCCGACCGCAAAATCTCCCCCAACCGTGATCAGAAAATCACCGCCGCGCGTGGAGAAGAGCACTGCTCCTTCAACCACCGGCGAGTTGTATACCTTCTCGATCACGATGCCGAGCTGTTTCGCAGCGGGGTACCCCCCGCCTTCTCCGGTTTGCCGCAAATACGAATAGTAATGATGGGGCGAGAGGACCGCTTCGTACGGACCCTTTACGCCCAGCGTGTCGAGCTTCTCCACCGCGCCCAGCAGATCCGCGACGACCCGGCCCGGCTGGGACCAGTCCGACAGCGCCAGGTGTGGCGTTTCGGGCGATCGCAGGATTCCGGGAATGGACGCAGTGCCGTAACAGACGAGAGAGTCCTCACCGAGCGCCAGATCGCGAGCGGCCTCTTCGATCGACTTCGAGTCCAATGTCGGACCGACGCGTTCGAAGATATCGATATCGGTCCAGGGAATGGAGAACTCGGAGCGCAGTTCGGTCAGGAGCATGACATCCGGAATCGAAAACCGTGCCTTTCCGGATTCTCGAAACACGTCGACGGGCTTGAAGGTGCCCAGCTGAGTGGCCACATGGTTCCACCCGCGAGGTCCATCGAAGTCGAGAATGCGGCGTGCAACGACGGTTTGCTTGAACATCGATCCCGCGACATCGTCCACTCCATGCCAGACTTTGTCCGATAGCGGGGCAGCGCTGCGTCTCAGCCATTCCATCGTTTACCTCCGGCGGGTTGGGTTTCGACGTGGGTTTCGCCTTCGTCAGGTCGCTCCGTAATCGGCAGGGTGGTAAACAAATACTTCTTCAGGTGCGCGTCGAATGCCGGGTCGTGCTGGCGGATCCACTCGAGCACCATCGACGCATGTTCCTTCTCCTCATCGCGGTTGTGGGCCAGGATGGTGCGAAGAGCCTCGTCGGTCGTGGCATCGACGCGCTGCTGGTACCAGTCGATTGCCTCCAGCTCTTCCATGAGGCTCACAATCGCGCGGTGCATGTCTCGGGTTTGGGGCGTCAGGTCCTGCTGGGATTCATGAAAGCCTTCGGAAGCCATAGATCCTCCCATCTGCACGTTTGCAATCGAAGAACCGTTTCAGTACGTTTACCGCATGCGAGACGCTACGATCGACCTTCTGCGCGAACTCATCTCTGTGAACTCGGTCAACCCCTCGCTCGTGCCGGACGCTACGGGGGAGAAAGAGATTGCCACCCTGATCGCCGGCCGGCTGCGGAGCGCTGGTATGGATGTCGAGGTCCAGCTGGTAGACGGCGAGCGGTCGAATGTCATTGGTGTTGTCGAGGGGGCTCAGAAGGGGCGCACGTTGATGTTGTGCGGCCACATGGATACGGTCGGAGTCGCAGGTATGAAAGCGCCGTTCGATCCCGTCGAGAAGGACGGCCGTATTTACGGACGGGGATCGCAGGACATGAAAGGCGGCCTTGCAGCAATGATCGCGGCTGTCGGACACCTTGCGACAACAGGAAGCTTGAGATCCGGGAGAGTCGTGCTCGCCGCGGTGATCGATGAGGAGTACGCAAGCACGGGTGCTGAGGCTCTCGTGACCGGATGGACAGCGGATGCGGCTCTCATTGGTGAACCGACGGACATGAAGATTGCCGTCGGTCACAAGGGCTTTGAGTGGGTCGAGGTTACCACCGAGGGTATTGCCGCTCACGGAAGCAGACCCGCGGACGGCCGCGACGCCATCATGCGAATGGGTCGTGTCCTTTCGCGACTTGAAAAACTCGACCGCAACCTTCAATCCCGCAAGCCGCATCCGATCCACGGGACCGCATCGCTCCATGCGTCCATCATCGACGGAGGCCGGGAACTGAGCACATATCCGGATCGATGCGTTCTGCAGATGGAACGCCGCACGATTGATGGCGAGCCGGATCGGTGCGGTTTTACGGAAGTCCAAAACATCCTCGACCAGCTTCGCGGTGAAGATCCGGAATTCACAGCGTCGGCGAAGTCCGTTTTTTCACGGCCTTCCTACCTGGCGCAATTTTCAGAAGACGGTCTGCCGAAACTGATCGCGGACGCCATCCGCCGCAGGGGAGTACAAGCGGTCACAGGCGGAATGAGCTTCTGGACGGATGCCGCGATCCTTGGCGCCGCCGGCATTCCCTCCATCGTGTTCGGTCCCTCCGGCGCAGGACTGCACAGCATGAGCGAATACGTTGTTGCGGAAGACGTCCTCACGTGCCGCGACGCACTCGTAGAACTGGCGAACGCGTTCTGTTCCGGGTGATGATATGCGTCGAATGAAACTCGCGTGCGGCAAGGCTTCGATGGCTTCCATGCTTCTCCTCCTGATCGCGTTGGCCGGCGCTGCCGCTCAACGTCTCGAATTCGATGTCGTTTCGGTCAAGCCGGGCGATCCGAACAAGCGCGGAGGTGTCGGAACAAACGCGAACAGGTTTGCCGCGACCGACGCGTCATTGAGACAACTGCTCCGTTTCGCTTTCGACGTTCGCGATTTTCAGATCTCAGGTGGGCCGGATTGGATGGATTCGGCGAAGTTCACGATCCAGGCTACCGTTACGAGCACGAACACGATCCCGCCGGGGGTGGAAGGCCTGACGATACACCGGCGGATGGCGCAATCGCTAATGGCGGACCGATTCAAGCTTTCGGCGCGAAAGATCAAGCGCGAGGAGCCAGTCTACAAGCTCGTCGTGAACCGAAACGGTTCCAGACTCAAGGAAGCGACGGAAGGACGTGGCAACGTCCAATTCGAGAGTGGCCTTCTCGTCGGTTCAGCCGCCCCCATGTGGATATTGATCAACCAGCTCTCGCAGCAATTGGGCAGAGCCGTAATCGACAAAACCGGACTCACCGCCAGATACGACTTCGCGCTTCACTGGACGCCCGATTTCGATTCACCCGCAGGACGCGATGCAGCAGGCGCGGCGGCGGGCTCCGGTCCTTCGGTATTTGCAGCCGTGCAGGATGATCTTGGGCTCAGATTAGTATCGACCAGAGGCCCCGTTGAAATCCTTGTGATCGATCACGTGGAAAAACCCGACCCGAATTAACGACGCTGACCGTCAGCGGGCGGGCACGGCAAGCTGCACATCGGCATCGTTCCAGGTGATGACCACATTCACCGGCCGGAATTCCGGAACCTGCGGCAGCCTCAGGCTGTACATGCCGGGAGTCAGCGTAGCGAACTCGAACGTGCCGTCCTGGCGAACAGTCGCCTGGACACTGCCGACGATCGGCCCGCTCATTTCCACATTCACACCGGTTCGATTCGTGAGACCTGCGATCTTTCCCCGATATCGCGGAAGCCGTTGAGGTGCGGCGACGGTGAGCACAAGCCCGGAGAGGTCCGCTTTGTCGACAACGAAGCCTTCGGTCACATCGCGATTACCAATGCGAACGGATCGCAGGGATTAACCGGAAGGAATACCGGCCAAATC
>Ga0137314_1000532_pt1 | contig 11097 bp, 20 predicted proteins | sample EasRivERMZT199_2_FD_102289 | JGI IMG/M metagenome (GOLD analysis project Ga0137314, IMG submission 102289) | Soil microbial communities from meander-bound floodplain in the East River, Colorado, USA - East River MetaG ERMZT199_2 | ecosystem: Environmental > Terrestrial > Soil > Floodplain ... | reverse complement strand
GGGGAACGGCAGGGGGTGCCCCGTGAATAGAATCAGCTCAGGTTTTACCGGCGCGATCGCGTCGGCCGTCGCCGGGGAAGTTAACCGGCTCGCAGCTCATCCTGAATTTTTCCGCTCCGAGGGCGTCGCCTATAAAGCGGCGTTCGACCGCATGGGCGGGGACGCGAACGCGCTGCGTTACTGCGCTGACCATGAAGCAGATCGCGCTGTGATGGCGTGCGGCGTTCGCTACGGTCGCAAGGTTTGTCTGTCGTTGGCTGGCGTGATGAAGCGGCCAGGGCCGCAAGGTGCCACGTGAACCGGCCGCAGCTCACGCCGGCGCAGCTCTCCTGGTCGCGGCTGATGCTCGATGAATTGCAGCACTGCATCGATCTTCAATTTGATATCTCGCGCAGCCTGACCGTGCTACGGCTCGGCGCGATCGACGAGCAGTTAAACATCGACGAAGCCATGCGCCCTGCGATGCTGGCCGTTCACGCGGCTTTTTTTTCGCTCATGGAAGCGCGCTACGATCTGCAGACCTTGCTCGATCGAGCTGCCCGGCCGTCGGCCCCTGAATTTCATACCCCCCCCGAAGCCGGACAAGTCCCGCCGCCGCTGAACGAGCGCACCAGTCCGGGCGTTCACCTTGACGATAAGGCGGCGGTGGGCGCTTTGAGGGCAGGCGCGTGAAGCGCGAACACGTGAAAAACCACGTGCGCGTCGCCGTCATGAATTCCGACCTGCCGCCCTTGCTCGATATCGATATCGACGAGCTCACCGAGCGCATGGTTAACCAGGCGGTGCAGAAGGGCATATTGCGGCCCGGTCTGCACCGGGTCGTTATCGAGCTCTCCAACGGCGACCGCACCTTTAGAACGGTGTTTGACCTGGAACGGCGCCCAGGGCCAGGGTGAGCGACGGCTTCCCAGGCTCGGCCGGCCGGCCGATGGGGCAGGATGCCCCGGCTCTCGGTATCTATGCGAAATCTGCAGCCGGCCGGCCGGATAAGGGCGAATTCGACCGCCGCCGCGGTGTACACGGCCCAGGGCAGCATAGGCGTTGGAAGCTGCACCGGCAGGCCGCCAGGCTGTTCAAGGACATCGAGGCCCGGCCCGATCGCTACGGCGAGCCCAGGGCGCACTTTCGTTACCGGGTGGCGATGTGCTGCCGGGGCACCACCGGGCAGCCCCCGACGATCCGGCGCAGCCCCGACGGCAATCGAGCCGACTATCACGGCCTGCAGCGGTGCGGCTCGGTGTGGATCTGCCCCCTGTGCGCGCCGAAGATCGCAGCCAGGCGCCGCGACGAGGGCAACATCGCGATCGCACGATGGGGCACCGGGCACCAGGGCGAAACCGGCGGGGTTTACTTTCTCACTTTTACATTCCAGCACGATCGAGACACCGGCGGCGAAGGCCAGCTCAAGGCGCAGCTCGGCCGCCTGGCTGATGCGCTGCGCCGGCTGAAAGGCACCAGGGCATACCGTGCGCTCATGGATCGGATCTCCGCAAAGGGCGAGATCCGCGCGCTCGAGGTGACATACGGCGAATTTGCCGGCTGGCATCCTCATAGCCACGCGATCGTGTTCTGCCGGCGCCAGGCGATGCCCGAGCTCCGCAAGCTGCGCGGGTTATGGGCTCGCGAGCTGATCGCTCGAGGCCTGGCCGGGCTCGAGCTCGGCGATATCGGCGTCGATCGGTTTCGTAAGCTGCGGCATCTACTGCTTCATTGTTTCCAGGTGCAGCCCGGCGCCTTTGCTGCCGATTACCTGGCGAAATTCGGCCGCGAGCCCGAGGGCGAGCGCGGCCGCTGGTCGCTCTCTGCCGAGCTCACTCACGGACACCTAAAGCGCGGCCGCGGCGATCGCGACGGCACACCGAGCCGTTGCGAACACGCTTCTATGTGGGAGCTCTTAAACGATGCTCTCGACGGCGATCGACGGAGCGCGGATCTGTTTCGAGAATTCGGCGAGGCCTTTCACGGCCGCCGGCAACTCTACTGGTCGAAAGGGCTCCGCGCCTTTTTCGGGATCGACGAGCTCGAGGATGAGGCGATCGCGGCCGAGCCCGATCGGGAATGCACCGAGCACGTTATCCAGCTCGACACCTATCAATGGGCGAACACGATCGCGCACGATGCCCGGCACGATGTTCTCTGCGCCGCGGCCAGTGGCGGCCGCCAGGCGGTGCTCGAGCTCTTGGCCGAGCTCGCGACCAGGGCGCCGCCTTACTCGGGCTACTACACGGAGGCTGCCTCATGGGAAAAACATCACTAGCGCGCGCCGAGCTCGCCGTGCTCGTTGCGGCGTGTAACGAGCTCGAGGCGCTGCCCTGGCTGCTCCAGGTTAAGGCGTTGCCGCGCGTCGTTCGGTTGCTGCTGGCGTTGCTCGGCCGCCTGGTTGACGAGCTCGAGCGGCAAAAAGGGGTAGATCACATACAGGTGCAAAATGACAAACACGGTTAAATGCCCGGCTTGCGACCATCCGGCCGCGAAGGTGTCGCCTACTAAAACGCTCGGTTACTCGTTGAGCTGCGCCGAGTGCGGGTTTCAGGGTTTCGCAAAATCGCCGAAGGCTGCCCAGGGCATCGCGCGCAAGTTAGCCCCCGAGCCGGCGCCGGCACCGGCGCCAGCTCCCGCGCCAGCTCCCGCGCCGGCGCCGGCCGCCGGCAAGACAAAGGCGTTTCTCGAGCTATGAGCACCCCCGAGAAACCGGCGGCGCTGCCTGGTGCGCTCTCCGCCGAAGTGAAAGCGATCGACGCGATCGCAACGGGGGAACCGTTGCCACCAGGTGCGCCGGCCGCGGCGCCGGCGCCGGCGCTCGAGCCGGTTGATTACGTCGCCGAGGCCGCCGATCTGGTCGAGTTCGCTTATGCGAATTTTGTCGAGCTCTATCCGTCGCTCGAAAAGATCTACACCGAGCCCGTTCGGAAAAAGCTCGCCGCGAAGGCCGGCGCCGTTCTTAAAAAGCGCGGTTGGACTCTCGATCGCATACTCGATCGATGGGGCGCCGAGCTCGGTCTATTGATGGCGGTGCAGCCTTTGGTAGTGCCGACGATGAAGGCGATCAAGGCCGACAATGCGGCAGCTCGAGCGGCCGAGCTCGAGGCCCAGGCCAGGCTGGAAGCCGAGAAGCGAGGGCAGGGCGCAAGCCCTGCGGCCGCCGGCGACGTTCCGCCGGCGCCACCGTTCAAGATGCCCGAGTAGTGTCGGCTCGCGAGTTCTCGATCCGCGCGCACTTCGGGGCGCCGGCATCCGGCAAGACTCACGCTCTAAAGGCGATGCTGCGCGAGCTCGCGCCGCAAAGGCTCTTGATCTTCGATCCGCGCCGCGAATATGCGGATTTTGGGCGCTCCGTTTCCCGGCTCGATTATGTTGCCGAGCGATCGGCCGGCGCCGCGTTCTCGATCGCGTTCGTGCCAGCGAACGAGCGCGACCTGGCGCGGCGCCAGTTCTCGGCCTTCTGCTCGATCGCGTTCGAGCGCGGCCGCTGCGTTGTTGTCGCCGACGAGCTCGCGACCGTGACGGCGCCGGCCTGGGCGCCGGCCGGATGGGTGACCTTGATCCGCCAGGGTCGACACCAGGCGATGCGCGTATTCGCCGCGGCGCAGCGGCCGACCGAGATAGACGGCGGATTGTTCAGCCTGGCGACTGAGATCCGCACCGGCCGGCTCAACGGCCGCGGCGATCGCGAAAAGCTGGCCGATGTGCTCGATATCGACCCGGCCGAGATCGGCGAGCTCGGGCCGCGGGGGTGGATCGAGCGCGATATGTTGACCGGGAAGGTGTCTCGAGGCTGACTTTCCGGCCGGCCGGCCGGCCGGAAACAGCTTGATTGCCGCCGGCCGCGGCCCGATCGTGGGGGCACCGCGCTTGCGGCCCATCCTTGAGGACACCATGCCCACAATCAAAACGTTCGTAAAATTCGGCCTGATCGCGATCCTTGCCGTGATTGTCGCGAAGCGGCTGCCGATCACGCGCGACTACCTGTAACCCTACCAGGCCAGGAGCGCGCACCGATGAACAACCCCCAAATTCGCTTATCGCGAAAAGTGCAGACCGTGCCGGTTGTCGCCGGCGGGTTCGCTTACGTCGATCTCCCGCGGCAATACGATTACGAGTCCGTGCTGCTGCGGGTCTATGGCGGCCTGCAGGTGACGGTGAACGGAACGGCCGTTCGCGCGGAAAATCCCTGCCAAACGCTCGCGCGGATCGAGCTCGTCGCCGACGGCAAGAACACGCTCGACTCGATCCCCGGCCACATGGCCGTGTTCGGCAACGTGCAGCGGCCAGGCCTGCAGCAAGGCGCGCGGTTTACCACGCCGGCGACGAATTTCACCGTTGCGACCTACCAGGTCGAGGCGATCATCGCGCTCGATTTCGCGATGCCGCGGGGGCTCAATCCGAAGGACACCAATTTCCGCACTTCGCAGCTCTCCCTGTTTCAATTGCGCCTGACGTTCGGCGCGGCCGGCGATAACTTCGTCGGCGGCACGATGAATTATTCGGCGATGAACGTCGACGTTTCCACCCAGGAAACGATCGAGTTCAAAGGCGCCGATGGAAAATTCTCGATGCCGATCGCGCTCAAAAAGCGCAGCTATCAGGAGGTTTCCTACACGGCGAGCAACAGCAATCTCGAGGTCAAGCTGCCGGCGGGGAACCTGATCGCGAACGTGGTAACGCGCGCCGAGGGCAACGTGACCGCGGCCGAGCCGTCGGCGACTCAGCTCAACAACCTGATCGCCAAAAGCGGCGAGGATTACCGGCTGAATCTCGCGGCCGCAAATCTCCGCGCGAAAAACAATCTCGATTACGGCTCTGTGCTCGCCGGCTACTACTTTCACGATCCGCTGGCGATCGGGCACGCTCTGCAGCACATCACTTGCGCCTGGGATGTTGCCGGCCAGCTCGAGCCCAAGATGGTTTACGACGCCGTCGGCACGGCGAACACAAAGCTTTTCATCGCGACTACCGAGCTCATCCTGGCGCGATAGGCGCGCGGGGTTTTCCGACCATGCGGGGCGCGCTGAAAAAACTCGGTGCGCCCCTTTTTTTATTGGCGCTCATGGCTACATTCGATTACGAGAGCTCTCTTAACGCCTACTTGGCCGAGAGATCCGAGGACGGGCTCTCTGCCGCGCGGCGCGGGATGCTCACGCAGCAATTTAATGAAGGCCTGACGGATTTCCAGAATTTTGTAAAGACCGGCGCCGGGGGGTTGGGGTTGGCGCCTTCCCGAATTGCCGAGAATCCCGACGGCACCGGCAATTACCTGCTGACGTTCAACCCCGGCGATTCGTGGTATTCGGCCATGCTCGAGCGCGGGATTGCGCGGCCCAATGCTGCCGGGCAGATTATCCTGCCGAGCAATCAGTTGGCGGCCGCGCTCCCCGGCTTCGGCATTGGCGAGGCTGACGAAATGACGGTTTACGGGCCTGTTATTGCTTCTGTGTTTTTGGGCGGGGTAGTGGGCGTGGCGGCTGGCGCTGGTGGTGCCGCTGGCGCTGCGGAGGTTGCCGCGGCTCCGGCTTTTGAGGGCGGCGCCCTGGCTGCGTATGAGATCCCGGCCGGCTACGGTGCCGAGCTCGGCGCCGCCTATGGCGAAGTGACGGCCGCGCAATGGGGCGCCGCGATGGGTGTCGCGCCGGCGGCGCCGGCGGCGGCGGCGGCGGCGACGGCGTTGTATGAGATCCCGGCCGGCTACGGTGCCGAGCTCGGCGCCGCCTATGGCGAAGTGACGGCCGCGCAATGGGGCGCCGCGATGGGTGTCGCGCCGGCGGCGCCGGCCGTTAGCTTGGCCAGCGCCGCGAAGGCGGCGACGGCTATCGCTAAAGCGGCCGCGCCTGTCGCCAGCGCAGCCGGCACCGTGAAAACTCTCGCCACGTTGACCGGCGGAAAGCCCGGTAATTTATCGCCGGTTTCTGGCGGCGGGGGGCTCGCTAAAACGCTCGCGCCAACGTCGCCGGCGGCCGGTGCAGGTGCCGGCAAGACCGCGCCGGCGGCGGCGCAATCTTCGGGGCTCTCTGCCGGAATGCTCGCGACGGCGATCGCCGTCGGTTTGGGATCGGTCTATTTTATTTTCCGTCAACGGGGGCGCGCATGAACAACGTAACACCATTGAAAAAGGCGACCGCGGCCGCGACCGCGGCCGCGAGCCCGGCGATCGCCTGGGCGAAGGCGAACAGGGGCGCGATCGCGATCGTGCTCGCGATCTCCGTCGTGCTGATCGCCTGGAAAAAATACGAGGATCGCGAGGCCGGGGGGCCGGCCGCCTAACATCATGGAAGATTTTTACAGCGTCTATTCCCCGAGCGCGACGACGGCCGAATCCGCCGGCAGCCCCGACGCCCTGGGCGCCGTGCTCGGCGCGCTCGGCTCGGTTAGCTCCGGCGTCGCCGGCGTCGCCGGCACGTTGCTCACGATCCAGGCTAATCGAGATGGGTTAATCGGTGCGCGCGAAGATCGCCAGTTTGCGAATTACCTTCGCGGCTCCGAAATGGATCTCGCGAAAAAGAAGGCGGCGATCGGATCGGAGGTCGAGCTCACAAAGGCGCAGACCATGCTCGAGCGCGCTCGGGCCGAGCTCTCGAGCTCTGGCGTCCGATGGGATTATGTGCTCGCCGCGCTCGCCGTTGTCGCCGGCGGTGTGGCGATCGCTCGCTTTGCCGGGGGGCGCCGGTGAATCTCGATATTCGCGGCGCGGCTTACCTGGGGGCCGTCATTGTGACCGGCGCGATCGCCTGGCAGATCGTGAAGGCCGTCAAGGCCGGCACGGCGATCGCCGGGCCGCTGGCCGAGAAGGCCGGCGCGATCGTCCAGTCGGTTAACCCGATGAATCGCGATAACGCCGTCGTTACGGCCGTTAATAAAACTGTCGAGGCGGCGACCGGCGAGCCCACTTTCGGCGGCTGGCTCGCTACTATCTTTAATCCAGACGTTCGCGCCGCCGATCGCGCCGCGGCCGAGCTCAACGTGCCGAGCGCCGGGGGCTCTCGCCTGGCGCCCAACCAGGCGAAGGCGCTTTCACAGTTCGATCGCGACGATGCCGAGGAGGGCAATATTATTCGCGCGGCCGAGCTCGGCGCGGCCTACGTGACCGCGACGGATCTCGAGGATGCCGAGCTGCCTTTTCTCATCGCTCAACAGCCTTACGTTAACTACTCGCATCTATTCGGCCGCGCCCCGCGCCCATGAAAAAAAATCCTCACTCTACGCTCGCGGCCGGGATTCCTCCCGGCGTTACCTTTCCCGGGTTTCGCGAGCCGATCGCGAATTTCGATACCGTTCGCGAGCTGCTGCAGACGCGCCCCCTGGCCGTCGATATCGATCTATCGACGGCGCGCTCGTTTGCCGCGAACACGGCGCTAAAGCTCCCGATCGCCGGCAATTCTTTTTTCATCGACCAGAAGCCGAACAGCGGTTACGCGACCTGCTACGTGCAGGATGAAAACAGCCAGGGCAACACACCGATCACGATCTATCCCGGCGCGGTGCTGCGCGTGCCTTTTACCTATCTCGTTTTCGAGAATGTGGCGCAGCCCGGCCTTTCCCTGCGCGTGGTGTATGGCGTCGATCTCGATTTTGTTCCGGCGCTCTCGGCCGGCCTGTTCGGCTCGATCTCTGTCATTAACGGCGAGCTCGCGCGCACGAAGGCCGGGATTGCTTTTCTCGCATCGACGGCGATCGGCCCGATTGCGGGGCAAAGTAGCTTTATTCAACTCTGGAATCCTGTCGCGAACACAAAGCGGCTGATCGTTAATGATCTCTATGCCGTGACCGGCGCCGTTCCTTCTCTGATTTCGCTTCTGTGGGCTAACGCGGCGATCTTGACTCTAGTCGCCACGAATGGAAATAAATTGCTCGGATCGGCCGCGCCAACAGCCGAGCTACGGCGCGAGACTGCTGTGGCGCCGCCGGGCACGCAGCTTGGCGCCTTCCAGGTGGGGGTGTTGCAGTCTTTCCGCTTTCCGTTCGTCGAGCCGATTGTAATCGCGCCGGGGTTCGGCTTGATCGCACTAGACAACACCGCGAACGAGCTGCTTCGTGTGAATTTTCAGTGGTGGGAGGAAACGATCTAATGGGATCTCTCGAGCTCGAGGCCGGGTTGTGATCTATGCCGATCGCGCTCGTATTGCTGCCGATCGCCGCGCTCGCCGTCCTGGTGATGGTGTCGCGTTCGGCCCAGGCGGTGCAGGCGCCGGCGCCGATCGGGGGCGCCGGTGATCCTGCCGCGGCCGATCCCGGCGCCCTGGTGCTACCTGCCGAGGTTTCTCCGGTTGTTGAAACCCTGCGCGCCCTGGGTGACACCGTGACGGCCGCGGCGCGAAAGCTCTTTTCGCTACCGCCGGCGGCCGAGCCGTATCGCGAGGCGATCGCCGCGGCCGAGGCGAAGCACGGCATTCCCGAAACGTTGCTCGCGCGGCTGCTGTATCAGGAGTCACGCTATCGCGAGGACATCATTACGGGCAAAACGGCGAGCTCGGCCGGCGCGCTCGGGATAGCGCAATTCATGCCGGCGACGGCCGCCGAGCTCGGGATCGATCCTCTCGAGCCCGGCCAGGCGATCGACGGCGCGGCGCTCTACCTGCGCCGGCTCTATGACCAGCTCGGCGATTGGGCGGCCGCGCTCGCCGCCTATAACTGGGGGATCGGCAACGTCAAGAAAAAAGGCGTTGTGAACGCACCGACGGAAACGCGGCTTTACATCACGCAAATTTTGTCCGATGTGGAGGTATGACCATGAGAAAAATCCTTGATCGGTTTCGCGAGCCGTCCACCTGGACGGCGCTCGGCGCGCTCGGCGGGATCTTCGGGGTGCCCTGGCTGGCGCTGCTCGGGGTGCCCGAGTTCGCGACCACGGCCGCGAGCGTGGCGGCCCTGGCTGCCGGGGTGCTCGTCAAGGAAAAAGGCGGCGAGTAGTGGACACGGCGACGGCGCTGCTCATCCTGAATTCCTTGATCGTGCCGGCGGTGTTCTCCGGTGTGGTCAAGTTATTTTCGATCGAGCGCCGCCTGTCGCACATCGAGGGCAAGCTGGCAGTTAAACCGAGGGGCGACTAATGGCTAAAGCAAAATCTGCAGAAGTGAACGTTCGGGGTTTCGATGTGGGGTATCCCCCGGTTATCGTCGATCACTCTTTCCGCTGCGGCGCCGATGGGCAGCTCGAGCACTACACCGACGGCCGGCTGCGGAGCCAGGTGCCGCCGGAGGGGTTTGCCGATTACGTCGAGCGGTATCCCGAGTGCGCCCCGGTGCTCGCGGCATTGAAGGGCCGCGGCGCGGCGCCGGCGGCTGTCGTTTTCTCCGGCGCGGCCGCAACGGCGAAAAAGGCCGAGCTCGAGGCCGGGGCGAAAAAGAAAAAAGCGGGGAAGGGGAAAGGCAAATAACCCGTGCGCGATATCGATAGCGATGCCGGGATTCGGCTGCTCTCTGCGAGCGCGGTGCCGTTGTTGTTGACCGGCACCACGGCCGAGACGGCGTTAGCCGAGATCCAGATCCCCGGCGGGGCGCTCGGGCCGCACGGGATCGTGCGGCTCACTTCGTCTTGGAGCTGGACAGCCAACGCCAACAACAAAACGCTCCGCACTCGCCTGGGCGGGCTCGCCGGCACCATTCTTCGATCGACCGTGCAAACGACAAACCTGATGATTTTCGAGATCGTGATGTTCGGCAACCAGGGCGCCGCCAATTCGCAAAAGGTTTTTCAGCCGTTGTCCACCGTGACGCCTTTCAACGTGTCATCGGCGGCCCAGCCCACGGCCGCGATTGATACGAGCCTGACGCAATCGCTCGTTATTAGCGGCCAGCTCGCGAACGCTGGCGACTCGGTAACGCTCGAGGCCTATCTGCTCGAGCTGATCGGAGTCAAGCCGGCCAATCAGTGAACGGCCGCGCGACCTATCTAATCGCGCTCGTCGCTCTGTTCGTCGCGATCGTCGCCTGGCGCAAGGCGCTGGCCGTCGAGGGCAGGGCGCTTCCTCTAGCCGTGTATCCTGGCCAACGCCAGGCCTAGACGCGACTCGATCACGAGCTGGCGCCGATACCACCAGGCGCGGCGCTCGGCGCGCTCGAGCTCGGCCGCCTGGCGCTCGATCGTGGAAGTTAAAATTTTCACTTCCACCCGAAGGGCGCGCGCCGCCTGGCAGTCAAAGAAAAGAGCGCGCAATTCGTGCACCGTGAACCCCCGGCGCCATTCCGCTAGATACAGTTTGTCGTCGGTGCCGAATCGCGCGCCGTAGTCCGACCAGGCCGCCGGCAATTTAACTGCTGCTCCCATCCTTGCCCCCTGCGTTGTTGTTGTTGGCGCGGGGGAGTATGGCCCAGGCGATCGCGGCGGCCGCGGCCAGGGCCACTAGCAGCCATTTGACATAATAACCAGACATAGCCGAGCTCGCCGCGGCGGGGGAGATCGGCGAAACGTCAAACCAATGCGACGTAATCAGCACGGCCGCGATCGCGACGGCGACCGCGCCGGCGAGTTTTGCCGCGACGTTCTTCCAGAATTTCTTTCCGCTTTCAGTTCGCGACCGCTCCATCTCGATACAGGCTTTTAAATAACTGCCGTTGATATCCGGCAACAGCGCGGCGACCCGCTCGCAAACTTCGTCACTCGGGTGTGCCTGATTTTTCCGGTAACGGGTGACTGTCTGCTGGCTGACTTTTAGCAGCTTTGCCACGTTGTAGTAGGAGTGCGGCGCGTGCTCGTTCTTTAGCCGCTCGATGATCTCGGCCGTCGTCCAAAGATTCTGGCCGCCGAGCGCGTCAGTCAGATTTCCCATAGGTCCCCCCGCTGTTGGTCGACTGGTGCCGTTATAGCTCACACGGAACGGTGCGACAACCCGCACAGGGGGTGTGTTGCTACACAGGCCATGTTCCGGTATCCTGTTTTCCCCAAGATGTGCCCGACCGCGACCCGGCAGGCTCCACATCCTGTGCCCGGCTGGCTTCTCGTTACCCCTTGCGGCCAGCTCGGGCACCCTTCCCACCCAGGCAAGGGGAACGGCAGGGGGTGCCCCGTGAATAGAATCAGCTCAGGTTTTACCGGCGCGATCGCGTCGGCCGTCGCCGGGGAAGTTAACCGGCTCGCAGCTCATCCTGAATTTTTCCGCTCCGAGGG
>Ga0137314_1000530_pt1 | contig 11143 bp, 13 predicted proteins | sample EasRivERMZT199_2_FD_102289 | JGI IMG/M metagenome (GOLD analysis project Ga0137314, IMG submission 102289) | Soil microbial communities from meander-bound floodplain in the East River, Colorado, USA - East River MetaG ERMZT199_2 | ecosystem: Environmental > Terrestrial > Soil > Floodplain ... | reverse complement strand
TGATCGAATCACAACGATCAAGATCAATCGTTGCTGCACTGAGCTGGGTATTGGAATCATCAGCAAACGTGATGGTCTGTGCTGCTGTCTCGTCGATGTTCACAATATACAGCAGTTGCCCGTCCGCACCATCGGTGGTGGCTGTAGCACCACTATCAATAGGATCAGTAGTCGCGGTAACCTGCACGATCGTAGCACTAGGCGTTATCGTAAATTCATCTGCGAGAGCCTGTGTAATAGGTGGGTAGGCTTCAGAACCAGCATTACGAACACCCACCGTCGTAGCCGGTGTAGATCCCCTAGTCGGACGCTGAACATCAACACCAAACTGATTCGTAATCTGTGGAGTACCATTGATCGCCGGGTCCATGGCAAAAAATCCACGAAATGAAGTTATGTTCAGTTGTCCTGCTGTCTCAGTAAATATCGGATTGGCCACAAAGCTAGATGGAGCGGTTATGGCAAAGATGCCGCCAGCATCCGTATTGCGGTATATGGTATTATCCTCGAACGGCTTAGACAGGGACATTGTTCCTGTCCCTGATGTCGCCGAATAATCGACGGTAATACCAGATCGAAAAACAGCCGGAGTCGGGGGTACCTTGGCGGCCGCCGTTGCAGTCAGCAACGCCGTGGCGTTGAACAGTGACCAAGAGGACGCCTGGGTGCCAGCACCTGATACCGTGAACGTTCCGCCGCCTTCAACACCTGTGTAGGTGTTGATGATGACGCCCGAAGCATCGTCGTAATTGTAAGTGGGAGCGATACTGAGCCCACGCACGATGGAGGTTCCACCAGCTATCCCGGTGACAGATATGGTCGGGTCCCACTTCCCACCGACCGCCACGCTGCTGTCTACTGGATCAACGATCCCATCTGACCATTCCCACTCTGTCGCGAGCCCGAAGTAAATGGTGCCCTTCGTAGGGTTGGATGTACTCTCCAGTACGAGAAGCTCACCTGACGCCGTTCCACCATAAAGGATCTGTCCACCCGCACCTGTACGACCCGCAAGGAGCGCGTACTGGGTATGGTCGTCAGCAGTTAGGCCCGTCAGGCTTGCATGTGGACGAGTGCCTATCTGGGTGATGTCGGTAAGCGTAAGAGTGTCTGGAATTTGCGCATCCGTAGCCGACCCCGAAATATCCGTAAACGCTGGCTGCGAACAATCGAGCACGAAGTCAGCATCAATTCCCTTCGCCCATCTACTGGCCGTGCAATCTGACGCAACTGCAGGCATCAGCGTCGCTTCAAGCTCGCCTGTCCCAAAGAAGCCAGTCGCAGAGTCGCCTGTCATAGCAACGACAGCCGAGCCTGCCGTGGTGACGGTGATGCTGTTTGGCACGTCGGCATCGGTAAGCAGCACGTCGACCCAGTTGGTGCCGTTGAACTGCAAGAAGTCGCCGCTCGCTGCCGTGGCGGTCGAGACATCGGTTAGATCGTCGAGCGCACCGCCACCACCTCCAGTAAGATCGGTGTCGTCGATCCAGTTGGTGCCGTTGTACTTCAACACCGCTCCGGTTGCTGGAGAAGTGATAATAACGTCGCTCAGGTCATCCAGTAGATTTGGGATGACCATACCACCACTGTCGCACTGCATCTGATTGAACGAATCAATCACCAGTCTGTCGTCAGGGTCTATACAGGAGCCAACGGTGGGGTAGACAGCGGTCGCGTCGTCGAAGAAGAACTCCACCCGGTCTGGAACGGTGAGCAGGGTTCCTACCCCACCACCGTTCTGCAGGTCGACGATCAGCCCTGTCGTCGGGCTACCGACATCAACCGTGAACGTGTTGATCTCGTTCGTGCTGGACGGATCTCCCCCTCCGCCTCCACCGCCCCCTCCACCCTGGTAGCCAGAGGCGTGGGCAAAATTGCCCGCGAAGATGAGCAGGAGAAAGAGAGCTAGACTTCCTGGCCCCACACCGTACCCCTGATGGCAGTGATGCCGCTGGTAGCCGTTGCAGAGAAGATGACTCTTAAGGTGTTGTCATTTGCCGCCGAGATGATGCCTTCTCTAAAGTCTTCTTGAAATACGCCGTAGTCTTTGCCTACAGCCTCTGCTGCGTTACCTACTACGCCTATACAGGCAATGACCCTGGTCGCAATGGTGTTGTCGCACAGCAGCGCCATCGCCCCGACCGTAGCCCCAGCGTAAACCGTCGTGACCACCATCCGTAGGTTGCAGCCCTTCAGGATGAACTTCTTACCTACGGCTGGAGTCCAGAGGTTTACCGTCACGTTGGATGCAGCAAAAGAAAGATCAGTCTCAACCTCCTTGAATACGTCACTGTAGAGGCTGAGGCTGTAAAACGAGTCTGAGCTACCGGCAAAGGTCGGCATCTACTTCTCCTCGTGGATCACGATGTCCGTGCTTGAAGACGCTATGCAGGTAAACCCTACCCTATACAGCGCCCTGTCGGCAGTATAGGCAGGGAGTGATGCGTCCAGCATGGCAAAGGCGGCTGAAGCCGAACAGGTCGACGGGTTTTGGCCCTCGCCGAGGTACCGGGTTAAGCAGACGTAGACCGTGTTTGTCGTGTTTTTGCTTCGGAAAGTGATGCTGTTCCAACTGTTTCCGGTCGAGATCAGCGTACTTCCGGTTCCGCACGTAACCGTCCTTCCAGCCGGATACTGCCCCTGGAACTCCTGTACCTCGTCTGGATAGCCCCTGCTGTTGTCAGGAGACTGAGCATTAGCGAGTTTAGCCCAAAGGGCTAAACCTGCTAAACTCGCTATAATCCTAGTAGCCGCCAGAGCCTTCAACTTGTCCAATGTTCTGCTCCGCCGAAGGGGGCTGCGAGGGGGCACCGTTGGGCTGTGGGCCTCCCGAGTTAGCCGCCTCTGGCTTACCACCCGGACCGGCCCCGGCTCCCCCCGCAGCCTGTTGTGCCTGCATCTGCATCAGCATCATCTGTAGCTCTTGCTGCGTCTCTGGGTAGCCTAGCTCTCTCGGGTCTACACCCATGCTCTGTGCCGTCTTGTAGAAGATCTGGAGCATGTTCGCCGGAGGTAGGCCGATGCTCATGCCCATCTGGCTAAGCTCCATCAGCTTCTGGCTCTGCTCCTCGCGGGTAAGGACCATGCTGATGCCACGCGCTCTCACCTTGAACGTGGCGTCCAGCATCGAGTATCGCGTCATCGGGTCCATCAGAGCCTGTGGACCCATCTCCTGCTGCACGATCGCCTGAAGCTCAGGATCAGAGAAGTCGGACAGGAACTGCAGCGTCAGGTCGTACACCAACTGTACCGCTGGTTCCAAGTCTCGCCGTTCGAGATCCTTGGCTAGGTTGTTGATCTGCTCCTGCCCGACTCCTGTCTTCGCTCGAATCTCGTAAGCGGTAGGTCGCCCTTTTGTGGTGGGCGTCCCCTCCATGAACTCGTTGATGCCAGTGCTGTCGTCGATCTTGCTCTCTAGCCACTGGATCATCGGCCAGGCGTCGTTCGGGGCGCTGGTGATCTTCAGGGGAATCAGCATCCCCTCCCGCCCGTTGTACACCGTTCCAGGGGTAATCGTAGTGATGTTGACAGGAGAGTCCGACTTGTCCGCATCCTTGATAGCAGCAGGCAAGACAGAGTACGCTGTACTGTCTATCATCAGGTTGCATAGATTGTTCAGCTCGTACTGGATGGGGGCCGCCGCATATACCAGCGACCGGCCGAGGCTTGTCCCTCGCACCGGAATAGGCGTGCAAGAGATATATGGCCATTTTCCAGTGTAAATTGTATTGGGACCAAAGGCGAGGAGTGCTCTGTTGTTGCAGACAATCGCTCGCCAGTTCTGCAGAGCAAGCTTACTATCGTGAGAGTAGAAGTTCCCGTGATAGATACGGAGTAGATCTCGCTTCCGTGTGGTACGTGAAGCGTTTCGGTCCATACGTGTGTCACGCTGCCCGTACTCGATTTCGAGTTCCCAAGAGACAGGGGGTCCGATATCCTCTGCGGAATCGAACATACCCGTGCGTACACCCTCCTCGATGTAGTCCCGATCCACCGCACACTCTTCCACAACATAGCGCCCCTCATAGAAGTTGGACGCGAAGGGGTCGGGAAACATCGCCCAGGCAGGGGTATGCTTAACCCTAAGCCCTGAAGTCTTCTTGGGCTGGGACGAGACTACCGGCTGCATCATGGGCATGCCCGTCATCGGGTCCATGAATGGCATCCCAGTCATGGGGTCCATACCCACGGGCACTTGCGTTACCTGGGGCTTCCGCTCAATCCACTCGTCCCACCAGATCTTCAGGTAGGACGTGCCGAGAATGAAAGCCTCCTCCAGGCACTTGGTATACTCGTCGATGAACTTGGCCTTTTCGAGTTCGTATCTCAGTACCTTCTCGATAAAGGTTACGTTCTGGGTGTTAGGATCGAACTTAGGGAGCTGCTCTAGCGTAAACCACTCCGGCGCACTTAAGAGCGCCCCTTCAATCATGTTCTTGGCCCGCTCGACCTTGTTGAAGATCTCAGGAATGAAGATCTTAGCTTGCCAGTCAGCCTTCTGGGAGAAGTCCTGTACGTTGTTGTACAGGTCTATGTAGAGCTTCCACTCGTCTTCTTTGGTCTGCCTGGCGTTATACGCTTCGTCCCTGGCCTCGTTGATCTGCCTGATGATGTCGTCCTTGGAGAGGGCGCTGCCTGCTTCGTAGTCGACTACCCCCGCCAGCTCCGGCGACATCTGGTTCTGCATCCACGTAGGCTGCGGAAACGGGTTCGTGATGGATGCGTCCAGACCCGGCATCCCGGTGATGTCGTCGGCAAACGGGATCATCCGGTATAACCTCTACGCAAGGCTGCCTCTAGCGGTCCGAGGTTGCCAGGGGGCGGGGCTCGGAGGGGCTGGTGCTCCTCTGGAGCGATCCTAGACCCTGCGGGCAAACTTGCCCGTGGTTGCTCTGCAACTGGGGTAGGCTGAATCATCGGTACTGTGTTTCCTAGTACCTTGGCTACTGCTAAGCCTATCTCAACAGCCTGATCCAAATTAAAGGTTTGCTGGTGAACCTTGAATAAGCCGTGCCGCTCGGCCAGATCCCTGACCTTCTCCGGGTTATTCACGATGTCGCGGAGAAACGCAACCTCGGCCTGTAGGTTCTCGAAAGCCTGAATCACCTCGGGCGGTATTTCTGGCCGTACGGGTGGAATGGCTGCCTGCGGCCCACCATCCTGTCGCTGAAATGGTGCTGATGCATGTTGATCTGAGGCCGCGCGTAGCTGCTCGCTATCGACTGCGGGCTCATCATCAGCTCCTCGGGCTGGCGGAACCGATCGTACTTGAGGCCCGGATATCCGGCCAGGTAGCGCATTACGTCGATCCAGTCCTTCCCTGCTTGCTCGTACTGCTTCGTCCGGCTGTCCAACGGGTTCCACGTAAACCTCTTGATGGCCCATACTGGCCCTTTTTCCATATTGGCGACGCTTCGACATATTCTCAGCTTCGGTAGGGCTTTATCGTGCCTCGGGTCGTAGACCGGCTTCAGCCAGTCGTGGAGCTTCTTTAGGTCCGTCTCCACCGAGGGCTGATAGTGAAGCCCATAGTCTCTAAATCTATCAAACCAATCCTGCTCAAGGTCCTTGTTGACAGTAAGTCGTCCTCCCCGCGCATCCATGATAGCAAGTTCGGGCTCATGGCCGAGGGATCGACGTTCCAACTGTATGTCTCGGCACATGGTAGAGAAGGGTCCGTCCTCGATGTTTCGGGCTCGGACGATGTAGAAGTAGTCTTGAGGGTCAATTTTCGCCCAGATAACATGGAGTCCTCGCTTATAACTCGGGTCGATGACCTCGACATAGGGCCATTCCTTGGCCTGGCCGTTAGGAATCACTAGTTTTCCATCCATGTGATGACGTTTCTCATCACCTCGTCTACCATCTCTTGGAGCTTTCGGGGCTCACCCACCGCCGAAAACGTCCGATCTGCCCCTGTTATCTTCTTTTTCAGGCGCATGTAGACGACAGCTCGCTCTCCATCAGGACGCATCGCAATTTGCCCTGTAATGACCTCTATATCCTGCTTTTGGATGATGTGGCAGAAGTTTTCGAACAGTTTCCAGGGCTCATTTGGGAGAAGTGTGCGTTTTCTGATGGATGCTGGCTCTGCTTCTCGTACTCCTGCTAGCTCTTGGCGGGTAAATCCCTCCTTTTTGCCGTTTTTGCTCATATGAAGTCGTCCACGACGTGAATTACCTCGTTGTACTCCGTGAATTCGAGTCCTGAGAGGTCGGAGAACTCCCCTTTCTCTCTGGCTGCACGTTCCTTGGGGGAGAGCGTCTCCAGATATGCCATAATCTCCCTATGAGGAAGAGCGCCGTTATTGCACTCCATGCAATTGTCGTGAATGTTACACCGTTCGATGTCTGCAGTTCCGTATAGAGCACTTCTAGGATCGAGCGCGGGTATACAGAGGTTGTCATACATCCACGGCTCCTTCAGAGGCGTTGCCGTGATAACGATGTTTCCGTTGGTTGCGAGCGTTCCTCTGCGTATCGCGTTGAATACCGACTCTGGAGGAGGTTCGTCTAGCCATACGTGGTTCCACAGGGAGCCCTCGTAGGCGTCTGAGCCCTGCTCGTAGCTCATTACGTGCAACTCTGCCCCAGTGACGAACTTGAACACCGACTCCATGCCAGTAGAGCCATGCTTCTTTGGAGGCCCGAGCAGCATCTCTGCGCTGATAAACTCTTTCAGCTTCGGCAGGATGGCGCTTGGAATCGAGGTCGAGTAGGACTCCCCAGCGACTAGGCACCTTATCCCTCGGAGATCCTGAAACTCTGGCTTCGCTTCGCCTCCAATCGAGAAAGGCCAGTACCCTACGCATGCTTTGATCGTTCTGATCGCTCCGCATGTCGTCTTCCCTGTCTGGTTCCCAGCCAGGAGAATCAGCATCTTCTTCGTGCTGGCAAACCACCGCTCCTGATAGCCCATCGGAGCGAAGGCCATGTAAGCATTCCGCTTCTTCGTGGCCTGCTGCTTCTCCATGCCCTTTCGGATGAGCTGGTCTAGCTCCTCATCCTTGAGCTGGGTTATCGCGGAGATGTCCTTTTTCCTAGCCATTTACCTGTTCGCTAGGGCAATTCTTGTAGGAGGAAGCACTACTGACTCCTCTTTGAAGTTGAGCCCCAGGTCTGCCATCAGCTTGATTAGGTCAACGCTAATGCTCTTGCCGGTAAGAACGAGGATTAGCACACCTAGAGCCGTTTTGATAGCCAGGATGTCCTTCTCTGGAATCTGGGCAAGTTTGCCCGGTGTCTCCTCAAGTTTTTCTGGTGTCTCAGAAGACATTTCTTGACCTCCTTGTTGATATGGAGTAGGATGCAACAATGAATGGGAAAAAGGTTACATTAACGCATCGTAGTCGCATTCCAGGCATGAAACACATTCACTTGCCTCCTGCTGCCTGGAAGAAGGGGCTTAGCACTAAGCTTACAGATCCTAACTTCTTCGTTGTGTGTCCGATGGGGTGGATAACCTGCCCCGAAGTACGAATGTTGCCCCGGTACATGCGTGGAGCGTTGATTGACCTGCTGTGCGTCATCTGGAGTAGGGGGGTTGTCTCTGGTTCCTATGACCTTCCTGACGATGACTCTTACCTCATGGCTGTTCTTAGTTGCAACCTTGACGAGCTTATCGTCATCAAGAAGTGGCTGTTTGGGTACGGGAAGTTTTTCGTGCCTAGACACGGCGTATGGGTGTCCAAAGCCTTCGGACGCCTGATGCAGGAAACCATCGTAGCGATGGCAAGGATGCGATATGAACGCGAGAAAGCACGTAAAGAACATCGAAAGCGACTTACTGCCGCACGAGTTCGCCATTACGAGAAGAAACGGATCGAACCTGATAACCCACCTGTTCCCGAACAAAGCGGAAGCGGAGAAGGCAGCTAAGACCTACTACAACATGAGCCTGCGTTACGGAGACTCGATCACCGTACGGAGAGCCAATTGACCCCCGATTGGAAGAAGCTTGCTTCTTACTTCGGTGTCGATGACTTCGCTCAGCCCCCAGAAGTAGTAGCAGGCTACCGTCAGAAGTGGTTTCAGCTCAAGTCTCGGGAGCCAGATATGGCCGCCTACTACTCGGCCCTTCTGGACGCCGTAGACGCCTGGGAATGGTCGAAAGACCCTCGCTCCAAGCCCGAACTGGTTACGATTCTGGAGTCGGACTTCGTGATCGCAGCTAAGGCTCCAGATAGCCGGTTTACTCGGATTACCGGCTCGGGACTCTTCGGGGCAGATCCGCCCCCGGTGAAGTGGCTAGTCAGGCATTGCCTTCCAGCGGAAGAGGTCACCCTTCTCATAGGAGAGGGCGGCGTGGGTAAGGGTCACCTGTCGATGAGCCTTTGTGTATCCCTGGCCTTGGGGGAACCATTCGGTCTCTGGGACGTTCCTGCCCCAGCCCGCATACTTATATCCAACTGCGAGGATGCTGAAAATGAAATGCGGCGCAGAGTAAAAGCCGCAGTCTACGCCAGGTGGCCGCAGGGTCCAGGCAAAGAACGCCTCGAACTGCTGGAAAAGAATTTCACCTACGTCGATCTCTCTACAGATACGGATTTCTTCGTGGAAGAAGAGCAACTCTCCAACCTCTGTTTGAATCAGGATCTTGTGATTATCGACCCTTTCTTCAAGGTCATGCCGAAGGGTACAGACGTAAACAAGCAGGTAGATGCTGCTAAGGTCATGTCTGTTCTATCCAAGGTAGCTCACCTATCGGCGTGTTCTCTTCTGATAGGGCACCATACCAGAAAGCCCCATCAGGACGAGAAGATGACGGTACACTCTGGCTCTGGTTCTCACGTACTGAAAGACCTTGCCCGTCAGGCTATGGGGCTCGAGGGGGTATCGAGGGTCGAAGCTGAGAAGATGATGCTAGACCCTACTCAGAAGTACGTGCGGCTGAAGATCCTCAAGTCGAACTACGGCCCTACCACAGATGTAGGTTACGTCCTACGAAGGGTCGAAGGAGGCGCTCTTACCTTCGTAGAGGTAGGAAACGTCGATGAAGAGGTAAGGAACCTTATCCTCCTCAAGCTGGCAGAAGGCCCCTGTATCTATGAAGCTGTGGTAGACAATTTCGTAATCTACCAAGGTTTGAGCAAGAAGAGGATACAAGACATCATCAAGGAGCTTCTGAACGACAACAAGGTCTTCCTCTCAACTAGGGTAGAAGGTGTTAACCGTAGGAACTATCTATACGTTCCTTCTGCTGCTTAGAAAATAAATATATTACAGGTTTTACAAGTCCTTGTTTTTACTGGCTTTCCCAAACCTAAGAAAAGTTGACAGTTTTTTTTAAGGGGTATAAGACTTAGGAGTCGGTCGCCTCCGAGCGAGCGCGATTTAGCGCTCGCGTGCGGCACAGCCGCGCGACGGGAGACGACGATACCTTGGTAAACGCGCTCTTTCGCGACATTGCCATTTTTTCTTTTTTTCCGGTTTTTTCTTTTTTAAGGGCTCCCATAAGATACCTATAGGTACTCTGGTATACACTGATACCCTGGTTACCAGTTGATGGAAGAGGAGTCTGAGATAGGTCTTGTTAGCGGCGTGTAGATCTGTAGATGTCTCTTGACCTCTCAGACGTTTAGATGTAGGAACTAGGGTATGGCAGAGACAAAGAGGTGTTTGAGCGTTAATGACCTAGCAGAAGCTGCAGGCGTTAGTAGGGCATTGGTCTATCAGATGGCTAGAAGTGGCCAACTGAAGACTGTGAGATTCGGGAGCCAGAAGAGGGGTAGAGTCCTTATTCCCTCTTCAGAGGTAGATCGGATTCTGAGCCCTACAGTTCCTGAGCTTCCTAGGCCCGATCTCCCTGAAACCCCTGGGTCCTAAAGACCTACGGCGAAACTGTAAAACCCCCTTACTTCTTATGAGGTAAGGGGGTTTTCTGCTATGAGTAGGTAATGGGTGATCTAGTCTTTCTGCCTACGGCAAAAAAAAGTAAAGACAAAGTAGTAGTGCTGAAGAACGATAGATGGGTCTTCCTATGCAACGAAGGTCATGAGCATCTCCTAAACACTGATACTCTGTTGCAGATGATCGAGACGGGCAAATTTGCCCTCGTTCCTTCCTGTGTGATACGTCGTATACTTACCGAATGGGGTTGCTGTAAGTCCGTTGGTTGCGTAGAACACGCCATAGAAGAGGTGTTGGAGAAGTGAAGTGCGAGACTTGCTTGCAAGAAAACGCCGTCCTTTACCAGATCCTATGGATTCCAGATCAGACAAACATGGGAGGGATATCTCTGATGCCTCTCTGCCCAGAGTGCCGTCAGACTACGAGTACGAATCCTTCTGTGAGCACGGTGAAGCCTTTCGAGCCCGACTTACGAATGCCCCACGAGCGAAAGACACCCGAGACGGAGGACCGTCACGAAAAGGGAGAACTAAATGAAACCTAAAACCTTCCTTGTCCTTGGCCTTCTTGCCTTCTCTGCAGGAGGTCTGATTGCCCTCCTCTCTGGCTGTTCCCAGTGGCCTCGAACAAAGAGTACCAAGAGCGTATCGACCTACTCCTCGATCCCCTACCAACTGAATGTCTCCGGTTACCAGAATGCCTCCGGTTACCTTGTGGCTACTGGTGGTGCTCCACAACCTACCCCTCCTCCTCTCCCTCAACCTACTCCCCCTCCTGGCCCTCAACCTACCCCTCCTTCCCCTCCCGTCGCTAACTGCTCCTCCCATACAGAACTAATCTCGTCCTCTTTCTACGTAGGCCCTGGTGTGTGGCAGACCAAAACCCTCAAAGTAGAAGGAGGGAAACGTAGCAATCCCTGCTACAAAGCTACTACCACCTCTCCTGCCTCCCGTGTGCGTATCGAGATGGCATCCATATGCACGGGGCACAACACCCTCCTCTCTGTCTGGCCTCCCTCTGGTTCTGCCTTCTCTAACGGTACCCTCATGCCTACCTTCGCTAACGTTCCTCGCTCTGCTGACTACGGTGACGCTGGGAAACCTACCAATTACGTCCCGCCCACTCGCTTCAATATCGCTGTCGATGGACTAGACCCTGGAACTGACTGTAACAACATCAACAGCTACGACTTGATAGTCAAGGTTGATCCACATTGACTGTACGGAGGACTGGGGGCAAACTTGCCCCTGGTCCTTTTTTATTGCCACGTCGTCAAGCATAAGTGAGAGTTTTTG
>Ga0137314_1000529_pt1 | contig 11160 bp, 6 predicted proteins | sample EasRivERMZT199_2_FD_102289 | JGI IMG/M metagenome (GOLD analysis project Ga0137314, IMG submission 102289) | Soil microbial communities from meander-bound floodplain in the East River, Colorado, USA - East River MetaG ERMZT199_2 | ecosystem: Environmental > Terrestrial > Soil > Floodplain ... | reverse complement strand
CCGGGACCGACCGCTCCAATGCGCGCGCGTCGAGGTCGACGATCCAGTACTCCGGCACGGCCTCATCGCGGAACAGCACGCGTTTGGTCACCCGATCCGCGCGCGCGGTGGTCGGCGACAGCACCTCAACGGTCAACACCAGCCGCTTCACGTCCTCGAACGTGGCCGGAGGCCGGCCGTCGAACAGCGGCGTCACCAGGACGTCCGGTTGAACGGCGCGCGTCGCAGAGAAGACGATCTCGGCGGGCGCCATGAACACGTAGCCGACTGGCTCGCGCTGCAGGTACTCGCGAAGGAGAACGGCCAGCTCGAACGCGGCAATCTGATGCCGCGCTGACGGCGACGGCGTCACGAGCAGCTCGCCGTCGACGACTTCATACCGGTTGCCGTCGTCCGGCAAATCCTCGAGGTCGTTCGTCGTCCAACGACGCCTGAGCATTGGCATGTGCAACGATACGCCCCTCGGCGAACCGCCGGCAAGCGAACATGCGCTCATGGTACGGTCGTGCGCGGCAGATCCGTCACCGAATCGTTGCTCACGCGGCCGATTCCTCGGCTCCCTTCAACGATTTCGGTGCCGGGTGAGCGACGCGCGATGCGTCCGACGTTAGCGCGAGATCATCGCCCGCACCACGTTCAGGCACAGGCCGAACACTGGTGGCGTGATCGCAACCAGACCGGCGACCACTGCTCCCACCGCCATCCCGAGAAACACCCCAAGCAACAGCATTTCCGGCTCCGTCGGATTCGTTGTGGCATCAAGCGCGTCGTCCTCAGACGTTTGGCACACGCTCCGGTAACGCATGCCCCGCGCATCCACCGCCCGGTAACCGGGGTCGCGTGCGCGGTTGCGAGGTCGGTTGCGCGCGCGGTCGCCGAGCCCGGTATCCACCGCGCAGCTATGGCAATGCTGCCCAACGGCGGCAGCATTGCCTCCGCCATGCGCGCTGGACACCGGGCCTCGGCTCCCTTCAACGAGTTCCGTGCCGGGTGAGCGATGCCGATCACGCTCCGTGCGCGCGCTTCACGGTCGGGGAGGCCGCTCGGCCCCGCGCACGATGCCGACGCGATGGACGCGATGGACCCAATGGGCCGGACACGCGGGCATTGTCCGAGCAGCGACCGCGCGATGATCTCAAACGGCACCGAGCGGAATCTTACGCAGCCCAGCGGCCCATTCGCCTAACCCGCCCGGCCATATTTCATACCATGAGCACCACCGCCACCCGTCCCGGCGACGCGTTCGCCGGCGTCTACGCGTTCGAGCGCGAGATCGGCCGCGGCGGCATGGCGACCGTGTATCTCGCCGAGGAGACCAAACACGGACGCAAGGTCGCCGTGAAGGTGCTGGACGCCGAGCTCGGCGCGTCGGTCGGGGCCGAGCGCTTTCTGCGCGAGATCAGAATCTCCGCGCGGCTCACGCACCCGCACATCGTGCCGTTGATCGACTCCGGCGAAGCGGGCGGACGCCTCTACTACGTCTCGCCCTTCGTGACCGGGGGCAACCTCCGCGACCGCCTGCGGAAGGAGGGCCGCCTCCCGATCGCCGACGCGCTGCGCATCACCGAGGAGATCGGCGCCGCGCTCGACTACGCCCACCGCGCCGGGTTCGTGCACCGCGACGTGAAGCCCGAGAACATCCTGTTCGCCGACGGATTGGCTGTCCTCGCGGATTTCGGGATTGCCACGGCCTTTTCAGGCGACGAGACGGTGACCGAGCAGGGTTTTGCCGTGGGGACCCCGATCTACATGAGCCCCGAGCAGGCGAGCGGCGAACGCGACGTCACCGGCGCGAGCGACATCTATAGTCTGGGCTGCGTGCTCTTCGAGATGCTCGCCGGCGAGCCGCCGTTCCGCGGCTCGAACACGCGCGCCACAATGGCCAAGCAGATCACCGAGGCGCCGCGCGGCATTCGTTCGCTGCGCCCCGATGCGCCGCCCGCCGTCGAACGCGCGCTGATGCGAGCGCTGGCAAAGGATGCGGCGCACCGCTGGCCGTCCGTCGCCGAGTTCACCGCTGCGCTTACCGCCGTGGAGCCGGAGCACGGCCGCGTGTACCTCGAAGCCACGCGGAGCGTGGCGGTGCTCCCGTTCGTGAACGCGAGTCCGGACGCCGAGAACGAGTACCTGAGCGACGGCATCTCCGATGAGCTGATCGACGCACTCGCCAAGGTCCCCGGCCTGCGCGTCGCATCGCGCACCTCGGCGTTCGCCCTCAAGGGCAAGCCGCAGGACGTCCGCGTCGTCGGTGCGCTGCTCGGGGTCACCTACGTGCTCGAGGGCACGGTGCGCAAGTCGGGCACGCAGCTGCGGATCACGGCGCAGCTCAGCTCCACCGATGACGGACGGCTCGTCTGGTCGCAGCGGTACGACCGCAAGCTCGACGACGTCTTCGCCATTCAGGACGAGATCGCGCGGACGATCGTCGGCACCCTGCAGGCGACGTCGTTCGCCGACGTCGTTCCGCCGCCCACCACCCGGCACACGGAGAGCGCCGAGGCCTACCGCCTTTACCTGCAGGGCCGCTACGAGTGGAACCAGCGCACGCAGGAGGCGATCACGCGGGCGATCGCGCACTTCGAGCAGGCCATCGCCGAGGATCCGCGCTACGCCCTCGCGTACACCGGGCTCGCCGATTCGTACGCGCTCCACGTCGACTACCGCAGCGTGCCGGTGGACGAAGGATTCGCGCACGCCAGGTCGTACGCCCGCCAGGCGCTCGCGCTCGACGATTCGCTCGCCGAGGCGCACGCCTCGCTCGCCTGGACGCTCTTCATATATGATTGGGACTGGGCAGCCGCGGAGATGGAGTTTCGTCGGGCGATCGAGCTGGATCCCGATTACGCCACCGCGCACCAGTGGTACGCGTTCCTGCTGTTGTCGCGCGGCCGGTTCGACGAAGCGCTCGTCGAGGGCCACACCGCGCAGGACCTCGATCCGGCTTCGGTGTCGGTGCGGCGCAGCTTGGCTTTCCTGTACCTCTACGCCCGCCGATACCGCCGTGCGCGGCACCATCTGCTGCAGGCGATCTCGATGGATCCGACCGCCGAGGAGACGTACCGCATTCTCGGCCTGGTGTTCGCCCTCGAGGGCCAACCAGCCGAGGCGCAACGCGTGCTGCGCGAGGCGATGGCCATGCCTGGTGCGGGCACGTACACGGCGGCCACGCTTGGCTACGCGCTGACGCGCGCGGGCGAGACTGAGGCGGCGCGTGCGGTGCTCGCCGACCTCGAGGCGCGTGCTCGCTCCGGATATGTCTCACCCGTCGCATTCGCGACCCTGCACATCGGGCTCGGCGAAACCGATCGCGCGCTCGACTGGTTGGAGCGGTCGCGCGACGAGCGACGCGGCTACATGGCCTACCTGCGCGTGAATCCGGTGCTCGACCCGCTGCGCGGGCACCCGCGCTTCGAGCATCTCGCGCAAGTCATGGCGCTGGCCGGGCCCTCCGTCTAGAGCGGCGAATCCGGGTTCGCGAGCGTGCCCTCTCGATGGCGGGCCGCTCATCCCAAATCTGGAATGAGCGCGTCTCCCGACGACACACCCGCCCCGGTACCCCGCAGGCGCGCGCGTTGACGTTCAAACCGCTCGCGGTACCAGGCAGCCCGAGTGTCGCCGAGCACGACGGTCAGCTCGACGGAGCCGCCCATTCTATGAATGCGGCGAATCAGCCATTCCACGCTGCAGCGCGCGACAAGACCGCGGCTCAGCTCCGACATGCGCGGCTGCGATATCCCGTACGAGCGCGCGATGAGGTGTTGGCTCCCCGGGCCTAGCGACTTGACGATCTCCCGCGCCAGTTGCCCACGCAGCGCGTACACGGGGTCCTGCGGTGATGGACGCATGCCGCACGGTATCACCGACGGTCCGTCGGCCCCGCACCATTTCCACGCCGACCGTTGCTCTCTAGCTCGAGGCGATCGGCGCTCGCGGCAGCGCAACCTCTATCGTCGTCCCCGCACCGCTCGTCGCGACGACGCGAACGTCGCCGCCGTGCACCAGCGCGATCTGTCGAGCGATCGAGAACCCCAGCCCGGTCCCCTGCGGTTTGGACGAGAAGAACGCCTCGCCCATCCGCCCCAGATCCTCGGCGGAGATCCCACGCCCCGTGTCGGCGATGCGCACGACCACATTCGCGTCGGACGGCTCGATCGACACGCGAGCGATCCCGCCACCGCCCATCGCCTGCGCCGCGTTGAGTAGCAGATTCACGAACAGTTGCTCCAGGGCACCAGCGTCGCCGCGCACGCGGTCGCGACGCTGCTCGTCGACCTCCACCATCGCGCGCGCTCCGCTCTCCAGAAACGCCGGCTCGGCGGCCGTCATCGCCGTCCGGATCACACCCTCGAGCACGATTGGGCGCATCGTCTCCGGATTTGCCCGCGCGATGCGCAACGATCCGGTCACGATCGAGTCGAGACGATTCACGTTGCCGAGCAGGCGCTTTGCCAGGGCGCGGTCGTTCGTGTCCGCCGCACGCTCGTGCAACCGCTGTGCGTCGAGCCGCACCGATGTCACCGCGTTGCGCACCTCGTGGGAGATCGACGCGGCGAAGTGTCCCACCGCGGCGAGCGCTTCGCGGCGGGACAATTCGTGCAGTGTCCGGCGCAAGCTCTCGGTCATCGTGTTGAACGCGGTCGCCAGACGCCCGATCTCGTCGGCGCCGCTCCCGACGACATTGCGTTCGAGATCGCCGCCCGCCACTGCCACCGCCGCTTCCGCCATCTGCTCCAACGACGCGGTGAGCTGGCGCGACAGGATGCCGGTCACCACGAGCGCCAGCGTCGCCACGGCCAGTAGTGACACCAGCCCGAGTCGAGCCGCGCGCATGAACGGTTGGACGTACCGCGCGTCGGACGCCGCCATCTCGACGTCGAGCGGCGGATCGCTCAGCGAAACCTGCGTCAGCACCTTCGTCGCGCCGTCCGCGGTTCGCGGCGAACCTCCGATCACCTCACCGGTCTCTCGATCACGGATGCGCAGCGCCGCGCCGGCGACGATGCGCTGCAGTGAGTCGGTCGGGAGAATCGCCGAGAGCAACACGCGTGCTTCCACGGCGCCGATCGCGGCGCCGCTCGCGTCGGCCACCGGGCGGCGTACCATGATTGCGTCGTACGTATTCAAGCCGGCGACGGGCCGCTGGGTCGCCGGCAGTTCGCGGCTCGCCGTCGCGGCCGTGCTGGTCCACCGCACTCTGCCGTCCGCATCACGATACTGGAATTCGCGAATCGACGACCGAAGCACGCGCGCCAGATCCTCGAAGTAGCGAGTCGCGTCGGCATCCGCCTGGCCGGCGCGTAGCGTCCGTTGCGCGGGCTCGTTATTCGCGAGGAGCGCAAGCTCACCCGATCGAGTCTCCCACCGCTCGGCCATGCGACCCGTGATCTCGGCGAGCGACGAGTCGAGTTCGGCGCGCAGCAGCTCCCGCCCCGACCTCGCGGCGGACGCCGTGAGCCAGGCGCCGACGATAGCCAACGGCACGATTGCCGCCCCGATCACGATCAACATGATGCGGCCGCGGAGCCGCCTCATTCGAGAGAGTAGCGTTCGATGAGCCGGTTGAGCCGCGGGCGCGACACGCCGAGCAGCTCGGCCGCGCGCGTCTTGTGCCCGCCCGTGACCGAGAGGGCGCGCGCCACCTGCTCCCGCTCCACCTCCTCGAGCGGCCGCACGGCCGCCGCGCCCGCCGGACCGCGCACCGTCGGTGAGGCGATCGAGAGATGCTCGGGCCGCACCACGCTCCCCGCCGCGAGCACCACCGCCCGCGTGACGCAGTTCTCGAGCTCGCGGACGTTGCCCGGCCAGCTGTGCTCCAACAGGCGCCGCAGGGCGTCATCCGACAACACCGGCGCCGTCGTGCCAACTGACGCGGCGGCCCGTTGAATCATGTGATGGGCCAGCGGCTCGACGTCGGCCGGTCGCTCGCGCAACGCGGGGAGCACGATCTCCACCACGCGCAGCCGATAGTAGAGATCCTCACGGAAGGTGCGCTCGGCCACCATCGCCTCCAGGTCCCGATGCGTCGCCGCGACGACGCGCGCCTCCGTCCGCTGCGTCTCCTCGGCGCCCACCGGCTGGAACTCGCGGTCCTGAAGCACCCGCAGGAGCTTCGACTGAAAGTCGAGCGACGTGTCGCCGATCTCGTCGAGAAACAACGTGCCGGTGCCGGCGATCGCGAACCGGCCGCGGCGCGGCGACACCGCGCCGGTGAAGGCGCCGCGTACGTGCCCGAACAACTCACTCTCCAGCAGCGTCGTGGGGAGCGCCGCGCAGTTCACCGGCACGAACGGCTCTCCCGCGTTCACCGAGTGCGCGTGAATCGCCCGCGCGACGAGCTCTTTGCCCGTGCCGCTCTCCCCGCGAATCAACACCGTGGCCCGCGTTCCCGCGGCCTGGCCGATCAACTTGTAGATCGCGATCATCACCGGCGTCCGGCCGATCAGCCCTCCCGCGGCAAGCGACCGGTCATCGGGCGCCGGCGCGCCTTTGGCGCGCGAGCGGCGATCCTCGAACACGCGCCGGATGGCCGTGCGCAGCTGATTCAAATCCAGCGGCTTGACGAGAAACTCGACCGCGCCGGCGCGCATCGACGACACCACGGTCGGCATGTCGTCGAACGCCGTCATCATCACCACGTCGCTCTCGGCGTGTTTGGCCTTGATCTCGCGCAACAGCGTGAGACCGTCGATGTCCGGCATGCGAACATCGGAGAGGACGACGTCGGGGCGGGCGCTCGCCAGCATCGCGAGCGCCCGCACCCCGCCCTCGGCCACCGTGACCGTCATCCCATCCTCGGCCAATACGTCGGCCACCGACGCGAGGATCGTGGGGTCGTCGTCGACGACGAGGACGCGTCGCGTCATCGTTTAGCACCTGCCTGTTCGATGCGGGAGAGGCCGTCCGAGTAGTCCAGCGACAGGAACACGGCGCGGCGTACGCCGGCCACGGTGTGCAGAATCGATTTGCGGTCCGGCGACATGACGAACGCGCCGTCGCGTTCCTTCGAATCGATGCGCGCCACGGCTCGCGGGGCCGTGCCGTCGAGCGGAACGTTGAAGACGGTGAGCGGTCCGGTTGCCGACTCGCGCCCGCGGATGAAGATGCTGCGGTTGTCGAGGCTGAAGAACATCACGCCCATGTCGGCGAACGGCAGGTTGACGTCGCGGCTCCGCAGATCTGCCAGCGACACCAGGGTGATCTTCGTGGCGGGTTCGTTGCCCCGCACGCGTCCGGCGCGGAGCGCGATCGTCCGCCCGTCAGGCGAGATGTACCCGGCACCCTGAATCGGTGTGCGCGAGGTCACTTGGTCCGGTCCGCCGTTCAAAGGCATGAGCGTGTGTGTACCGCCTCCGAACGCGGTCACATGGTTCTCGTCGATCAACCATGCCACGTTGGGGAACTGCGACACGGGGAAGACACGGACGATGCTTTCCGCACCGTCGAGGGTGATGTCGCGGACGGAACGATTGTCGTTCGAAACCGGGAGCGACTCGATCCGCATGTAGCGAAGGCTCTTCGAATCGCGATGCCAGATCGGGGTGACCGTCCTCCCGGCACGCGTCAGCGTGCGCTGCTTGCCGGTGGACAGCTCCACAAGCTCGAGCGACCTCTGACGCTGCCCGAGGTAGACGGCATACTTGCCGTCCGGCGACACGCTCACCTCGCCGATCGGATTGTTCATACTGGCAACCCAATGGGGCGGCGTCGTGAGCGGCACCTTTCTCATGCCGCTCCCGTCGGCGTTCATCGTCACGAGCGCCGGCGAGCCTCCATAAAAAGCGAGCGCCGCGATCCGGCGTCCGCCGTCGTACCACGTCGCCGCCTGCACGTCGGCCGTCGAGTCGATCACGTCACGGCTCTTTCCGTCCGCGACGCTGATAACGCGCAGGCCCCGCGGATGGATCTCTCGCACAGCGGCCACTCTGTTCGCGCCCGACCAATCGCCGATGTAGGCGTAAACGGGATAAGCGAGCGTGGCCAGCGCGCGCCCCGAAAAATCCGTGAGCAGGTTGGATCGCCCATCGCCCTTCGCCGGCTGCTCGAGCGTGACCGTTCGGGCGTCGGCGCGTGTGTTCGGCGCGTCGCTCTGCGGTGCGAAGTCGTGGACGACCTGTGGCGCGCCACCGCTCGCCGCCACACGATGGAGCACCGGGTTGCGTCGCGCCGAATCCGCGAACGCGGAGAAGTAAAGCGCCGAGCCATCCGGCGCCCACCGCAGCCGCCGCACGTCGAAGCCGGACGCGAGCACCCGCTCCGTGCCTCCGCCGACGGGAACGACGACGAGCGACGAGCGCTGCCCCGGATCCACTCGGGAGAACGCAAGCAGCTTCCCGTCCGGCGAGAATTGGGCGGCGTACGTCATCGTCGCGGACAGGCTCACCCGCTGCGCCGGGCCGAGTGCCTTACCGGTCGCCGGGTCCAGCTTGATGGTCCACACCTGCTCCGACGGGCTCGAGTCGTCGCCGTGCGCAAAGGAAATCATGTCGCCGGCGGGGGACCACGTGATGCTCTCGGACCACCCGTTCAGAACGACGGTGCTGGTGCGCGTGGCCGGGCTCCAGATGCGGAGCTCGTTGTTGGTGTTGTACGCGACGAGATTGCCGCGTGGCGAGAGTGCCGATTCCTGCGGCATCAGCGCGCCAGTGAGCGTCGTGTCTCGAAACTCACCGAGGACGGTGATCTTCGGCTGGATGACTGGTGGTCTGGCCCCGGTCGGCGCGCCCTGTGCGAGCGCGACAACTGGCGCGAGGAGCGCGATGGCGAGGAACGGGCGGTTCATGGGAGACTCGCGGCTGGCGTATCGCCGGTGACGGCGGCCGCTTGGGAGGGCGCGACAAAGGGATTTGTAGCGCGGCGGCACCGAGCGCAAGGACAAGGTGCGTGCCCGCCGGCGGCATCGCACTAAATGACGTGGCCGCAGTCGCTTGTGCCGTGTGGGTGCATCTCGGAGGCGACGCGCGGCGTAACGAAGCGTTTCGATTCGCGCAACGCGTCGTTCCGGCATGTGAAACGAACTCGCCTCATCACTCGGCTACTTCTTCGCCGCGAGCGCGGTGCGCTCACGGACATCGGTAAACCAGTTCAGCACTACGACCGGCGGATGGTCGATGCTCAACGGCTTGACCATGACGAAACGTTGCCCGTCGCGCGACACATCGTACTGGCCGAGGGGGCCTTGCCCCTGAGCTCGACCCGGAAGGCTGGGGAAGGCAAAAAGCGTGTCGAGACGCACCACCCGCGGCTCGGGCGACACTGCCACCGTTGCGTGGACCATCCGATCGCCGCTCCGGAAATACAGCTCGCGCTCGTTCGCTCCCGAGACCGCCTCTCTACCCAGGGAGACGAGCAAACGCGGAGCGGCGTCGGGACTGGGTAGCTCCCGCCAGAACACCGATGCGATTGCGTTCCCGCCGAGGCCTCTCGAGAATGTATACGCGCGTCCGTCCGGAGCGATTCGCGCCGAACGGGCCCACACCCCTCCTGCCTCCAAGCCTCGCTGCTGCGTCTGCCGACCGGTCGAGTCGAGCGTGATCGTGATGAGACGCCCACCCGTGTCGGATAGGGCCGCGGCAAGCAGGAAGCCTCCGGATGGGGATGCGTCGAGGAGCACAGCATCCTCGAGCACCAGTTCTGCACGTCCTACGGCATCGAGCGCTCGCGAGACGATCCGCGGACGTGCTTCGCGTCCGCTACCGGTGGAGGACTCCCAGACAACACGACGCCCGTCGGCCGTCCACACTGGGTGAGTGCTATTCGCGTCGTTCGAGATGCGCGTGAGCGCGCCAGAAGAGAGCTCGTAGATCCAGACATCCGGATCGCGAAGGACTTCGTTGGTCGCGCTCGCCGGGCGCCCTATGACGACCGCGATCCGGCGACCATCCGGGGAATAGCGTGGCTCATGATAACCCCTGGCGCCGGAAAGCAGCATGCGCGACGAACCGCGTCGGTCGACCTCGACGAGCTGACTCTCCTTCCTCCCGCTGAAGTACACCAGCGTGCCGTTGCGCGAGGCCGCGAGCTGCATCGCGCCACCACCCCGGGTAACGACGTCCTCGAGCACGGGCACCGCGGGACCGGTCACGCGCAGCGTTCCTGCATCGAACGGCGCGGCCAGCACGGTTCCATCGGACCGGGCGAATGCAATGTGTCCACTGGCGAGATACCGTGGATTCATGCCGTACAGGCCGAGCCTCACGACTTTGCCGTCGCCAAGCTTCGCCGCCACGACCTCGGACGAGTCGCCCGGCGAGCCGACGTTGAAGAGCATCGCGGCACCGCCCGGGAGGAGGTGTGGCCACACGTGTGGCCGTCGCGTCGCGCTATCGACGTGGGTGACCTGCCGCAGTGTGCCGCCGGCCGCACTCACACGCCACAGGCCCGAGCGGCGCACGACGACGATGACGTCCCCATCGCCCCAGGAGAAACGTCGCCCGCTGTCGGCGACCGTGACGGCCGCGCCGCCGGCGACCGGGATTTTCCTGAGCACGCCGTCGGCGACGAACCCGATCCACTTGCCGTCGGGCGAGAACTGTGGATCGAGCGCGCCGTCCGTTCCGGCAAGGCGGGTGGACGTGAGATCGTCGAGCCGGCGCACGAAGAGCTGGTCGACGGAATCACCCCCGACGTACACCAGCTGCGTGCCGTCATTGGAGATTGCGAAACGAACGCCGCTGCCTTCTCCGGTGCTGCGTGAGCTCTCGTCGAGGCTCAGCGAAAGCCGTACGAGGGCGGTCGCCGGTTTGGCGCGGCTGCCCCACTGCCAGAGATTCGTCGTGAGAGAAACGAGCGCGACACCGGCGCAGGCGAACGCAGCACGCCTCCACGCGTGGACCGCCGGCGCGGCCGCCCCGACGTGTCGTGCCACCACGGCGGTTTTGCCGAGCAGCGCGTCCGCGAACTCGCGCGCCGTCGCGAACCTGTCGGCCGGCAGCTTCTCGAGCGCATGCCGCACCGCGGCGTCCACCGCCGGCGGAACATTGCGCCGCAACACGGTGAGCGGGCGCACGTCCTCGGTCATCAGCTTGGCGATGATCGCCTGGGCGTTCGTTCCCGTGTGCGGCGCCTCGCCGGCGAGCATCTCGTAGGTCACGGCGCCGAGCGAATAGATGTCGGTGCGCGCGTCGATCACCCGGTCGCCGGTCGCCTGCTCGGGGCTCATAT
>Ga0137314_1000527_pt1 | contig 11161 bp, 11 predicted proteins | sample EasRivERMZT199_2_FD_102289 | JGI IMG/M metagenome (GOLD analysis project Ga0137314, IMG submission 102289) | Soil microbial communities from meander-bound floodplain in the East River, Colorado, USA - East River MetaG ERMZT199_2 | ecosystem: Environmental > Terrestrial > Soil > Floodplain ... | reverse complement strand
GGGCTACGGCCTTGCGCTGATCTTCGGGTTGCTCGCCGGGACGCTGAACGGCGCGGCCATGGGCAAGGACGTGGTGGACTTCAACGCCGACGATACGACGCCCACCAACACCGGGCACGCCATCATCGCCATCAACGTGGCGGCGTTCCAGACGGTTGCGGAGTTCAAGAAGAACGTGGACGTGCTGGTCCGCGACCTTCGCGGCTCGCAACGCCTTCCCGGCGTGGACCGCATCCGCCTGCCCGGTGAGGGCAGCCACGCCGCGCGCGCCGACCGCCTGCAGAACGGAATCCCGCTGCCTGCACCTCTCGCCGCGAGCCTCCGGCAGCTCGCAGTGGAGCTCAAGATCGCGCCGTTTTGACCCCTCCAACAGTTGTCGCTCGCGGGCGACACTTGCGCAGCGAGATACTGTTGTACAGTGGTCCAGGCTACTTGATTCATAATGGAACTGCCGGCTGACGCAGGCGTTGCCGGCGGCCCCAAAATACGTCGTTCCGGCGGGAACGACCGCCGGTCGCCAGCGCCTAACGCTGTAACCGGAAACGGCGTTACGGCGCCGCTTCCGCCTACCAGCTGAAAGGGAAAAATATGATGAAAATAATGACGCACACGACGGGCTTGCTGGCGCTCCTGTTTGCGCTTGGCGCGCCGGCCCAGCAAGGCGCCCCCGACGCACTGGTGAAGAACGCGGTCAATGACGTGCTCGGCGTGATCAAGCAAAACCGGGACCAGAGCACCTTGATCGACCTGGCGGAAAAAAAGGTGGTGGCGCATTTCGACTTCCGGCAGATGACGCAACTCGCGCTCGGCCGTTCGTGGTCACAGGCTACTCCCGCGCAGCAGGACGCGCTGGAGCGCGCGTTTCGCACGCTGCTGGTGCGCACCTATACCGCCGCGTTGTCACAGAGCAGCGGCGAGACCCGGGTAGAGGTGAAACCGGCGGTGCTCAAGGCGGGCGATGTCGAAACCGTCGTGCGGACGCTCGCCTACGAGCCCGGCCGGAAGCCGGTGCAGATCGACTATCGCATGCGGAACGCGTCCGGCGGCTGGAAGGTTTACGACGTGGTGGTGGAGAACCTGAGCCTGGTCACCAACTATCGCAGCTCGTTCCAGTCCGAAGTCGCTCGTTCGGGTATTGACGGCCTCATCCGGACCATCGAAGCCAAGAACCAGAAGCGCGAAGGCTAGCAGCCTGTCGCGGAACCCAAGGTCCGACGCGCTGCTAGGGAGGCGCGGATAGTGTTGTTACCGGGCGGCGCCGGGCAGGCGCAGGCACGAGGTTTTGCATCGTGGTTGTCACCCGGTGGCGGCGCCCGCTATGCTCAGCGCATGCTGCGCTATTACCCCCGCTCCTTTCCCCGGCTGCTCCTGACCGGCTTCGCGCTGGTCGCGTTGCCGCTTATCTTCGCCCTCATCAACAATGCGGTCTCGGTGGACCAACTTGCCAACCGCAGCCAGAACGCGGTCTACCTGGCGGTGCAGGCCACCCAGAACGGCCGCCGGCTGGCACAGCAACTGAACGCGCTCGAGCGCACCGCGCGCCAGATGGTGATCCTCGGCGATCAGTCGCTGCTCGACAATTACGCGGCCAACCGCCGCCAATTCGAGCAGGTGGCGGCGGAGTTCGCGAACCTCCCGCTCGACGCAGAGCAGAAGAGAGCGCTCGACGATATCGTGCGCGGGGAGGCGGTGATCTTTGCCGCGCTGTCCGGGGCCGCGCCGCAGGACCTGCCGCTCAAGGAGGCAGTCGAGGGCTTCGTCGTCCTGTCCGAACGGGCCCAGGCCATCGTCTCGCGCTCGAACACGCAGATCGACAGCGAGGCCGAGGCGATGCGCGCCACGGCGGACCGGGCGCAGCGCATCACGTTCTGGCAGTTGCTGGCGTTGATTCCGGTGGTCGCTTTCCTGGTGATCGGTTTTTCCATCCTCATCACGCGCCCGATGCGCCAGATCGACGCGGCGATTCGCCGCCTCGGCGCGAACCAGTTGCGCGTGCCGGTGGCGGTCCATGGCCCGCGCGACCTGGAGCAACTCGGCGAGCGGCTGGAATGGATGCGGCGGGAGCTGCTCGACGTCGAGCAACAGAAGAACCGTTTCCTGCGCCAGGTGTCGCACGAGCTTAAGACGCCGCTCACCGCGTTGCGCGAAGGCGCGGAGTTGCTGTCCGAGGAGGCGGTGGGCAAGCTTACCCCGGAGCAGCGCGAGATCGTGGAAATCCTGCGCCACAACAGCGTAGAATTGCAGAAGCTGATCGAGGACTTGCTGTCGTTCGGCGCCAGCCAGTTCCGCAAGGTGACCGTGGATCTCGGTCCGGTGGATATCCGGGAAGTGATCGAGCGCGTGACCGAGAACCACCGGCTGGCGTTGCGGGCGCGGGGCCTCACGCTCGAGGTCGCCGCCGCGGACTTGATGATCCCGGGGGATTCCGAAAAGCTGCGCGTCGTGCTTGACAACCTGCTATCAAATGCCGTGAAGTTTTCTCCCGCGGGAGGCGCTATCAGAATCGCAGCGCGCCTCGACGGGGACACGATCGAGCTCGACGTCGTCGACGAGGGTCCGGGCATCCCGCCCGACGAGCGCGCGCGCATCTTCGATCCCTTCTACCAGGGCAGCCACGCGGGGGCGGGACCGGTGCGCGGGACCGGCATCGGGCTCTCCGTGGTGAAGGAGTACGTGTTCGCCCACGGCGGCAGCGTGGACGTTGTGGACAGCGGCCGCGGCGCGCACCTGCGGATCAGGCTGCCGTTTACCCGCACCGAAGCGGTGCCGGCATGAAGGGCCGACTTGCTGTCGTCCTTGCCGGCTGCGCCGCGCTCGCGGGCTGCGCCGCGCTGCGCAGCCTCGAGGGACAGGAACCGGCGCCCTGGGTGCAGGCAGGCGCGCCGCAGCCCGCCTCCGATACCGAGAGCCTGCTGAGTTATTACCAGCACCTCAGGAGGCTGCCGGGCGCCGAGCTCGGCCGGGAGCACGAAACGGCGCGCTTGGCGTATACTCGCGCGCGCACGGATTTCAACCGCGTGCGTTTCGCCATGGTGCTGTCGCAGCCCAACGCGGCATTTGCCGACGACGGCCGCGCGCTGGAATTGCTGGACCCGGTGGCGAAGAACCGGGACGCCCGGCTGCAGGGGCTCGCACAACTGCTGAGCTCGAACTTGCAGGAACAGAAGAGACTCAATGAGGAACAGAAGAGACTCAATGCCAGCGTGCAGGGTCTGCAACAGAAGCTCGACGCCCTGAAATCGCTGGAACGCAACATGATCGAAAGGAACCGATGAACGCCCACGTCCCGCGCACCAGCATACTGGTAGTGGACGACGACCCGGACCTGCTGCGGCTGATGCAGATCCGGCTTACCGCCGCCGGCTATGCCGTGACTACCGCCGACAGCGCGGAGCGCGCGCTCGCCCAGGCGAGCGTCACGCGCCCGCGGCTGCTGGTGACCGATCTCCGGATGGGCGGCATGGACGGCATGGCGCTGTTCGAGGCGATCCGCGCGGAGAACCCGACGCTGCCGGTCATCATCCTCACCGCCCACGGCACGATTCCCGACGCGGTCGCGGCCGTCAATCGCGGCGTGTTCGGCTACCTCACCAAGCCGTTCGATGCCAAGGCGCTGCTGGTCGAGGTCGAGCGCGCGCTGGCGCTCAGCGGCGGTGCGGCGTCCGGGGCGGACGGAGAGGACAGTGGATGGCGCGCCGAGATCATTACCCGCAATCCTGCGATGGAGGACGTGCTCGCGAAGGCCCGGCTGGTGGCCGAGAGCGATGCGAGCGTCTTCATCTTCGGCGAGTCGGGGACCGGCAAGGAGCTGCTCGCCCGCGCCATCCACAAGTCGAGCCCGCGGCGCGACCAGGCGTTCGTCGGTATCAACTGCAGCGCGATACCCGAGCAGCTTCTCGAATCGGAACTGTTCGGGCACGTCAGGGGCTCCTTCACCGGTGCCACCCGCGACCACAAGGGGCTGTTCCTGACCGCCAACCGGGGCACGCTGCTGCTCGATGAGATCGGCGACATGCCGCCCGCGCTGCAGGTGAAACTGCTGCGCGTGCTGCAGGAGAAGACGGTGCGCCCGGTCGGCTCGACCGAGACGCACGACGTGGACGTGCGCGTCATCTCCGCCACCCACCGCAACCTCGAGGCGGAAATGGCGGCCGGCAATTTCCGTGAAGACCTCTACTACCGGCTGAACGTGGTGGCCCTGACGTTGCCGCCGCTCGCCGAGCGGCGCGAGGACATTCCGCTGCTCGCCAGCCATTTTCTTTCCCAGGTCTCCGCCAAATACCGCCGGGTAGTGAACGGCTTCGCGCCGGAGGCGATGGAGCTGCTGATCGCGGCGTCCTGGCCCGGCAACGTGCGCCAGCTCTACAACGTGATCGAGCAATCGGTCGCGCTCGCTACCACGCCCATCATTCCGGTCTCGCTGGCGCAGCAGGCGATTCAGCACCAACTGGCCGAGTTCGCCTCGTTCGAGGATGCGCGGCGCCGCTTCGAGCGCGAGTACCTGTCCCAGCTTCTCAAGATCACCGAAGGCAACGTCACGCAAGCGGCGCGTCTTGCCAAGCGCAACCGTACCGAGTTCTACAAGCTGCTCGGGCGGCACCAGCTCGATCCCAAGCTTTTCAAGTCCCGCTAAAACGGACCGCTGCGCGGCCGTTTTACCTGTGTTCAGCGCTGAATGTCGCGACGGGCGCGCTTTGGCGTTTGTCGCCGCGTCGCGACAGGGAAATCCTTAACGAATCACACCGCTATGCGGGAGGCCGCGGTGCGCGTTGCCGGGGGGCGACAGCTTGGCCACCGAATCAAGTTTTAACTGGTTGATTTAATGTAGTAATGGTGCCTGGCACGAGGGTTGCAGCCTAGACCCGCAAGCACCGGTTTGCGCTTGCTTTTTTCTGGGCCGCGGGCCGGGCGGGCCGCCGCCGCGCGGCGGTTTAAGGAGGAACCAGCGATGGGAAATACCGGGGACACCCGCGATTCCGTACAGAGGTCGCCGGGCATCCTGTTTCCCGTGATGCTGATCGCCGCAATCGCGGTGATCGTGTTCAGTTTTGCGGGCATCGCCGCCATGATGGGTTGGCTGCCTGGTGCACAGTCGCAGGGCAGGCCGCTGGAGAGGAGCGGGCCTCCGGCGCAGCGGTCCGCCGCCTGCGTCAACGATTGCGGCGTCGTAGAATCGATCCGCGTGGTCGGGGTGAAAGGCGAGGGCAGCGGGCTTGGCGCGGCCGGCGGCGCCGGCTTACGCCGGAAACAAGAACCGTGATTGCGCTTGGAATTCGGTCGGCTGCCAGACCCGAGTGCTCTGTGCATGACGGCAGTACCGCGCTTTTCACGGACAAGCGCGGCTGGCGCTCACCGTCGGCCAGAAAATGCGCGTAACCCGGCACAGTGTCATCGCAGCACGTTGAGGGAGGGGCATATGTCAACGACGAATCTCAAGACAGTGGATACCTGGGACCTGGCCGATTTCCTTGCGGCGCTGCGTCAGGTTGCGCAGGATGCCAACGCAGCTGGACGCGCGCCGGAAATGGCGGCGGAAGACGGACCGACTTCCCCCGGCGACCTGCTCCTGGGCGACCGATAAGGGGCGGCAGATGAATGCCGCTCGCGCGCTATGGGTGGGCGGGATACTGTGTCTCGGCGGAATAGTCGTCGGCGCGTACCTCCGCGCGCCGACGGCCACGGGTTCCGCCGCCGGCGCCGAATCGCAGGCTGAGTCCCGCGTCGTCGCGAACTTTACCGACTTCGCGGGATCGGAGAACAACGCGCGCAGCCTCATTGCCGGCCTGCGGCAGGGCGGTGAGATTACGCTGACTGCGCCCGGGCCGCATGGCAAGGCCGCCACGATCACCCGTTTCACGCTCCCCACGCGTCCCATGGATTATGGCAACGTCCGCACCTCGCTCACGCTGGCGCGGGAGCAGCTGGCGCAACTTGGCATCAACAAGCCTACGCCCGTGCAGATCAAGGCGGTGCTGGCGGGCGGCGCCGTCACCAGCCGCGGCGCCGCGAGAACCACGTCCGTGCTGTTGCCGGGCGTGCTGCAGATGCGCGCCCATGGCATGGGGTGGCACAAGATTGCGGACTCGATGGGCGTGAAACTTGACGACGCCAAGGCCGGTACAAAACCTTCGCCGGTCGCCGCGGCGCGGGGCGATGTTCCCGCGGCGACCCTCTTTGCCGCAGGCGCGGTCACACGGGCCGTCGCACAAGGCGAGGCCCCGAAACAAAATCATACGGGCGGCACTCCGGACACCGGCGCAGCCGCGTCAACCCGGCCCGGCAAAGTTGCGGGCATCGCTCCGATCATAGTGGCAAAGCCCGCCGACACGAGGCCCGCTGATTCGGAAATCCGCCGCGCGCCGCGCGCACCGGCGCCGGCCAGCCCGGATTCGGTTGCGGTCCGCGTGGAGAAGGGCGGAGCCGGAACGGACGTCGCAACGGCCGGTCCGGCCAGCGCCGCGTTGTCGCAGGAGACGGGAAGGCCGGGTCCCGGCGCGGCGGCGGCGAGGGAATACGGGATTGCCGGTGACGCCGCCGCGCCTGCTGAGGGCCCGGTACGCGAACCGGTCGCGCTGTCCCCGGCAGCTCGCCTGGAAATGCCGGGGGCCTCCGGCGAAAACAGCGCCGAGCCAGCCGCGCCGGCGGATTGATCCCACGAAGTGCCTGATCCGTGACGACGCTGCTTTCCCTCAGCCTTGCACTCTGGTAATGCGAACGACCTCGGGAATGCGCCTCAGCCCGCGCATGATGCCCGCCAGATTCAGGCGGTTCGACACCTGCAGCGTGAAGAACATGTTGGTGTAGCGGCTGCCGTCCTCGGGGTCCACCGTCACGTTCTGGATGTTGGAGCCGGCTTCAGCGATCCCGGCCGCCACCTTGGCGAGCACGCCGCGCTGGTTGGCTACCACCAGCTTGATGCTGACGTCGAACAGCTTGCGGGTCTCGGGGTCCCACGCTACGTCGAGCACCCGGTCGGGATCGTGGCGCGCCTTGGCGATTACCGGGCAGTCGTGGGTATGGATTACCATGCCCTGGCCCTTGCTGATAACGCCGATGATGGGGTCGCCGGGGATCGGCCGGCAGCACTGGGCGAACTGCACCGCCATGTTTTCCGACCCGCGGATGATGACTGAGCCCGGGGCGGGCGCGTCGTGCGGCCCCGGTTCGCCGAGCAACAGCAGCCGGCGCGCCACCACCGCGGCGAGCCGCTTGCCAAGACCAATGTCGGCCAGGACCTCCTCGCGCGACTTGGCGCCCGCGTCGCGCACGAACTTGTCCCACTGGGCATCCCTGATGTCCGCGGGCGCAGAGCTGAGCGGACCCAGCGCCTGGTTGAGCATTCGTTCGCCGAGCTTCACCGATTCCTCGAAGTGCATGGTCTTGAGGAAGTGCCGGATGCGCGAGCGCGCCTTGCCGGTGGTCACAAAATTGAGCCACAACGGGTTGGGCTTGGCGTGCGCCGCGGTGATGATCTCGACGCGGTCGCCGTTCTTGAGTTCGGTGCGCAGCGGCATCAGCTCCTGGTTGAGCTTCACCGCCACGCAGCGGTTGCCGATATCGGTATGCACCGCGTAGGCAAAATCCACCGCGGTCGCCCCGCGCGGCAGCGGCATGATCCTGCCTCTGGGCGTGAACACGTAGACCTCGTCCGGGAACAGATCCACCTTGAGGTGTTCGAGGAACTCGACCGAGTCGCCTGATTGCGACTGCATCTCGAGCAGGCTCTGCAGCCACTGGTGCGTCTTCTTCTGCAGCTCGGACATCGAAGTGTCGGAGTCCTTGTACAGCCAGTGCGAGGCCACGCCCGCTTCCGCGAGCTTGTGCATTTCATGGGTGCGGATCTGCACCTCGATCGGCGTGCCGAACGGGCCGAACAGCGTGGTGTGCAGCGACTGGTAACCGTTGGCCTTGGGAATCGCGATATAGTCCTTGAACTTGCCGGGTATCGGCTTGTACTGGCCATGCAGCGCGCCCAGCGCGAGGTAACAGGCCGGCACGTCATTGACGATGATGCGGAAGCCGTAGACATCGAGCACCTGCGCGAAGGTGAGATGTTTCTCCCGCATCTTGCTGTAAATCGAGTGGAGATGCTTTTCACGTCCCTGCGCCTGCGCCTCCACGCCGGCACTCTTGAGTTTCCTCCTGATCGCGTCGAGGACCTTGCTTACGACCTCGCGGCGGTTGCCGCGCGCCGACTTCAGCGCCTTGGCGAGCACGCGGAAGCGGTCCGGATACAGATGCTGCAGCGACAGGTCCTCCAGCTCCTGGTAGATGCTGTTCAACCCCAGGCGGTTGGCGATCGGCGCGTAGATCTCGAGAGTCTCGCGCGCGATGCGGCGGCGCTTCTCGTCGCCGACCCCGCCGAGCGTGCGCATGTTGTGCAGGCGGTCGGCGAGCTTGATGAGGATGACGCGCACGTCGCGCGCCATCGCCAGCAGCATCTTGCGGAAATTCTCGGCCTGCGCCTCGGCATGCGATTCGAACTCGATCTTGTCGAGCTTGGACACGCCGTCCACCAGTTCGGCGACCGGCTTGCCGAAATTGCGGGAGATCTCGGTCTTGGTGACCGAGGTGTCCTCCATCACGTCATGGAGTAGCGCGGCGGTGAGCGCCTGCGAGTCGAGGTGCCACTCGGCGAGTATGCTGGCGACCGCCAGCGGGTGCGAGATATAGGGTTCGCCCGAATTGCGAAACTGCCCCTCGTGTGCCTGCTCGCTGAAGTGATATGCGGACTGCAGCAGCGAGATGTCCTCCGGCTTGAGGTAGCCGGACCACTCTTTGAAGATCGCGGGAGCGGCGGAGGACATCGCGGAATGATGAATGAAGAATGATGAATGATGAGTGGACTACCGACTTCCCCCCTGCCTTTCACCCCCCTCATTCTGCATTCATCATTCCGCATTCATCGTTGCAACTAGGTCGGCGTCTTGTTCAGGATCTCCGCCCCGTACTTGCCGGCTGCGAGTTCGCGCAACGCGATCACGGTGGGCTTGTCGCGGCTCGCCTCCATCATCGGCTGCGCGCCGTTGGCGATCTGACGTGCGCGATAGGTCGCGGCGAGCGACATCTCGAAGCGGTTGGGAATGATTTTCAGGCAATCGTCGACAGTGATGCGGGCCATAAGAGGTACCTGCTATTTGAATCGGTTGATCAGATTGCTGTGGCGGGCGAACTGGCGGGCGATCTTGAGCCGTTCCGCCCGGATGATGCTGCGCAAATCCAGCGCCGCCCGATTGAACTCGTCGTTAATAATAACATAGTCGTACTCGCTCGCGTGGCTAATCTCGTCACGCGCGGCGGCAAGCCGCTTCCTGACCACTTCGGCGCTGTCCTGGCCGCGGCCCATGAGGCGCGACTCCAGCACTTCCGGCGATGGCGGCAGGATGAAGATGCTCACCACATTGCGCATGAGCCGGCGCACCTGCTGCGCCCCCTGCCAGTCGATCTCGAGCAGCACGTCATGGCCCCCTGCCTGCTCGCGCTCGATCCACTTCCGGGACGTGCCATAGCGGTTGCCGTAGATCACCGCGTTTTCCAGGAACTCGCCGGTCTCGAGCAAGCGCTCGAACTCGGGCAGCGTGACGAAATGGTAGGCGCGGCCGTGGACTTCGCCCGGGCGCGGCGGGCGGGTGGTGTACGACACCGACAGCCGCATCCCGGGCTCGGCTTCCAGCAGCGCCTTGACCAGGCTGGTCTTGCCGCCGCCGGAGGGGGAGCTGATGATGAACAAGATGCCGTTCATGCTTCGCCGGGAGAGACGCCAGGCGAAAGACGATAGACGGAAAAGCTCGCAGCACGTCTCGCGATGCCGGTCGCCTCTCGTCTCTCGTCTCTCGTCTCTCGGTTCATTCGATGTTCTGGACCTGCTCGCGCATCTGCTCGATGAGGAGCTTGAGGTCGAGGGCGGCCCGGGTCACGATGAGGTCGACGGACTTGGAGGACAGCGTGTTCGCCTCGCGGTTCAATTCCTGCATCAGGAAATCGAGCCTCTTTCCCGCCGTGCCGCCGTTCGCGAGCACCCGCTTCAGCTCGCTCACGTGGGCGGTCAGGCGCGAGAGTTCCTCGTCCACGTCGATCTTGGTCGCGAATACCGCGACTTCCTGCCGGACGCGCTCGTCCTCGCCGCCGGCCAGCGCTTCCTTCAGCCGCGCGGCGAGTTTTTCGGCGTATACCGCGACCACCTGCGGCATGCGCGGCGTGATTTCCGCGATGCGCCGCTCCATGGCGGCGCTGCGATCGAGCAGCATCTGCCGGAGTTTCTCCCCCTCGCGCGCGCGCGCGGCCGTGAAATCGGCGAGCACGGCCGCGAGCAGGTCCTGGCACCCCGCCTGAAGCTCCTCCAGCGGCAGGGGCTCGGTGGCGAGCACGCCCGGCCAGCGCAACGCGTCGGCCGCGGACAACTGGGCGGCTCCGGGAAGCATCGTCCGCACTTTCGCTTCCAGGGCTTCGAGCTGCTGCAGCACAGGTTCGTTGATCGCGAGGGCCTTGCCCGATCCCGGCGCAGCGGTAAACGCGACCCGGCATTCGACCTTGCCGCGCGCGACTTTCCCGACCAGGGTCTCGCGCAGCACCGGCTCGATTGCGCGCAGGTCGTCGGGCAGGCGGAACTGGATGTCGAGGTAGCGGTGGTTGACCGACCGCAACTCCACGCTCAGCGCCCCGTACGCGAACTCGCGCGCGGCCGCGGCGTATCCCGTCATGCTGTGAATCATTGGAAACCGGTGAATAGTGAATGGTGAATAGTGAATGGAAAAACCGAGTCCGAATGCGCCGGTTTCGATTTACCATTCACCATTTACCATTTACCATTTACGGCTTTGCGAAGATAGCACACTCAGGGAGTTACATGCGACCCAGCGGGAGAAGGCCGGACCAGATGCGCGCGGTGCGTATTACGCGCGGTTACACGCGGCACGCGGAGGGCTCGGTGCTGGTCGAGTTCGGCGACACGCGCGTGTTGTGCACCGCCAGCGTGCTCGACAGGTTGCCGCCGCATCTGAAGGGCCAATCCCAGGGTTGGGTCACCGCCGAGTACGGCATGCTGCCGCGGGCGACCAATACCCGCGGTGACCGGGAGGCGGCGCGCGGCAAGCAGTCGGGCCGCACCCAGGAAATCCAGCGGCTCATCGGGCGCGCGCTGCGCTCGGTGGTGGACCTGAAG
>Ga0137314_1000522_pt1 | contig 11221 bp, 24 predicted proteins | sample EasRivERMZT199_2_FD_102289 | JGI IMG/M metagenome (GOLD analysis project Ga0137314, IMG submission 102289) | Soil microbial communities from meander-bound floodplain in the East River, Colorado, USA - East River MetaG ERMZT199_2 | ecosystem: Environmental > Terrestrial > Soil > Floodplain ... | reverse complement strand
CTTGTCTTCCTTCGGTGCCACCTTTGGATACGCGATCGTAGTCGACGCCGGCAGCAGACGAACAATGTACAGCAGCGCGTCAACGCAGTCGTGCTTGACACCGCGGTCCATCTCGTCCTTGACCTCAGAGCCCTCTTCTGCCGCCTTCCACTTCTGGATCGGGATCTCCTTCGCCAGTTGGGGGCAACCGGCTGTCAGGAAGAGCAGGGGAGCTCCAGGCTGGCCCGCCTTCGGATGCCACTGCGGGAACGGCCGCTTCGGGTTCGGATGCAAGTAACCAGAGAGACGCTGAATGCTAAGCAGCTTGTCGTGCTTCACGGCGTTGGTAAAGCGCACCCCGTTGCGGCCCATCTCGTCAAGGGCCACCCGGTTTTCATAGTCACCGGTCTTGAACTGGAACCTGTACTCGACGCCGGTCTCTGGATTGATCAGCTTCGGCTTTGCAAGCTCTGCGAGCTCCCGCATGTCGGTCGCGATCTTGTGGATCTCGTCATACATCACAAGGCTCTTCGTGTGCGGATCGATCGCGCCGAACTCGAGCGCGTTGTTAGTCGCACCGCCGACGTCCATTGCCAGGACGCGTTCCCATTCTCCAGGGGGGACCATGTCTTTCCAACCTTCAAACATTACGCTGCCCTCAGTATGTGCATGTCGTTATCAAACTCGCCGAACACCGCACCTTCGAACACGTCGAACTCACCGTCCATATAACGTTTAACCTGCATCGCGTTGTACGAGCTAAGCATATTATCGATATAGTCTGGCGGCAGGAAATAGTTGTCGATCGACCGTGCGTGGATTGCGCGCCTTTTTCTACGCACGCACAGATTGCTGTCGAGCGGGTCACTGTGTGAATGTTTCGGGTTCTTGCACCGTGCTGCCATGATGAGTTCTTCGTTGAACCCGAGATCGAAGCACCAGTTGCGGCCCTGGGGGTTGCCAGTTATCAGCGCCTGGTACTTGCCCGCGAACGCCGGCAAACGCAGGCGCCCCTGCAGATTGAGATGAGCCTTGAGCTTCACTTCTGATGCCTCATCTATCCAATAGGCGCCGATGTGTCGGCCCCTCAAATGCTCTGGATTATCCAAATGCTGAAAGTTGATCTCGCTTGTGTACCCCAGGTTCTGCTGCGTCCGCGGGTCGACACAGTGCACGATGCACGTCTTAACCTTGGAGTTCGGCGGTACCTTCACTAGCTGCGCCTCGTACAGAAAATCCATCAGATCGCGCTGCGTGGTGTCGACCAAGTCGGTGTGCGAGTTGCGCCCGACAATAATCCGGTTGTTCGGCCACATGGCCAGGTGAGCGATCTTTTTCACTCCGGCGTCGGTCTTCGCACAGCCATATCCGCCCATCGCGATGACGAGCTCTTCCTTCGCCGCGAGCATCTCGTACTGGTGGCTCAGCAGCTGGAACTTCTTAGAGCCCAACTGGAACCACTGACACTCGAGGTCCGACGGAATAACTATCCGCGGTGTAAGGGGATCTTTCCAGACTGCCATCCTGAAATCAGGATAGCATTGGTTTTAGTTACAACTGAGTGGGAAGCCTACCAGGGTGAGCACTGCGGTGCCTGTTCCGGTCTGGTCAAAACGAAGAAGGCCGTGCGGCCCGTCCGTAATGTCGTATTTCTGCACGTCACCTTCAGCCGCAAGCGCAGCGCCAAGAGACGTCCAGGTGACACCGTCGAAGCTCTGCTTCATCTGGACAGAGCTCGTGCCGGTCTCATCGGTGAGCGTAACAGCAAAAGACTCGCACATGCTCATGTCAAAAGTGTCACTGTTCTCTGTGTCCGAAAGAGTGATTGTGGTTCGCCCACCGAAGCCAGGGAGTAGTGCTTTTGCTGCCATGAAAATATCCTACCACGATTTCAGTGAGCAGGCCCGTGGTGCCCGTCGAGATGAATCTTTTCAAGCAAGGCCTCGATTGCTGCGAGCTTCGAAAGCATATCCGCAACAGCAGTTGAGTGCAGCGTGGCCACAAGGCTGGTAGCTTGCTGCGCTGCGGCTGCAGCGTTGTTCGCTGCTTCTGAGGCTGCTACCGCCGCACCAGATGCAGATCTGATCTCTTTCAAAATTTCGTTTAGAACCAAGGAACTCCTTAACTGGACGATGAGTCGTCCGAGCTCTCGTCGTCGATCAGCGCGGGCGTAACGTAGAACTGCCCTTGCGCCGAGTCAATTGGGCTCTCAGACCGAACCCGCCAGCTATACACGCCGCTCTGATCGTCTGTGCGAACATCCACATGGTAACGGCCAGTACTGTCCCGCACAACCAAACCCGGAGGTGCGTCATCGTCATCGGACGAGTTAGAAGATTCCGATGACGGATCTGAATCGTCATATTCGTAATACGCTTTGACGCCATCTGCGGCACGTTCAGTGGAAAACCGGATGAATTCAGGGTTGACGAGGTTGCCTTCTCCGTCATAGAAAACGTGTTCAAGTCGTTTGAGCTCTCCCTGGGTGATGTTGTCCACAAGAACCATTCTATCACCCTTGCCACCGGGGACGCCCCTGTGTTAGGCTCCTGGGCCTATGACCAAGAAAGAATTCATCGGGAACTTGATGGCCGCTGCAGAAGCTAAACGGGAAGAAGCGTTCGAACAATACAAGGCGGGGGTTGCATTTAGTGTCGATTACGACGAGGAGACTATTCAAAGGTGTGAGCGGGCGTTCTATTACGGCCACCTTGCCGCAACAGTGGACATTTTGAGAGCGTTGGAGGAGCGGGCCGAGATTGTTGTCTAGCCCGCTCTCCTGCGATTAGCTAAAAGCTACTAACTGCACTGACCGGTCTGGTAGCAGTGGCACGCCCAATTGAATATGTTCAGGATGTTGTTGATGTCGAAGTCAATAAGGTACTGCCAGTCGCCCATTTGCCACACCGGGTTACCTGTGGTGCTGAACGTTGCGTCAACCATCCAAACAAGACTTCCGCTGTTTAAAATGGCTTGGAAGGCATCCTCTTGGTTCGAGTGAATGAAGATCTTGTAGGCGTTCATCAGTCCGAGCATCTCAGGCCCTTCCCTTTCGTAGTACCAAGTGAGGATCGCTTCCGCTTTCTGCAATCCCCCTAAGCTTTGCCCTTGTGAGCCGTCGAACAGCGAATAGAAGTTCTGCTGAGAAAGGGCGAAAGAAGAATTCAGTGCTTCCTCGGACTCTGCGTGAAGGCCATACACTTCCGGGGCAGTCTCTCCTTCCCATGCCTGCCAAATGATCTGAAGGCCATCCACATAATTCAGGAAGTCAAAAAGAGTGGCTGCGATCCCAGGAAGCTTAAAGGACAACACGTCTGCTCGCTGGCGAATAACCCGAATCCTCTCCTGTTCTATCGGCCCGAGTTGTTCGGTAACTTCCATGATGTCCAGGGCCGCGCCTATTTGACCGAGCTCATACTCAATCGTAGCGGCGTTCCTTCCAATATCCAATGCAGCAGGTCTTGCACCCTCAAAGCTTTGAAAGTCGGTGATGGAAGCAGGTTCTAGGCCGCGCGGCATTTGGTAATCCACCTGGTACTCCCAATCGCCTAACCGTGCCTCTGCAAACTGCAGAAAGGTATGGACGGGGTCTTGAGCGGACGCGAACGTGGGAAGCGACAGCGACAGGATCATCAAAAAGATGATCCCTAAAACGAAACGCGAAAGTGTCTTCATTCTATCCTCCTTGAAATTTTGATCCACGAAAACAATCTACAACGAAAGCAACGGCCTCCACAGTCGTGAGCCTCGTGCGATTTGCTGTTGGGCCAGGTTTGAAACCAGCGCCTCACTCGCCGCGCTTCGCTTTCTGCTTGCACAGGCCGACCTCGTGCACCTTGTCGCACGGAGTGCAGTAGATGTAGGTCTTACGGCCTTCCCGCTGTGAAGTTTCTTTTTTTGGATTCGCTGCCGGCAGGGTAAACGATTTCTCTAGATACTTCAATTTGCTTCCTCCTTGAAATATTTCGCGGGGGAGATCGACTCACATCTACGCTCCCCCGCCCTTGCAGCTTTGTTCGGTCATCCGTCGCTCCGGTTACCGCGCTGCAACACCCCGCGTAGCGTTACGGGTAGCTTTAACGAACCTGCTTGCCGGTGGCCTTCTTCGCCTTGTCGACCAGATTGCGCATCTGCGACTGCTGCTCGAAGATGTCCTCGTCCGTTCCTTTTTTCGGACTGGCAGCTGCTGTGGAGCTCGAACCGCTTTTCACTTCACCCAGGGTCTTCTTTTTCTTCCCTTGGCCCAAAAACGTCGCGATCTTTTCGCCGATTGATTCCCTCATGTCTTGTATTCTACCTCAACAGTCAACAGTTTATTGTGTCCGCACTCTCGAGCGGGTACCAGATGCCCGCGCCAGCGATATAGCAGAAAAGCTTGAAGTCAAACGTCACCCCAATCACATTGCCGCGCGGATCAACCGACGTTGTCATGAACAGGCTTGTCTTCGGAGTTAGATGCATCTGTCCCTGCTTTCTGCCTCTTCGGCGCCCGCAGCCGCTTCGCCTTCCCGATGAACTTCCCCGCGGATCCCAGGTGCGGCCGCGGCTTCGCGTCCACCGGTGTCGCCTCTCCCTCGGTCGTCGTGCCCCGGGGCATAAACGCTGCGCTCGCAGCTGACGGCTTCCGTTTCTCCTCGCTCGGCCGGCTCCGGACCTTATCCGCCCAGTTGAGCCAGATCTCGCACGCCCTGGCCTGGGTATACATCCCGAGCAGTGCAAACTGCCGGAGCTTCCAAAGCACCACCGGTGTGGTCTCCTCGACCAGGTTCGCCTCGATCTTCTCGAGACCGAGCCGGCGGTGCTGGTTGACGAAGTCGACGAGCTTCTCGGGATCCGCCATGCGCTGAAGAGGATCTGAGTTCGCGCGCTTCCGCGCAGCCTCTGCCTTCTCCTGATCCTGAAATTCCTGCTGCACCAGAGCCTGCACCTCGGGCGCTACCCGGGGATCGAGGCCATGGGGTGGCTCTGGGGCGGCACGAGATTCGAGGTATTCAGGGTCGTTGTCCTCATAGACCGGACACCCCTGGTAGGTTCCGAGGATTTCGCGTTCTTCGGCAGGCTCCTCGAAGCCAAAAGCTGACAGATCAGGGTCGGTTCCGGTGCTCATAAAATGCAGCTTACCACGGTTCGCTAGCGAGGGAAAGTCTAAACCGCGGGTTTACATCGAGCTTAGAGCCCGTAACTGCATCCTAAATGCATCTTTTGATGCAGATAGGGGAGTTTGTCGCTAAACGCTTGAAGCTGTTGGATTTCCGGGAGGGATCTACGCGATATTCGAAGACGATAGACCCCCCGCCGACAGAGGGCCATACCCCCACCTAAAGCTTTTAAATCCAGGCATTTAGCTCATATATCAGCCTATCGCGTGTTAATTCGTTCGCATACGCTCATAGCTCCGAGCTAATAGCTTAACGCTCTAAGCTGCTGATACCATTCCCACTTAACACGAAACTATAGCTTCTGGGTAAGGTTGCAAGTCATTGAAAAGGCTAGAAGCTTGGAGCTAAGCGCACCGCGACGTTGGACCAGTGAATGCCCGATCAGCCCCATAGCTCATAGCCTAAATGAAAAGCATTATCAATTAGGCTTGGTCCTATCCACATTTTTATCCACATTTCCGCCGATCGATTAATGTGGATAGAAAATGTGGATAGCTTTTCCTATCCACATTAAACGGCCAATGTGGATAATCTCTATCATTCTATTAGCTTTACGCTATCCACATTTAACCACATTTAACCACATTAATGTGGTTGCAAACCTATCCACATTAACCGCCCCCACACACACGTAGTGTGTGGGGCGAATGTGGTTACGCCAATGTGGATCGATTCTGCAGTTCCCCTAGACGCTAGGGGAATACCGTATTGTGTCATTTCCATATGACGGTAATTGTCACCGCCTATCCTCTTAATTCTTTAGGTATTTACCCCACCCTGGCACCTTAGTCCCAGACATAAAATGTCAATTTCCTAATTCCCCTGCCTTTAGAATCAATTGTTTAGCTTTGGAATGTGCGTTGCTCTATATCGGCTGTCCGATTGAGACAGGAGGAAACGAGAATGATAAACGCCAATGACCTTGAGCAATTCGCCGATGAGTTAGAAGACCAAGGTTCATCCGAAGCCGCAACCGTTGCTGACCAGCTGCGTTTAGTTGCTGGTATTGATGAGGGTAGCGGTTTGATTGAGCCTGACACGTGGCAATCTTTGGCTCTTGCGTCATTGGCTGAGCTAATTCAATGGGCAACCTTGGCGCGGACTCAGATTGCACAAGGCAAGACAACACTTCAGTCATAGGAGGAAAGCATGATCAGCTTAGCGGTTATCTGGGTTCTCTCAGTCACAGGCAGTTTGATCGTGTGGCGACACACAGAAGGGAGTCTCTAATGGAAATCAACTTTAAGCGTGGCGTCTTGTTCGCGGTAGCCATCGCAGCTGTCACCGTCTACACGTTCGGCAAGGTGCTAGACGCTGTAATCAATGCACAGTAAGCACGGAGGAAACTATGAAACTAGTAATCACGATAAGCATGGACGGTGCCGCATTTGAGACGCTACCGGCGGAGGAAGTACACAGAATCCTCCGCAATCTCACACTCAAAATCTTAACAGACCCGCGCCAAGCTACTGGCCTACAACGTCCACGGTTCACAAAGAAGCAAAACCACAAGGCTTTGAGTGCCGCGCGCCCAAGCAAAACAACGAATGTGGCAGCTGTCGCGCATGTTGGAACCCAAAGATAGCAAACGTTTCGTATCACAAACACTAAGGAGGAAAAGATGAAAACACAACAATTGCAAAAGTACAAAGTTACCATGCGCATGATTACCAACTTTGAGATTTGTATAGAAGCGTATACCGCGCAAGAGGCCAAAGAATTTGCGGAAAACGTCGACTTAGAGCGTTGGTCAGAAGACATTGACTACACGTCGTATAAGGTCGCGCGACTAAAACCCGGCGATACCGAACCAAGAAGGCATGCCAGCGTCACGGAAGATTCAGACGACAGCGAAAATTAGGAGGAAAATAACATGTACTACCTGGTAGGCGACTACGTGCGCAATGGTGACACAACAAACGATCCAGAACACAGCACGGCCGTCTGTATACGCGACAATGCCGTTGTTTCAATTAACAGGCAGAATCGGAAGCTAATTATGCACGTTTGGATGCGGATTCATATGGAGATCGGGCCCGATGAACTAGTGCCTGCAGTGTCCTGCAATTTCGACGCGATGAAGGCTGACTATTTGCGCAATGAAAAGGGGGCCAAATGAGACAGTTTGACAACAGACACCTGGACCAATTCACGGACTACCAGCAAGACCGCATAGAAGCGCTTAAGAGACGCGTGTCGGAACTGGAAACAGCTTTGCGTTTCGTGCTCCAGCTGGAACCCAACGCGAAACTGGACAACATAGGCGACCTGGTACAGGTGCGCCACAACATCGGCCGGAGGCGAGCATGAAGTCTACACGCGATTGGCTAATCTCTGAGATCGAAGAGCAAATGGACCCTGAACAAGTGCAGGCATTCGCGCTGTGGGCCCTGCAACACGTGCCCGATGCGGTTATCGAAGCACAGTACGGGGAAACAGCGGAAGAAATGCAGGACGGGGAGGAACTATGAGAACACTTAAACCAATAACGTCGCGCCAGTACCTGGACGTCATAGACGCTGAGCACTACCTCAAACGCGTGATTGCAAACCTTAAAGGCGCAGGCTGTACGCGCGCAGCTGACAGAGTGCAATCAACGCTGAAAAGCGTACAAGGTGCGGTGCGGCATGCGAAGCATCGATGGAACGAAGAACTGCGGAGGGCTGGGCGATGAAAACCTGCACACTCTGTGGTGGGCCATTGGGATTGCTGGGCATGCTCGGGAAGCTTGCGCACTACCAGTGTCAGGATTGTGGCGCGATGTTCAGCTGCGAGTCAACGAACGAAGAGCAAGGCGAACAGGAGGAAGAATGAAACCGACAGACGAGATCAAATGTGAAGCGGGCAATCAATGTACGTCTGATGTGTTCTGCATGATTCTTGACCGAGATAACGACTTAGTTGGCTACTACTGCGAGCACCACAGCGATATTGCGCTAGCTGAACTTGGAAGTGCGGACTACAGAATCGAGGAGATATGAGCATGCGCGAATCAGAGAAGCTTAACGAATACCTCACGCGCGAAGCCTCGCGCGAGCACTGGGACAGGATACACAGAGGCAAGCGTGTCGCCCTGGACTTGCTGCAGCATGCAATAGGTAAAGCGCCCTGTGTGTCAGGGGTTTTGTTTTTGCTGGATGCGATTGAACATGTAGAGGAGAGCAAATGAACCTTACACACGAGCACGAGCCTGTCAGGGTGTATACCGTGAATAAGGACGGTGAGCTAGGGTGGCCAGATGATCGATATCTGCACTTCGATCTCCAAGGCACCGATTTCCTAGTCTGTTGTTCCTGCGGGTGCCTGTATACGGAGGACACGAGCAGCAGGGAGAAAAAGATATGAGCGAATGCGAACGATGCCTGAATGATGTAGTCTATCCGCATACAGTCCAGATCGGCAGGCAGTGGGTTCGGGTGTGTGATGACTGTCACGAAGATATCAGTGATGAACACGCGCGCGACCTAGCAGAGCGCGAGTATGAGCAGGAGGCAAGCTAACGCCCACAGGGACAAGCGCCTGTCAATCAGGTGGAACCCTTAGACAAAAACGTATTGACAAAAGGCTGTACGCTGGCAGAGACTGAGGCAGACGCAGAGCGAGCAGGATGCTCTAACTGAGTTGGTGGCGCGCTGATGTGGCGCACCGCTCAAAGCGATGAAACCTGGATCTCTTCACCGCACCATGTAACGCTGTAGAACTGGACGAAGAGGCAAAATATGAGCAAACGAAGCCGCCAATCGGCGGCTGTATCCACACCTTCTGGGGCACCTGAGGAGATCTTATCGCAGGTGCCAGTAGCGCTCGAGCACGGAGTCAAGACTTTCCTTAAATCAACAACGGCCAACCTTGTATTCGATGCTGCACGAAAGTTCGCGGACATCGACCAAGCCGCGCAAGGATTCAGCGAAGGCGCACTGAAGCCCGCCGGCGGTGCCTCCAAGGACACTAAGGCCGGTAAGCGTGTAACCGACCACGTGCGGCGGTTCTTCCTCGCGGGCAGAGCACCACGGCAGATCCAGGGACAGGGACAGGGACAAAACGAAGAGAAGCACATCCCGGAGCGCACCTGGAAGGCAATCTTTGGCCGGTTATGGGATCTCTGCGACGATACGGAAAAGCTTGTGCTGTTCCGTCTGCTCGATCGCAACAAGCTGCTCGACCTGGACACCATGTATAAGCTGACCAAGGGTGAGATTGTTGGTGTTGCCGCGCGCCAAGTGGAAGCCAAGCCGACAGTTCAGTAGACAAACAACAAGTGGAAAGATGAAAGGCCCTGCGGTGCAGGGCCTTTAGCTTTTAGGCGGCAGTCTTGAAGGGAACTATTACCCTAGTCGCAGGGGGAAGAGATTCAACAAATTGCAGTCGGAACAGCAACTCCTTCGCGTATTCCGTCATTGTTTCTTCGTGACTCATTTTAAAACTATCCTCCTTGATATTTCTAAGTCGGGGGAATCATACCACTAGGACAGATGTCACAAATGGTACTAAAGACCTAGTCACCTATGGAGGGGAGGTAAAGGCTGGCTCCGTCGCCGTCTATAACGTGGCTGTATTTCATCGTGGTAGTCACACTGGAGTGACGCAGGCTCGCTTGGACCAAGGGAAGGGAGGCGCCGCGGCGTAGTGCTTCGGTTGCATGGGCGTGCCGGAACCAGTGCGGAGAAACCTTTGGGAAACCAGCTTTGACGGCTAATCGTCTGATAATGAGCCAAGCGGTTTTGCGTGACAGCGGTTTGCCAGCATAGAGTCCAGGGAAAACAGGGCCTTCTGCCGGCGCGAACGTTAACAGCTTTTGTTCGAGCTCTGGCCGGATCCGGACATAAGCGGTCTTTTGACCTTTGCCAAACACTTTAATCTTCCCACTACCAAGCAGATCTTTGCGCGATAAGGCCAGGGCCTCGCTGATTCGAAGACCAGCACCATAAAGCAGTTCGATTAACAGCCTGTCTCGCTCAAACGTCGCGGCCTCAGCGATCGCCACTACCTCTTCGTGCCGGATGAGACGTTCGGCAAGCTTATCCTCAAAGCGTGGGGGCCGCAGCTGGGACGTCGGGTTGTCAGGCCGGATGCCGAGGCTCACAGCACACCGGTAAAAGCCTTTAAGGATCCAGAGTCGGTTGCTTTGGGTCCGCGGGCTAAGCCCTCTACTGGTGGCGCGCAAAAGACCTTCGACCTGGGGAACATGAAGGGACAGAAGTTCTACCTTGAACATCTCCAAAGCCTTCTCGTTCCAATCCTCTGCGTGCTTAACGTACTTCTGTACAGTCGTTTCCGGTCTTCCACTGGTCCAGATTCGAGTTACCTCTACAAATGTCATATGCCTCCTTTGCATCGGACGGGAGGATATTGGCACATGGACGAATTTATTCCCAGAACTATCTGAGGGAAAGTTACCTCGCGGCTAGATACGGAACTCCGCCTTCCATCTATCCCCTGTCTTTTGTTAGCTTTACAGCCTATCAAGCGTTTGCTGCCCGTGTCAAGCCTTAGTTCACGAAAGTAAGACCCCGCTTTCCCCTTAGACCTCCAGCCATTCCCTCTCTACAAGCTCATTCCCCTAGCGACTAGGGGAATGGTGCCACGTCCGAAAGTTCTATTCCCTCACCTTCTAAACCTGCTAAGATGCGATTGTTTCAACGAGCAAGGAGGCGACTTGAGGGCTTTTTACAATGAGATCGACAAGTACCCAGCAGCATGGATGCGGAACCTCATTGAGGCGGGCGAGATCACGCCAGGCGACGTCGACGAGCGGTCGATCGTGGATCTTGAAGCTTGGCAAGTTGCGGGATATGAGCGGGCACATTTCTTCGCGGGGATTGCAGGATGGGAGTTTGCATTAAAGCTTGCAGGTTGGCCGGAAGAGATCCCGGTGTGGACTGGCAGCTGCCCATGTCAGCCCTTCAGTGCCGCAGGACAACAGAAAGGATTCGACGATGATAGACACCTCTGGCCCTATTTTAGAGCTCTCATTGGGGAGTGCCACCCTCCAGTCGTCTTTGGAGAACAGGTTGCGAGTGCTGCTGGCTGGTCGTGGCTCACCGCTGTACGCGCTGACCTGGAAGCATTGGGATATGCCGTCG
>Ga0137314_1000521_pt1 | contig 11225 bp, 7 predicted proteins | sample EasRivERMZT199_2_FD_102289 | JGI IMG/M metagenome (GOLD analysis project Ga0137314, IMG submission 102289) | Soil microbial communities from meander-bound floodplain in the East River, Colorado, USA - East River MetaG ERMZT199_2 | ecosystem: Environmental > Terrestrial > Soil > Floodplain ... | reverse complement strand
TTCTCCAGCAGCGTGCCGGACTGCGACGCGGTCTTGCGCGGCTCGGCGGCGGCGACCTCCTGGTCGCCATGCGCGAGGTCGAACGACGGGGGAGCGATGTAGTCCACGGTCGAGCGCGTTCACTGCGTACCGCCGTGGCAGCTCGCGCAGCTCACGTTCGCGACGCCGGTCAGTCCCGTCGTCTCGAAGAGCGTGCGTCCCTCTGCGACCAGCGGGTCGGTCGCTGCGTTCTTCGCGCGGAGCGCTCGCACTCGGTGCTGGATCCAGAGGTTGATCGCGTCCTGACGCTCATCCCGTTTGGTGCTCGCGACCGGTCCGAAGTTTTGGACTGGTGTCGCGCTCGAGACTCCGAAGCCGTGGCGCGAGCTCGGCAGGTTCGCCTTCGCCGTGAACGCGCCGCTCGGCACGCCCGGCGCTCCGGGCGTTCCGTTTGCTGGATTGGCCGTTGGGTTGAGCTCGAACGTGGTGGCGAGCTCGATCCCGTCCGCATCGATGCCGCCGAAGAGATAGATGCGGTTGTTGGAGGCGCCGATCGCGAAGGAGTGGCGCGCCCCCGCGAGCTGCGTGAGCGGCGTCGCGACGAGCGTCGTCGGATCGGTCGGGGTCACCTGCGACGTCGTGCCGACGTACGCCTCGACCGTCGTGAGCGCGGCGCCGATCGCGTCGCGTCCGCCGATCGCGAAGACGTGGTACGGGAAGGCGCCGCGCACGACGCCGGCCGCGCCGAGGTTGCGCCGCGGCGTGATCGCCATGGCGAGCGTCTTCCAGTTGCCGGCGCCCCCGTCGGGCGTGAAGACGAAGAGCGAGCCCGAGACCCCCGGCGTCTGCAGCGAGCCGGTGTTGCCGCCCAGCACGTGCATCCGCTGGATCGGCTCGCCCTTGTTGATCCGGCCGGTCACCGCGATCCCGAACTCGGCGCGCGCGGAGGGCAGCGGCGCCACCGAGCTCCAGGTGTCGGACGCCACGTCGTACTCCTCGACGAGCGTCGAGGGCGCCGTGTTCGCGGCGGTCGAGGCGTAGCCGCCGACCGCGTAGACCTTGAAGCCGTCGTCCGTGAGCAGCGCGGCGGTACCGAGCGAGTGGCGCGCGGTGAAGCCGTTGCTGCTCTTCGCGACCAGCGTGTTCGCACGCGGATCGAACAGCAGCACGGAGCTCGCCGCGCCGACCAGATTGCCGTCCCCGATGCCCTGCCTTCCGCCGACGATCATCACGCGGCCGTCGAGCAGCGTCGCGACCGCGAAGTCGCGCCGCGCGTCGGGCAGCGCCGGCAGCACCGCCTGCCCCGCGAGGTCGTTGTTCGTGCCGACGACGTTGGTCGCCGCCTGGTACTCGAGCGCTTCGGCGAGCTCGCCGCCGCCGCTCGAACCGCCCCACGTGAAGAGCAGGCGGTCGTCGTCGATCAGCCCGCGGCCGCTGAAGACGGCGCGCGTGTTGAGCTCGAAGTCCTGGTTCTCGTCGCGGACGGCGCTCCAGTTGAGGATGCGCTGGTCGGCGAGGTTGGCGTGGTCGAACATCCCGTCGAGCGGGATCGTCTGGCGCGGACCGGCGTCGAACATCCAGGTGAGCCCGTCAGTCAGCCCGTTCGGGTGGCAGACCGAGCAGGTGCCCCACGACTCCTGCGCCATGCGTCCGTCGGGACCGCGGCTGCTGTGGAAGAGCTCCTTTCCGAGGTTGATCTTCTCGTCGAGCGAGCCGACCGGCGGCTGCGCCGAGGAGGCCTCGCTGTCGACGATCTCACTGGTCGCGAGATCGACTACGGAGACCGAACGGGAGACGAAGCCGAGGACGAACGCGTGCTGGCCGGCGCGATCGATCACGACGCCCTGGGGGGCCTTGCACGCGATCTGGCCTCGTGCCGACTGGAGGTCGACGCGCCGGATCGACGAGCCGCCGTTGATGATCGGCGCGTTCACCGTCGGGATGCCGTCGACGTCGACCACCAGCCGCACGAGCACGTCACTGTTCTGGATGCAGATCCACGCCTCGCTGCCGTCCGGCGTCCACGCCATCCCCGTCGGCAGCGTGTGGAAGAGGACCGGGTTGGTCGCCGTGTCCTGCTTCAGCCCGGAGTCCAGGTTGAGCGGCGCCCGCTGGTGGACCACGTTCGAACGCTCCGGGCTCACCACCTCGAAGCCCGTCGCGACGTCGAAGACCGAGGCGAGCCCCTGCGCGTTCGTGTTGAAGGCGAACGGGCCGTTGGGCTGCGCGCCCGTGCTCACGACGTAGCACTTGCCGTTGGTCGGATGGATCGCGAGCGACGCGAGCTGGTTCGGGAAGGCCGACGACGGCGTGCTCGCCGCGGGATTGGCCGGGTCGGGGGCGTTCACGCCGCCGGCGCCGTTGATCGTGCCGACGAAGTCGATCACCGACCCGTTCGAGTTGAAGTTGACGTCGTCGAGCGGCTCGAGCGTCACCGTCGGCTGCGGCGCGAGATCGGCGGTCGTGAAGACGGCGACCCGCCCCTCGCGCTGGTCGTCTTGGGCTTCGTCGAGCCCGGTCCGCGGGGGACGCGGCACCGCGAAGAAGCAGGCGGCGAAGAGCCGCTCGTCGGTGTCGTCGAAGTCGCCGTCGCTCGTGACCGCGAGCGCCCGCGGTTGACTGTCGACGCTCTCGGGGATCGCGACGGTGCGCAGGATCCGCATGGAGTTGGTGTCGATCTCGGTCACGCTGTTCGAGACCGAATTCGCGACGTACACGCGCGACTCGTTCGGCGAGAGGACGACGGCGCGCGGCTCCCGGCCGACCTCGATCGAGCGGATCACCCGTCGCGCGTCCAGTTCGACCACGTCGAGCGTGCCCGAGTCGCTGCAGGCGACGTACGCGCGCCGGGGGTGGGTCGAGAGCGCGACGCTCTGCGGGTCGCGGCCGACGGCGATCTCGGCCGTCCGGGTGATGTTCCCGGCGTCGTTGCTGAAAACGGAGATCGAGTCCGACTCGCTGTTGACGGCGACCAGCGTCGTGTCGTCAGCCGAACGCACGATCGGCGCCGAGCTCTGTGCGACGCCGGGAGTCCGGTTCACTGCTGCGTTCCCGGCACCCGATCCGCCGCACGCGGCGGCGAGGACGGCTCCGGCCGTTCCGACCGCCGCGAGCGCGACGAGCGTCCTGAGGCGAAATTGCACATCATTCATCGCGACCCACTCCGAAAGGGAACCTTGCCGCGGCGACGGGCTACTTCGCTTCGCCCGCGTTCGCGGCGACATCTCGGAGGACGGCGGCCAGGAAGGTCGCGAGCTCGTCGATGCTCTGGAACCGGGACGTGCGTCCCGAGACCACGTGCTCGACACGGCCGCGGGCTCCGCCTCCCGCACCGCAGTTCGCTTCGAACTGCAGCACGAAGGCGTGATCTACCAGCAGCCTCTCACACGCATCGCGATTCACAATGACCGTGTCCTCACGAGCGGAGAACCTAGGCCGCATGCTCATGCGAGTCCTAAGACGCCCTCGTTCGCGATGGTTATGTTTCGGTAAGTCCCGTTCGTGCGTCGCGAGGTCTTGTGCATGGGCGGCATCGGTCCCGTCGAAACTGCGCTGACGCACGACGCGGTCGCGCACTGCTTCCTGCGCGACGGGGCGCGCGTCGAGCTCACGCCAAAGGCGTATGCGCTGCTCGTCGCGCTCACGCGCACGCCGGGTCGCCTCGTGAGCAAGCAGGAGCTCCTGAACGAGGTCTGGCCGGGCGTCGTGGTCGGCGAGGCGGTCTTGAAGGTCGTCGTGAACGAGATCCGCAATGCGCTCGACGACGACGCGAAATCGCCGCGCTTCGTCGCGACGGAGCACCGCCGCGGGTACCGCTTCGTCGGCCGCTGCGCGGCGGACGGCGCTGCGGTCGATCCGAGCCGATCGGCGCCCGCCGGGCGCGCCGGCGCGCTGCGGTTCCTGCGCGAGCGGCTCGAACGCGCCGAGCTCGGCGAGCGCCAGGTCGTCTTCGTCGCCGGCGAGGCGGGCATCGGCAAGACCACGCTGCTCGACGCCTTCCTCGCGACGCTGCCGCCCGGTTTCGCAGCGCGCGTCGGCCGCGGCGAGTGCGTCGAGACCTACGGCGCGCACGAGCCGTATGCGCCGATCCTCGAGGCGTTCGCGCGCCTCGCCCGCGGCCCGCCGCGGAGCGAGGTGGTCGAGACGCTGCGCAGGCTCGCGCCGACCTGGCTGCTGCAGCTCCCGGCGCTGACGCACGGCGAGGGGCGCGCCGAGCTCGTCCGCGAGCTCTTCGGCAGCACGCGCGACCGCATGGTGCGCGAGGCGGGTGACGCGATCGACGCGCTCGCCGCGACGACGCCGCTCGTGCTCGCGTTCGAGGACCTCCACTGGGCCGACGCCTCGACGCTCGACCTGGTGGGCGCGCTCGCGCGGCGCGGCGGTGCGGCGAAGCTGCTCGTGGTCGCGACCTGGCGGCCGATCGAGGCGATCCTCGCCGGCACACCCGTACGCGCCCTGAAGGAGACGCTCCTCGCGCAGCGGCGCGGCCTGGAGCTGCAGCTCGAGGTGCTCGACGCCGACGGCGTGGCCGAGCACCTCCGCGCGCGCTTCCCGGGGGCCGAGGTGCCGGATCCGGTCGCGCGCCGCGTGCACGATGCCTGTGACGGCCATCCCCTGTTCATGCGGCACGCGGTCGACTGGCTCGCCTCGAGCGGACGGCTGCTCGTGAAGGACCGCCGCCTCGAGCTCGACGTCGCGGCCGAGGCGCTGCAGATCGACCTCCCCGAATCCCTGAACAACTTGCTCACGCGCGAGGTGGAGCGGCTCTCCCGCGACGAGGTCGAGGCGCTCGAAGTCGCGAGCGTCGCCGGCGTCGACTTCTCCGCGGCGACCGTCGCGTGCGGGCTCGACCACGAGGTCGTCGCGACCGAGGCGCTCCTCGAGCGCTTCGTGCGGCGCGGGCAGTACCTGCGCTCGCGCGGGGTGATGGAGTGGCCCAACGGGACCATCTCGGCGAGCTACGAATTCCGCCACTCGCTCTATCGCGACTTCCTCTACCGGCGCGTCGCCGCGGCGCGGCGCGTCGCGCTCCACCGGGTGATCGGGCTGCGGGGCGAGCAGGTCTTCGGCGCGCGCGTGGCCGAGATCGCCGCGCCGCTCGCGATCCACTTCGAGCAGGGCCGCGACCCGGAGCGCGCGGTGCGCTACCTCGAGCTCCTCGCGCGACTCGACGCGCGGCGCTGCGCGCACGCCGATTCGGCGGCGGCCCTGACGCGCGCGCTCGCGCTCGTCGAGGGCTTGCCTGAAAACGACCGCAGGCGCCGCACGATCGAGCTCCTGCTGGCGCGCGGCTCGGCGCGGCGCACGGCGGGCGGGATGGCGGAGGCGTCCGCCGACTACGAGAAGGCGGCGCGCCTCGCGGCGGAGTCGGGCGACCGCGCTCTCGAGCTGCGCGCGCAGCTCCTGATCGCGAGCGCGACGTCGTGGATCGACTTCGCGCGCAGCTGCGCCGCGGTCGCCGCCGCGCGCCGCCTGGTGCCCGGGCTCGCCGACGAGGGGACGCGCGTGCTCGCGCGCGGCGTCCTCGCCTACTGGGACCTCCTGATCGACGGCGACGGGAGCGGACTGGAGGAGTCGTCGCGCGCGCTCGCGCAGGCGCGCGCGAGCGACGACGCCGGCGTCGAGGGCGAGCATGCCGTCCGACATGCGTTCCTGCTGCTCGCGGCGGATCGCGCGGAGGAGGCCTCCGCGCTCGCGCGGCGCGGCCGCGAGCTCTGCGGGGCGGCCGACAACGCCTTCGATCCGATGGTGGGAGCGTTCGTCGAGGTGTTCGCGCTGCTGCGGTCGGCCCGGCGCGACCGCTTCGAGGAGCTGCTCGGCGAGGCGCGCCGCCACGCCGAGCAGAACGGCCATCGCACCTTTGCGCTGCTCTTCTCGATGCTCTCGCGCTGGAGGGACGTCGAGGACGGCGAGGACGGGGCGGCCGACGTCCAGCTCGCGGCCGCGCTCGAGGAGGCGCGCGCGTTGAAGCACGTGTTGAGCGAGCGCCTCGCGCTGGCGCTGCTCGCCCGCCTCGCGGAGCGGCGCGGCGATCCATCCCGCGCTCTTCAGCTCGACGACGAGCTCGCACGCGGCGCGCGCGAGCGCCACGTGCTGATGCAGTGGATCACCGATCTCGCCCGCCAGGAGAAGCGGACCCCGGCCCGTTCCCGCCCGGCGTCGCCCGCGAAGCGACCGCGCGCAAAGCGCGGGTGACGTCCCGCCCGGGCAGCGCCGCCTGCAGCGTGACCGGGAACGGCACCGGCGGCGGCAGGAGGTCGATCCGCTCGCGGGCGAGGCGGGCGTGGAGGCGCTCGCGCACGAGTCCGGGCGCGACGAGCCGCTGCGCGCGCTCCACCAGGAACTCGACGCGGAATTCGAGGCGCGACTCCTCGATCTGGTCGAGCACGACGCGCTGCCGCGCCTTCACGCCGACCACCGCGCCGATCGCCGCGTCGACCTCCTCCTCGAGGATCCGGCGCACGCGCGTGGAGTCGGTGCCGAGTGCGACGCGGACCTTCAAGCGCACGAGGAAATCGCGCTCCGTGGCGTCCCAGTTCACGATCGCCTCGCTCGCGATGCGCGCGTTGGGGATGAAGATCGTGTTGTTCTCGGCCGTCTGCAGGCGCGTGGACCGCATGCCGATCGCCGTGACGCGCCCGCTCAGGCCGTGCTCGAGGTCGACCCACTCACCGACGCGGATCGGCTGGTCGAGCAGGATCTGGATGCCCGCGAAGATGTTCTTCAGGACGTCCTGCAGCGCGAGCCCGATCGCGAGGCCGCCGATGCCGAGCGTGGTCGCGAGCGGCAGGACCGGCACGTCGAAGATCTGCAGCACGGTGACGACGACGACGGGGACGAGGACGATCTGCAGCCCGAGACGGAACGACGGGACGAGGCGCTTGAGCTCGGGGTGACAGTCCACCCACGCGACCGACACGCGGATCAGCAGGCGCCACGCCTGCCAGCTCACGACGACCACCGCGACGGCGAGCTCCATCCGCCGCTCGTTGGGCCGCCACGGCTCCTTCAGGAAGAGCTGCGCGACGACGTCGACCGCGGCCAGCAAGAGCCCGGTCCGGACGATCGGCGAGAGCCCGGCGACGACGGCGTCGTCGAGCTTGGTCGCCGTGCGCTCCGCGGCCCGGCGCAGCGGCCGCAGCAGCACGAACTCGAGCAGGAAGCTCAGCGCGACGAGCGCGACCAGCGCCGCCGCCGCCGCCAGGAGCGGCGACATCGGAAGTTCCAGGCCGAGGACCGTGGTCGTGTCCGATTCCACGGAGGTGCGGCGCGGGCAACGGATGTACCGGCGGCCGAAGAGGAGATCTTCCGTCCGACGGCGCGGCGCGACGGAGCGCTCGCCGCCGGAAGGCGCGGACGAATCTGCAATCGTCCGCGCCCCCGTCGCGCGCCGCATGAGCGCTCGCGCCGCGAGTTTCCCGCGCGTCGCTAGACGCGGATCTCGCGGAAGAGACCCTCGGCCGTCCACTCGCGGAACCACGCGCCGAGCTGCCCGAAGAGCACCTCGGCCTTCTGCTCGCGCGCCGCCTGCGAGTCGCCCTTGCTCGCGGTGCGCACGACGGCGGCGATCGCGGCGCCGAGCGGCTTCCCGGCGACGAGCGAGCGGAGCAGCAGGTACTGCTCGCGCGAGAGGCGGGCGCGCCAGGGCTTCCAGTGCTTGCGGTAGACGGCGATCCACGTCGGCATCCGGGCCGGGATCGACGGTGCCGTCTGGTCGATGACCGCCTGCAGGTAGCCGTTCACCGGGAAGGCGAACTCGAAGAGGCGCAGCGCGGGGATCGTCACGAAGACCGCGTCGCTCCAGCGGTCGGGCGGAATCGACTGCAGCCGCTCGAGCGCGACCGGCGCCGCCTGCGGCGCGTGGAAGACCTCCTCGACGGCGCGCTCGAGCGTCGCGAGCTGGGCGAGGAAGGCGCGGCGGCGGTCGACCGCGCGCACGCGGCTCTTGCGTGCGATGAATCCGGGGACGTCGGCGCCGTAGTCGTTCAGGTTGAAGCTCTTCGACGGGCGGCGCGTCACGTACTCGCGCATCAGGTCGTCGAAGGCGTCGTCGCCGAGCGCGTGCGCGACGCCGGCGAAGTCGAGCTTCAGCACGTCGCGCAGGCGCAGGAAGTAGCTCGACGCGTAGACGTCGAGCCGCTCGCGCGCGTTCATCTGCGCCGACGGCAGCAGGAGGTCCTCGAGCCGCTTCGCGCGCGCCGGCAGGAGCCGGCGGATCGCGCGATCCTCGGCCGCGACCTCGGCGCCGCCGGGGTGCATGACCGCGGCCTGGAACCAGCGCTGCAGCGCGTCGACGGAGGCGGGGGCGGCGCGCGTCACGCGACCGCCTTGCTGCGCGCAGGGCGCTTCGGCGCGCGCCCGCCCGCGGCCTTGCCCGCGTTCTTGAACGGCGCCGCCTTCTGCAGCTCGGCGAACGTCACCTCGAAGCTCGGGATGTCGTCGTCCCATTCGAGGATCGTGGCGCGGCCGCCGGTGCGCCGCTCCGCTTCGGCGTAGATCTCCCAGACGCGCTCGATCACCGGCTTGCTGTGGGTGTCGACGCAGTGCGTCCCCTTGTCGGTGTGGCCGGCGATGTGGATCTGCGTCACGCGGTCGAAGGGGACGTGGGCGAGGTACTCGTCCGGCTCCCAGCCGTGGTTGCGGCAGGAGACGTAGATGTTGTTCACGTCGAGGAGGAGGCCGCAGTCGGCCTCGTTCGCCAGCCGCCCGATGAACTCCGCCTCCCCCATGGTCGACTGCTTGAAGGTCACGTAGGTCGAGGGGTTCTCGAGCACGAGCGGCCGCTCGAGGATCTCCTGGACCTGCTTCGTCCGCCGGATCAAGTGCCGGAGCGTCGTCTCGTCGTAGGGCAGCGGCAGCAGGTCGTGGCTGTTCTTGCCGGCGACGCCGGTGAAGCAGACGTGGTCGCCGAGCCAGCGCGCCTTCACGCGCTCCGCGAGCGCCTTCACCTTCGCGAGGTAGGCGCGGTCGAGCGGGTCGGCGGTGCCGAGGTTGAGCGACACCCCGTGCATCACGATGGGGTAGTGCGCCGCGACCTGGTCGACGATCCAGACCGGCCGCCCCTCGGTGTCGAGGTAGTTCTCGGTCAGGATCTCGAAGAAGTCGACGGGCGGGCGCTGCTCGAGGATCGTCGAGTAGTGGACGCTGCGCAGCCCGAGCCCGAGCCCGAGGTCGGGGAAGCCGAAGCGGTTGCGGATCGCCATGGGGACGGAGTTCGTTCTGGGATTCGAAGAGTCGGCCCGGCGGGACGAAGGTCCCGCCGGGCCGATCGATCAAGCGAAGTTCCGATCGCTTCTCAGTGCTTGACCGGGACGGCGCAGCCGCCCTTGCCCTTGCAGCTGTTCTTGCCCGCGCAGCCGGCGTCGCCCGGTTTGCAGCCGCCCTGGCCCTTGCAGGCATTCAAGCCCTTGCAGGCGTGCTTCTCGACCGTCGCACAGCCGCCCTTGGTCTTGCAGCTGTTCTTGCCGTTGCAGCCGGCGTCGCCGGTCTTGCAGCCGCCCTGGCCCTTGCAGGCATTCATGCCCTTGCAGGCGTGCTTCTCGCCCGCCGGCGCGGCCTTCGAGCCGCCGCCGTCGTCGCTTTTCGAAGCTTCCTGCTTGCACGCGACCGCACTGCCCGCGAGCACGCCGCCGACCGCCACCGCGAGGAACCTGCCGAGATGTTTCCGACCGAGCTTCATATGGACCTTTCTCCATCGGAACTCGACACACGCGGCCACCACGGCGACGACGCGAGCTCCGCTCCTCCTAGGCCCCGGCAAACCGGGGCGAGAACGGCGGCAGAGTGTATTGGCCGGGCCGAAAAATCCATTTCGGCCCATTCTTTTTTTGCAGTCGCCGCGCTGCGAGCCGCAATGGCCGCCGGGTGGGTTCGCCTTCGCGCTCGGGGGGCCCAGCTCGGATGGTTCACGAGCCCCTTCGCGAGGCGACGGGCTCGTGAGAATCATGGGGGCGAATTAATGGTCGCCTTCGGGTTGCTTCTCGGGCGGCTGCCCCGCGGCTCCCGCGGCGTTCAATGCGTCGCCGATCGTGAGCTCGAAATTGTTCGAGATGTCGAGCTGCGACCCCAAAGCGTCGCCCAGGTCGAAAGAGACTTCGACTTGCGGGTCGCCGTAGTTCACGCGGCCATCGGTCGGCGCATCGCTGCCGTGGCAGGCATTGCACGATGCGGGCGGCCCCTTGCGGATCTCGGGGAGCCGCGTCACGAGCTCGTCGCGGAGCTTCAGCGCGACAATGATCGGCTGGAACGGATCGGCGCGCAGGTCGATCGCCGTCTCCTCCGACTTGTAGTCGCCACAGCTCACGATGACGGTGAGCTCGGCACGGGGCAGGGGCGCGATCTCGTGCAGGTCGGGGCGGAGCGCCTTCGCTGCGAGCTGGCCTGGGTCGCAGTCGGGCTCGCCGCCGTCGACCAAGAGCGTGTCGCCCTCGTTGCGCGTCCGATCGTCGCGGTCGTCGGGATCGGCGGGCTGCGACACCCAGCCCTTGCCGTCGTAGTAGAGGAGCCGGCCGGCGCGGACGTTCGACCAGCCCTCCACCTGGACCGACTGGAAGAAGCGCAGGACGTAGCGCCCCTCGTTCAGGTTCACATGGCGCTGCTTCTCGCGGCCGGGGATCGGAATCGGCGGCCCGACCGAGGCGAGGCAGTCGTCCGCGGTCGGCGCTACGTCGATGCCGGCGACCGTGCGGCCGCGCCGCCGGAACTCGTAGTGGATCGCGGCCGGATTCGCCGCGTGGATCGCGCTCCACGCGCCGGTGAAGAGGCCGCCGATGTCGTGGCGCAGCTCGAAGCGCGCCTTGGTCGGCGCGCTGACGTCGAGGTTCTGCCAGTAGCGGCCGCCGCGGCCGAGCTCGATGCAGCGCGCCTCGACGATGCGCTGCTCGGGATCGCTGGCGCGCAGCCAGTAGATGCCGGCCGCGAGGTGGTCGAAGCGGAACGCGCCGCCGCCTTGGAGCGTGAGCTCGTCGCGACCGTCCGAGTAGGCGCAGTCGGAGCCGAACGGCGCGACGGGGGCGCCACCGTTGTCGGCCTTCTGCTCTTCGGGCGGCCGCTCGAGCAGGCCGAGGCAGCGGTCGCACGGTGAACGTCCCTCTCCATGGAGCTGGACGACGATGGGATGGTCGCGGCCGGCGTGCAACGCGGTCACCTGCCCCTCGATCACCCCGACGCCGCGCCCGAGCGCGATCGTGCCGAGCTCGAGGGTCTCTCCCGGCTTCACCTCGAAGGGGCCGAGGCGCGCCGGCTCG